>Ga0210004_1000685_pt1 | contig 20759 bp, 21 predicted proteins | sample CryGey13umfilter_FD_185450 | JGI IMG/M metagenome (GOLD analysis project Ga0210004, IMG submission 185450) | Groundwater microbial communities from aquifer in Utah, USA - Crystal Geyser 4/8/14 3 um filter (SPAdes) (version 3) | ecosystem: Environmental > Aquatic > Deep subsurface > Groundwater...
TTATTCTTTGAGCCTTTGAGTCTTTGTGGTTAAAGTATTTTGTAGTTTTTCGTGCTTTCAAGTTTTCGTGTTCTTGTTGGTAATCTTTGTAATTTAAATGCATAGGAATTTCCTTTTTTGGCGAACCTGAAAGGTTCGCACTACGTAGAACTAAGATGTAGTGCGAGGCTTTTAGCCTCGCTAATTTATCGACATCGGGAGATGTCTCCCACATTATTTATTTTTAGTCAGTATAGGCTTTTCTTCTTTTGTTGTCAACGAGGAAAGCTGAAGATAATTTTTCTATGATATCAGTAGCGATAAGAGAATTTTCTCCCTTTTCCTTGGCTGCGAGGTCCCCGGCTAAGCCGTGAAGATAAACACCAAATTTTGCTGCGGCAAAATTTTCCCAACCCCGGGCAAGAAAGGCTCCGATAATGCCGGTAAGGATATCTCCGCTTCCGGCAGTGGCCATTCCGGCATTGCCGGTATGGTTGATGTAGATATTGCCTTTTTCATCAGCGACAATTGTTTGATGTCCTTTTAAGACAAGCACGACACCATATTTAACCGCAAAATCCTTGGCAATTTTCCTGCGGTTTTTCTGAATTACGGAAATATCTGTTTTTAAAAGCCGGGACATTTCCCCGGGATGCGGGGAGAGGATGAACGGAGACTCAATCTTTTTTAAAACCGCGATTTTACGAGCTAAAATATTAATTCCGTCAGCATCCAGAATGGTTGGCTTATCAATCTTGGGAAGAAAATTAAGGAGGAGATTAGCCGTTTCTTTTTGCGTAGAAAGGCCGGGCCCGATGGCAAAAGCGTCTATTTTTTTGGAAAATTTCACAATCTCCGGCAAGGCTTTTATGGAGAGAGTTCTTTCTTTGGTTTCCGGAAGAGGCTTGGTCATTACTTCGGTTAGCTTTATCTCCAGGATAGTGTTGAGGCTTTCCGGGATTCCCGAAGTTACCAATCCTGCGCCCGACCTAAGCGCGGATAGGCTGCTTAAGGCAACTGCTCCCGTAAGTCCCGGGGAACCGCCAATTACGAACAAATGCCCGTAATCTCCCTTATGGGAATCTAACTTTCTCTTAAATAAAATGGAAGGAAGTTTCATTTTACTAAAATGCAATGGGCGATGGCATAGTCTTTGCTGTGGGAGATGGTTAAAAATGGTTTGATACCCTCCTTATTCATTAAGGATTTGCCAAAGCCCCTTAATCTATAAAATGGCTGGCCGCTTTCTTTGTTATCAATCTCAATCTCCTTCCATTTCAGCTCTTTGTTTTTTTCTCCTTCCAATGCCTTAAGAAAAGCTTCTTTAGCCGCAAACCTTGCCGCAAGATGCTGAAAAGGAGATTTTTTTTGGTAACAATAATTGAGTTCCCGGGAAGTAAAGATTCTATGGCTGAAACGCTCTCCCCATTTCTCTGTTGTTTTTTTTAGTTTTTTAATGTGAACAATGTCAATACCGCTGCCGAATATCATTTTGGGAAGTTAAATTGAATCTTTACATCCTTTCGTTCTGCCTCGGCTACTTTGAGAAGTTCTTCTACCGTGAAGTTACAGGAGCTTGCAACAAACTTATCCGGAATCTGATTAATTCGGATATTATAGATATTAACACTTTCGTTATAAAGTTCTCTTCTGTCCGCAATCTGATTTTCTAAAAAACTAATTCTTTCCTGCAATTGAGCAAAGCGCTGATCAGCTTTTAAGTCGGGATATTTTTCAACGACGGCAAAAAGAGTTTTTAAAGCACCGGCCAATTCTCCTTCGACCCGGGATTTCTCGCCAACAGTCCTTGCTCCTAAATAGGTACTGCGCAAAGATGTGATTTTTTCCAGGGTTTCACGCTCATACTTCATATATCCTTCGCAAACACTTACCAGTTTAGGCAATTCATCGTGCCGTTGTTTAAGCAGCACATCGATGTTACTCCAGTTCCTTTTCAGATTGCGCCGCAGACGGACAAGACCATTGTAAATAGTAATAAAGTAACCGATAAGCCCAACAACCAAGAAACCTGTAATCACTAAAAAAACAATTAATCCTGCACTCATTTTCCTCCTTGTTTAGTGAAGAGATAAATTATCATCGCGAGGGTTAAAAAAGCCCCTCCATAAATAAGTAAAAAAGTTTTCCCTCTTAAGTTAGAAATAATCTCTTTTTCGCTTTTATTAGAGATAATTAAAATTTTTTCCTCTTCTCCTTTACCGATCATAACATCGGCCAAACCGCTTAAATCTGTTTTTACTTGAACCTGCTTTTCCTCTTGTTCTTCCTGATTAACGGTGACAACGACTTTTTGTCGCATATTAAAATATTCAACATCATCAAGCCATCCCGTATTGGTAGCATCAAATTCTTTTATCTTTTCCGGGTTTTTCATCCAGTCCGAGATTCTTTTTTCAATTTTTTCTTGATGCTCGGTAACGTAATCTCTGGTTTTCTTGGCTGTTCCCAGAACATAAACATTCTCATTCGGCATAATATAGCTTTCTGAGTATTTCATATTTCTGGTACTAACCATGAGGGGATTAACTATGCTTTGCTTTTTATCTGGCGATGAGGAAATATACCTGGTTTCTAAATTAATCTTGGCCTCATTAGGGTCAACCAAGACTTTGCCGGTTTTATCGTCAACGTAGAAGGGAAGTCCGGAAGAACCTTCGGAAATTACCTGCCAGTAAGCATTTCGCTGAGTTCGGACAAACTGCTCAACCTTATAATGATAGAAAACGCAATCGGCTTTGGCATAGGGGCTTTTTAAAGGTTTTGGGGTTATGCGAAGAGCCCGGCCAATCACCTCTACCAGACCTAATGCTAAAGCACTAATTTTGGAGGTGGGGATGTTTTGAATAAGTCTTTTGCGATTTAAGGAGACAAATCCCTGGAAGAAAAGATAGATGCCAAACGCCGCCATAATTATTGCCCAAACTACATCTCGGTTTATCTGAAAAATATCCTCAGCTATCCCGGTGGCGACCATCAGCACGATAAAGACAATCGCCACTGTCTTTTTATTATCCATTAGAAGAATACTCCAAAGGATATAAAAAAGTCAGGGTCTTACGCTTACCCTTCTTCCCTCAAATAAAACCGTGCCATCAATCAGGGAAAAGAGGGTATCATCCCGGCCAAGGCCGACATTGTGACCCGGAGAAAATTTTGTTCCTCGCTGCCGCACCAGGATGCTTCCAGCGGTAACTACCTGACCACCAAAGCGCTTCACCCCTAACCTCTGACCAGCGCTATCCCGGCCATTACGGCTTGCTCCCTGTCCTTTTTTATGTGCCATAATTTCTCCTTTTTTGAATCCCTAATGTTATTTCGAATAGCCCCAAGGGGATTCGAACCCCTGCTTGATGGCTGAGAACCACCCGTCCTAACCCCTAGACGATGGGGCCAATAATACAGTTAAAAGCGACGAAGTCGTTGCGAGACCAAAGGTCGTGGCAATCTCATTCTTTTAAAGAAGCGAGAGATTGCTTCCCACCACGCTTCGCTCGTGGTCGCAATGACACTTTGTGTCAGTTTAAAGTTAAAGTGTTTATTTTATACCATAAAAAGATAATTTTGACAAGAAGGAAATAAAGAGTTAGAATTATTCATTAGTGGTGGGGGCGAGTGGCTCAGCTGGGAGAGCGTCTGCCTTACACGCAGAAGGTCACAGGTTCAAGCCCTGTCTCGCCCACAAAAACTCTTAATTTTTAACTATATCATGGGGGACGTAGCCCAGTGGCTTAAGGCTCCGGACTGTCGATCCGGTGATCGTGGGTTCGAATCCCATCGTCCCCGCTACCCGCCAGAAATACTTGGCGGATCTCGTTAGGGTCGCCGAAGTTGTAGTGGTGACTTTCCACGTCATTACAAAGCAATGTCTCTTTTCAAGGAAGTGAGAGTTTCCCGCGAGAGCCGATACGTACTATCAAATTATTGAAAATATAGTAGTAGTTTTATGAACAGATCATTATTAAGCAAACAAATTAATAAAGAATTGATTGATGAGCTTAAAAATAATACACAAGTTCTGTTGTCTTTTTTGCAAAATCAAAACGATGGAACAATTGTTTATGCTTTGGAAAAGTTGGGAAAGTTGGAAAATGGCTATAGTAAAGAACCCTTATTAAGTCTATTAAATAATCAAAACGAAAACATCAGGACATTATCAATAAAAAATCTTGCCAAAATAGGCGATGTTTCTCTTTTACCTACTTTTGTTAAATATGCTCGTTTAGATGAGAGTACAGAAGTTAGAAGAGAGTCTGTTTCTGCGGTTGGTAGATTAAGAAATGAAAAAGCAATCCCAGTTTTAATTGAGTTTTTGAAAGACAATGATCCAAAAGTGGTAATGCAGGCAATTAGAGGATTGCTTGTATTTTCTCAAAGAGAAGAAGTAAAAAATGAACTCAAAAAGTTAATTGACCACCCAAATGAATTGATTAAAGAAGTTATAAATAAAGAAGTAAATGGCATTCAATATAAATCAAATAACTCTCAAAAGCATGATGAATTTCCATTTTCATTAAAAAATACTGTTGTGCATGGAGACGTTCAAAAAATACTGAAGCATGTGCCAGATGAGTCTATACACTTAACATTTACTTCGCCACCATATTATAACGCAAGAGATTATTCAATTTATCAAAGTTATGATGAATATTTAAAATTTTTAGAAAATACTTTTAAAGAAGTGCATCGCGTTACTAAAGAGGGTAGATTTTTTGTACTTAACACTTCGCCGATTATTATACCCAGAATAAGTCGAGCGCATGCTAGTAAAAGATACCCCATTCCTTACGATATACACCCATTATTAGTAAAAATGGGTTGGGAATTTATTGATGATATTGTTTGGTTAAAACCCGAAGCGTGTGTTAAAAATAGAAATGCTGGCTTTCTTCAACACAGAAAGCCATTGGCATACAAGCCAAATGCAGTAACAGAAATGTTAATGGTTTACAGAAAAAAATCTGATAAATTGATAGACTGGAATATTCAGCAGTATAGCTGGGACAAAGTTAAAAAAAGTAAAGTGTTGGATAAATACGAAACAACAAATGTTTGGCGTATTGATCCGACATTTGATAAAATTCATAGTGCTGTTTTCCCGATAGAATTGTGCAACAGGGTAGTTAAGTATTATTCTTTTATTGGTGATTTGATTTTTGATCCATTCGCTGGTAGTGGCACACTTGGACGAGCGGCCTTAAATTTAAATCGCCACTTTTTTCTCACTGAAAAAGAATCAAAATATATTAATAGGATTAAGGAAGAATTAAATAAAAGCGATAATTTGTTTAGTTTTAAAGATAGTCAACCAAGTTTTGTTGACCTTGAAAACTTTATTAAATCAATTAAAGGAACAATATGACAATAACAGAACAAGTCGCAAAAAATATAATTAAAAAATTACTAAAAGGAGAGGATTATAGGATTGAAGTCGTAACGCTTATTAACGCCGAATTTTTACAATTCGCTGTTGATTTCTTTAAGAAAATTGTTGATGCAAAGCTTAAAAACAAAGGCATAACAGCAGATTGGTATAAAAAAGAATTTCTTAATCCCGATTTACCGGCGCGAGACATTGCAATCAATTCAGGATTAAACGAAAAGACAATCCACAATATGTTTAATTCCTCAACAAAGGAAATTGTGATTGACGTTTCAAACGAACATTATGACACTCTTTATGAGGCGATTAAAAATCTTGTAGATACAGAGCACGACCTTGAACTCACATTAACTATTAAATTTAAAGGAGTGAGCGTTGATTTAAATGTTAGCGAAAGTTTAATCGTGATAAATACACTAGCAGTAAAAAGAGCCGCGTTAAGGGGTGGCTTATGGAGTACTGCTGGCAAAAGAGTTGAAAAACCTTTAATGCAGACACTCTGCAAATTATATGGTGTTTCTGACAGTAATTATTCCTTGAAAATAAAAGGTAAAGAAATCGAAGAAGATAATTTTGAAAGAGAGATTGATTTTTATTTAGTTGAAAACAAAAACCAACACAAGTGCGAAGTTAAATTAATGGGCAGGGGCAATCCAGAAAGTGCCGACGCAGTCATTGCAAGAGATAGTAAGGTTTTTGTGGCAGATAAACTTTCAGATACAAACAAAAAACAATTAAATAGCCGAAAAATTGAATGGGTTGAATTAAGAAGTGCTGGTGGCTTCAAAAGGTTCGAAACAGTTTTAGATCATTTGAAAATTCCGCACGAAGAATTACCAGAAAATATTGATAAAAAATTAGAGATAGCGTTTAAAGAAATTTTTAAATAAAAAAATGAACTGGAACCAAATTGTCAATAAAGTCAAACCATATATTGTAAAGAGGGAAACTCCTACTGGTAGTGGTACAGGATTCCTTTGTTTGTACAATGAGGCAAAATCTTGGTGTGGCATTGCGACCGCATCCCATGTAGTAGATTATGCAGATGAATGGCAACAGCCAGTAAAAATTATACATCAATCTAAAGATACCTTCTTTTTGAAAGAAGCTGATCGCGTGATTATTCTTGATCGAAAAACAGATTCGGCAATGATTTTATTCTCAAAACCAACAAGATCTTCATTGCCCGAGGATTTAATACCAATTTGACGTCAAAGATAGATCCCCCTCACCCTTATCCTCCCCCTCGGAGGGGAATGAATCCCCCGGAGATAGGTGGGGGTGAAGTATTACTCTAGGTATGATGTCAAATTAGTATATGGCAAATAGAGCAGCTGGCACTACGCCGGGATTGTCGATTGCTCAAGACGTTTCGCATTTTCATAGTGTAATTAAAACAATTAAATCGATAGATGATGCAAGAAGAAAAAAGCAAGAATTAAAGGAGCAAGAAAAGAAAGAAAATGTAGAAAAAAATTTGCCGCCAAGCTCGGCAGAGCCGAGCAATCCCGCAAAGCGGGATTAGAAAAACTTGAAATCGTCCAATCCGAAGGGGTCGCTTCTTTGATTAAACTCAGGGCAAGGATAGAGTGGAGGGTTAATAGCGAGATTGAAAATTATGGGAAAGGAAAAGAGAATGTATGCAGGAAGCGAAAAAAGACAATTCGTCCGCGTAAGCCTCCCTTTTTTTGTTCGTTATCAAAAAAAGGAAAAGGGTAAAATTATTATCGGCGGAAAGAAATTAGCTAAAAACCTGACTGAAAATATTGAAAATTTATCCGTTACCAAAGATATCAGCCAGGGGGGTATTAAGTTTGTAGCCAAAGAAAGATTTGAGCCGGGAACTTCGCTTGCGCTTGATATTTATGCTCCGGATAGAAAGACTCCAATTCGCACCCTGGCCAAAGTTATTTGGGTTAAGAATAGAGCGTTTCGTTCCGGTTATGAGACTGGAGCTTGTTTTACGACGATAGAAAAAGGAGACCGGGAAGATTTATCTTTCTATCTCTCCGCTCTTCAAAGAGTGGGAGAGTTAATCGAATAACCTTTGGCGTTTAGATAGCCACGTTTTAAGATAAGGCGCAAGATAAAAAGAACCGAAGATACAGATCGGTGCTTCATCTTTAAGAGCAAACTTCAAAGGTTGGTCAGGATGGGTTATTGCCTTGATTTTCTCCTCATTCAAATATTCCTTAGCCACCCGAAATAAATCTTTTGCTGGTCTGGCTCGTTTACTTTTAGATTGGGTTAAAATAAGAAGTTTGGCCAGAGGCGCAATAATCCGGATTATTTTTCTGCTGTCTTTATCTTTTAGAGAACCATAAACGAAAATATATTTTTTACCGGGAGAGAACTTTTTTAAAGATTTGCAGAGAACTTTAACTGCGTCTGGATTATGCCCTACGTCATAGATGATTAAAGGTTTTTGGGAAAGAATCTGGAATCTACCGGAAATTTTTGTTTTCCGGAGCCCTTCTTTAATGTTCTTTTCCTTTATCGGGAAGACCGAAGAAGAAAGCGTTTTTGCCACTGCAATAGCGAGGGCGGCATTTTCCCTTTGAAATTCTCCGGAAAGCCGAAGTTTAAAACTCGCATCTTCATCCAGGTTTTTTTTATCTACAAGATATAAAGGAACCGTTTTCTCCTTACATACTTTTCTGATTACCCGGGTGACTGCTCTTTTTTGAGGGGAAGAGACTACGATAGAGCCTTTCTTAATAATTCCGCATTTCTCAAAGGCAATTGCTGAAAGATTATTGCCTAAATATGTTGTGTGCTCCAGGGATATGGGAGTAAGAACGCAGATTAAAGGTTTTAAAATGTTAGTAGCATCAAGCCTTCCCCCCATTCCTGTTTCCGCTACCAGAAAATTAATTTCTTCCTGAGCAAAATATTGAAAAGCTGCCGCAGTTAAGACTTCAAAATAGGTAAGAGGGATGCCGGTTTCTTCAGTCCTTTTTTTAATGGCGGGAACAAGATTAGCAATCAGAGAAGCAAATTTTCTTTTAGAGATGGGTTTTCCCGAAAGCGTAATCCTTTCGGTGGCTTCGAAAAGGTGAGGCGAGGTATAAAGCCCAACTTTATAACCTGCCTCGGAAAGGATGCTGGCAATGAAACTGGCGGTTGAGCCCTTGCCATTGGTGCCGGCAATGTGGATGCTGGGATATTTTTCCTGGGGGTTACCTAATTCAAAGAGTAATCCCCGGATTGGTTCTAACCCTAATTTAATGCCAAATCGGGTAAGCCCTTCAAGAAAATGGATTGGTTGGCGGTAATTCATCTTTAAGATATTTTATGCTATACTCAAATGTTTGACAACTTGCTCCAAAATTTTTTATTTTATTGACAGAGGGTAAAAGAAAGGATAAAATCCTTTTCAGAAAAAATTAGCGATTATCCAAAAAGGCTTGGGCGGTTAGCTCAGTTGGTTAGAGTGCCACGTTGACATCGTGGAGGTCAGTGGTTCAAGTCCACTACCGCCCACACCAGATCGCAGGAAAATAGACTACCACGAAAGCACGAAATATAGAAAACACGAAGCAAAGAATAGCAACCACGAATTTCTCGAATTATACGAATTATTAAAGAGTAAAAAGAATAATGTCATTCTGAACGAAGTGAAGAATCTCATGAGACCCTTCATGGAACCTGTCCTCGAGCGATAGCGAAGGATTCAGGGTGACACTTCGTGTCAGTTTTTAATTAGAGAAATTCGCGTAATTCGTGGTTAAAGTGATTTGTAGTTTTTCGTGCTTTCGTGGTTAAAAGTTATGGATATGAAACTTTATTGGCATTCAACCGCCCATATTTTGGCTGCCGCAGTAAAGAAACTCTTTCCGGAAGCAAAACTTGGTATTGGGCCGGCAATTGAGAATGGGTTTTATTATGATTTCTTCAGGAAAGAGCCATTTCTTCCTAAAGACCTAAAGTTGATTGAGGGGAAGATGAGTGAACTTATTAAGGAAAATCTGGAATTTGAAAGGATTGAAAAAACCAAGAATGAGGCGGTTTCCTTACTTAAAAAATTAGATGAGCCATTCAAAATTGAATTGATGAATGCAATTCCTGAAGAGAAAATTTCTTTTTATCGCAATGGGGATTTTATTGACCTCTGTCGCGGACCGCATCTTTCTTCTACCGGAGAAGTTAAAACATTCTCTCTTTTAAGTATTGCCGCGGCTTACTGGAAAGGCGATGAAAAGAGAGAGAGTTTTCAGAGAATCTATGGGATTTCCTTTCCTACTAAAAAAGAATTGGATGATTATTTGGAGTTGATTGAGGAAGCGAAGAATCGGGACCACCGCAAATTAGGGAAGGAACTGGACCTTTTTTCTATTCATCCGGAAGTTGGCAGTGGCCTTATCTACTGGCATCCTCAAGGTGCTCTGATTAGAAAAATTATTGAGGATTTCTTAGAGGACGAGCATTTAAAAAGAGGATATGGTCTGGTATATACTCCTCATCTTGGCAATCTTAATCAATGGAAAACTTCAGGCCACTGGGATTTCTACCGGGAATTAATGTATCCTCCCTTAGAGGTGGAGAAGGATGAATTTATGCTAAGACCAATGAACTGTCCCGGTCATATCCTCATCTATAAGAACCAACTTCGCAGTTACCGGGATCTTCCGATAAGATGGAGCGAATTGGGGACGGTTTATCGTCTTGAGAAGTCCGGAGTTCTTCATGGACTCTTGAGAGTCAGAGGTTTTACCCAGGATGATGCGCATATTTTCTGCCAACCGGACCAGTTGAAAGATGAGATTTTTTCCGTGCTTGAATTTGCGATTTTCCTTTTAAAAAGTTTCGGTTTTGACCAATATGAAGTTCTCCTCTCCACCAGGCCCGAAAAATATGTAGGCACTATGGAAAATTGGGAGAAGGCGACTTCTTCTTTGAAAGAAAGTTTGGAGAAGATAGGTTTTTCCTATTCTCTTGACCCTGGAGAAGGGGTTTTTTATGGCCCCAAGATTGATATAAAAATAAAAGATAGTTTAGGCAGGAAATGGCAGTGTTCCACCGTTCAAGTAGACTTTAATCTCCCGCAGCGATTTCATCTAAAATATATTGATCATGATGGGAAGGAAAAAGAGCCAATTATGATTCATCGGGCGCTTCTTGGTTCTTTGGAAAGATTTTTTGGCGTGCTTATTGAGCATTATAAAGGAGCTTTTCCTCTCTGGTTGGCTCCCTGCCAAACCATAGTCTTGCCGATTACCGAGAAAGAGAATGATTATGCGGTTAAGATAAATAAAAAATTGCTTGAGAGCGGAATTCGCTCTGAGGTAAATCTTGGTCAGGAAAAAATCGGAAAGAAAATCAGAAATGCAGAATTAAAAAAGATTCCCTTGATGGTAATCGTAGGAAAGAAGGAAATTGAAAAATCAACTATCGCTCTCCGGGAAAGGGGAAAAGGTGACTGTGGAGAGAGAAATCCGGAGGAATTCATTTTAAAACTCAAGCAACGAATTGCACTGCGTAAGTAATTATTTCTTGTGGTATGGAATTTCAAAATTGTAGCGGTGCGATTTATCGCACCAAGTAGCGGTGCAATTCATTGCACAAACAGTCGGATAAATTGCGCTACTATACTCTCTGCTTACTTTAGTAGCAATATGCGGGAAGGTTAACTTTCTGAAATTACTGACAGCAACTCCGACCGCTACAGGTGCGTTAATTTGTCATTTATGTTGTTTTGTAGTTAAATATAGGGGGTGGTGAATATCGTAGTGAGAAGAGGAACGAGGCAAGAGAGAGTAAGGTTAAATGCCTGGATTCGCGCCCGGGAAGTACGGCTGATTGACAAGGATGGGAAGCAAGTAGGGATTGTAAAGATTGAGGAGGCTCTTCGCCGAGCACGGGAAGATTTTTTGGATTTGGTAGAGATTGTTCCGGACAGCAAACCGCCAGTCTGCCGGATAATAGATTACAATAAATATAAGTATGAACAGAAAAGGCGGGCAAAAGAGGCGAGGAAAAAGCAAAAAGACGTTCAGCAGAAAGAAATTAGGCTTTCACCGGTGATTAGCGACCATGATTACAACTTCAAAAAGAATCATATCGAAAATTTTCTAAAAGATGGCAATCGGGTAAAAGTGACGATAAAATTTAAAGGAAGACAAATCATTCATCCGGAAAAAGGAAGGCAGGTTTTGGAAAAATTAACTCAAGACCTCTCTTCGGTCGGAACCGTTGAAGGAAATTCAAGGTGGCAGGGGAAGTGGCTGCAAGTATTTTTTAAACCCATTTAAAATGAAGAAAATAAAAACAAATAAAGGAGCGGCAAAACGTATCCATATTACTAAAAAAGGAAAACTCAAACACCGGAAGGCAGGTAAAAGACATATTCTTACCAAAAAGACTTCCAAGCGAAAACGTGGTTTAAGAAAGAGCACTTTAGTGAAGAAGACCGGTAAAAAAAGAATAAGGAGGTTGCTACCCTATGGTTAAAGTAAAAAATGTGCCGGCGGCCCGCCGGAGAAGAAAGAAGGTACTTAAAAGAACTAAAGGCTTTCGTCAAGGACGTTCTAAACTCTATAAACATGCCCAGCAATTTGCCGAGCGCGCTAACCTCTATGCCTGGGTCAGTCGCCGCCTGAAAAGAAGAAATTTCCGGCGACTCTGGATTACCCGTATTTCAGCGGCAACAAAGAAAAATGGCATTTCTTACAGCAAATTTATTTTAGGATTAAAAAAAGCGAACCTTTCCTTAAATCGCAAGATGCTTGCTAACTTAGCCGTAACTGACGAACCCGCCTTTCAAAAACTTACCGATATCGCTAAAGAAAACTTAAACCTTTCTTAAATAATAATGGTCATCAAAGTATTTTTATTGGCGGCAATAACGGCGACGATTGTTTCTTTTAATGTTTATTTTCTGTCGCTGCCGGACCAATCTCCTTATTTCCCTAATTTACTTAATTCGCTTGCATTAGGTTTCTTTCTCTTTATCGGAATTTTAAACCGAACTTTAAGAAGAGAGATCTTTCTCTTAAAAAGGGATAGCCAAAAACTGAAATTGGCTATTTCTGACTACGATAAAGAATCCTCTATTCTTACTGCCCTCAACGAGGTTATTGAAATTTTTGGGAAAAATCCCGATCTTTCAGAAGTTCTGAATCGGATTGCTGATAGCGCAGTTAAACTGCTTAATGTGAAATTTCTTCTTCTTCAGGTTTATTCTACTGACGAACAAAAATTCTTTACGCGCATCTTGAGAGGGAAAGAAGAATTTGAATTGAATGATGAGGTTATTGAAGAAATTATTCTCCAGGGAAACAGCGCTCTCATCAATAACTTATCTAATTTTCCGAAATACCGGAATTTTGCCGAGAAAGGTTATAAATCTTTCCTCATTGCTCCTTTAAAAGTGAGAGAAGAAAACATTGGCCTTATTGCTGCTCTCTCCAGAGAAAGGCGCAATTTTACCGGAAAAGATTTAGGGCTTTTAACGATGATTGCCGCTCAGGCAAGTTTGATTGTTGAAAATGCCCATCTTTTAGAGAAAACCAAAACACTTTCTATTACTGACGGTCTTACCAATCTTTTTAATCACCGCCATTTCCGGGAAAGATTAGCCGAAGAATTAGAAGAGGCAAAAAACAAAAATTTCTCTCTTTCCCTGGCGATGTCCGATATTGACTACTTTAAGAACTATAATGATTTAAACGGACATCCTGCCGGAGATGAGGTTTTGCGTCAGATTGCCAAAATTCTGATGAGAGGAGTAAAAGGGTCAGATACGGTGGCTCGTTATGGGGGTGAAGAATTTGTCCTGATCTTTCCGGATACTTTAAAAAAAAATGCTCTTTCAGTGTGCCAGCGGCTTAATAAAAGTATAAAAGAATTTAAGTTTAAAAATGAGGAGAAACAGCCCAATAAAGATCTTACTATTAGTATAGGACTGGCAGCTTTTCCGGTTGACGCCAGAGATGCTGAGACTTTAATTAAAAGAGCGGATACCGCTCTCTACCAATCCAAAGAGAAAGGAAGGAACTGCGTTACTGCGGCCTAATTTTTTAAGGAATTTTTCACCAAACTAATTGCCTCGGGGAGTTTTCCGGCTATTTTCTTTTCCAATTGCTCAATCTCTTCTTTGTTTTGAACTTCTATTTTTTCTTTAAAAGAATCCATTTCCTTTTGGTATTTTTTCTTCAAAAGAGTAATCTTCTCCATTGCTTCTTTTTTGGCTAAAGCAAGATCTTTTTCGGCTTTAAGATTTGCTTCCTCAATCATTCTTCGGCTTTTCTCGTTGCTTTCTTGCAAAAGATGTTCTGCGTCTGACTCTTCCTTTTTAATTTTATGAACCGCTTCTTTTATCATATTAAATTATTGCCCTAAGAATTCCCTTTTTTTATTATTAGCCACCAATAACACACGAATAAGAACTGACAGTGCAACTGTCATTGCGAGCGAATGACAATGAGCGTGGCAATCCCTCACTTCTATGAGATTGTCCCAAAGGGATCCCTTCGGGGCTTCGGTCTATGACCTCGCAATGACTACTCTTATATTATTCTTTAATTCTATTTTTTCGTGTTCATTCGTGTTAATTTGTGGTTACATTATTTTTTTGTGCCGGGAAGGGGATTTCTTCTCCCTCGTCGCTTCGTTCCCGGCCTGTCTCACATCTCGACAGGCGTGCCTAAACTCGTTGCTCTTTATTCATCGCAACAGGCACTATCCGAAGCCGGCCAGTCTCGCTGTCGTTCACCTACGGTTCACTTTTCATCCACAGGATGCGCTCGACTTGGCTTCAAATCCTCCCAGGGAGGCAGTGCCGGGAAGGGGATTTGAACCCCTACGGAATTGCTTCCACCAGCCCCTCAAGCTGGCGCGTCTGCCATTTCCGCCATCCCGGCAAGTCCTCCAACATTACTTGGAGGATTTACTAAGATTCGCCAGTATTCTAGGCGAACAATTCTTTTAGGTTAATTCTTCAAGTTCTGTTTTGCTGAAGAGGCCAAGGATATTGGAAAGTGTGCCTTTATTATCTTCACTCATTTTTACAAAGGAGACTCCGGTCTCGTATCCTATCCGCAGTATCCTTTTTTTTGTCCATATTACCTTTACTGTTCCGGTGATTGGCTCTTTTCGGATAGGAATATATATCTCTACTTTTAGATAAGTATCAGGTTTAAACTTTTCTCTGGTAACCAGGCAAATTCCTCCTTGGCTAATGTTTTTGCTAAAAGAAAAATCTTTCATCTCCTTTAATAAAGAGGAGTAAACCCTGTTTTTATCATATCCTTTTTCTTCCCAGCTCTTTAATATCTTCTCTACGCTTGAACTAATTAAAGAGAGAGATTCCTCTTCGGAGCCTTTTTCTATCGCTTTATATTGGATAAAAAAGGGATAATCAAAACGAACAAATTTTCTTCTCTCCGCTCTTCCCTGATAATCCATTTATTTCCTCCTTATCATATCCACGAATGCACACGAATAGAAACTGACATGAAGGGTCATTGCGAGCCCCCCATCCTTGCTGTTCTCCCCCACTTCTTGCTGTTCTCCCCCCCGCTTTGCTTCGCAAAGCGAAGCAGGGGGGGATGAAGCAAGAAAGCAGTGGGGATGAAGCAAGAAAGCAGGGGGGCGTGGCAATCTCATAGCTAAAGAGAGATTCTTCGTTGCCCCTTCGTTATACTCAGGGCTTCGACTCAGAATGACCAATTCTACTTTTTGTATTCATTCGTGTTAATTCGTGGTTATATTTTATGGTTCTTCTCTAAGTAAAGTAGCGCGCATTGCTTAGCCAGTTTTCTTACCCGTTCAATGAATCTTAATCTTTCGCTTACGCTAATGGCGCCTCTTGCCTCCAAAAGGTTAAAAGCATGAGAACATTTAAGAACATAATCATATGCAGGCAAAGCAAGATTTTCTTTCAAAAGCCTTGTTGATTCTGCTTCGTAGCGGTCAAAAAGTTCCAAAAGTAATTTGGTATCCGCTATCTTAAAATTGTATTGAGAAAATTCTTTTTCCTTTCTTCTTTGCAAATCTCCGTAGGTAATGCCTTTTCCCCATTCTAAATCAAAAAGGCTCTTTACCTTTTGAATATAGGTAGCGATTCGCTCCAAACCGTAAGTGAGTTCTGCCGATACCGGGGAGAGGTCAATTCCCCCCGCCTGCTGCAGATAAGTAAACTGGGTAATCTCCAGTCCGTCCAGCCAAACTTCCCAGCCGACACCCCAGGCTCCTAAGGTTGGCGCTTCCCAATTATCTTCCATAAACCGAAGGTCGTGCTCAACTAATTTAATTCCCAATACTTCCAAACTTTTGCAATAAAGATTCTGGACGTTCTTCGGGGGAGGCTTTAAAATAACCTGAAGTTGAAAATGTTCGTAGGTGCGCAAGGGGTTGTCTCCGTAACGGCCATCAGCAGGCCGTTTTGAAGGTTCCAGATAAACGACTTGCCAGGGTTCCGGCCCCAAAATTTTAAAGAAAGTAGCCGGATTTAAAGTGCCGGCGCCTACTTCGGTTCCATAAGGATGCCAGAGCAAACAGCCCTTCTTTATCCAGAAATCCTCTAACTTTTTTCTAATCTCCTGAAAAGTCATTTCTTAACATTTACCACAGAGTCACAAAGACACAGAGTATCACAGAGAACCTACTTTGTCATTCCCGAGGTCCGTAATCGGGAATCCACTTCTTTAGATTCCTGTTTTCACAGGAATGACAGAGAGAAGACAGGAATGACATTCTTTTCTTTCTTTATGTTCTTTGAGACTTTGTGTCTTTGTGGTGAAAGTTTTTTTAATCTGTGGTTGTAGTTCATTTTGCCTTTTCTATCAAACTTTGGGCTTTACGTCCATAGTTTAAATAAAGACGGTAAGCGTTTTCTGCATCATCGGCTTTTTTATCAAGATCAACGACTGATGCCATATGGGGTTCAATAGAAAATCCTCCTTTATATCCGGAGGCAAGAAGGTCTTTAATTATTTCACTCACTTGCGCCTCTCCCTCTCCGGGAAAGACAAACTTTTCTCCTCTATAATCCTTGATATGCACATGGACGATATGATTTTTAATCTTCTGGCAGACTTCCCTGGGAGTTCCTCTTTGATGCGGTTTATTGCCGGTATCAAAGAGGAATTTTAATGCCGGGGAATTTATTGTTTCAATAATGTCGGCAGTCTGCTCCGGATTCTGTCCGCCCCAACCGCTGCAATTCTCGTGAGCCAGCACTATTCCTCCATCCTCAGCCATTTTCGCCAGTTCTTTCAGCCGCTGCATTACCTCGGTTCTCCATTTGGTTTCCTCCCAGTTGTCATTGGGATAACTCATAATGCGAATGTAAGTAGTGTGGAGTTGCTGCATCCGGGGAATCGCCCGATTTAACTCTTCAACATCGAGATTGAAGTCCCCGGAGATTTTACGCGCCCAATTGGCAATTTGGCTGGCAAAACAGCAAACTTTCATTTTTGCCCTTTCCAATTTCTCAACAATTTCGTTAAATTTAGCATCATCCGCATCAGTGAGGTTTTTTCCGTCAACGTTGCGGACCTCAATGTGATTCCAGCCTAATTCCTGATGCGCTTGAATCTGTTTCTCAATACTTTCTCCAGCCTCATCGGCAATCCCAGATAAAAACATCGTTCCTCCTTTTTATAACCACGAATAAACACGAATAAACACTTCACCACAAAGCCACCAAGACTCAAAGGACACCAAGAGAGAAAGAATATGTCATTCTGAGTGAAGCGAAAAATCTCTCTTTAACTATAAGACCCTTCATTAACATTCAGGGTGACTACTTTATGTAATTCTCTGTGTCTCTATGGTGAATATTTATTCTTCGTGTCTTCTTTACCTTCGTGCTTTCGTGGTAATGTTGTTTTTTAATCTGCGTCCGATTAAGTCAGTGTTTAAAATGCCTCATTCCCGTAAAGACCATGGCGATCTTGTTTTTGTCAGCGGCAGCGATAACTTCCTTGTCCCGGAGAGAACCCCCGGGCTGGATAATGGCGGTTATCCCCTTCTCCGCTAACAAATTAACGCCATCGGGGAAAGGAAAGAAGGCGTCTGAAGCCGCTACCGATCCTTTAATCTTCAGGTTGCTTTTTTCGCTCTTTCTGATGGCGATTTCAGATGCATCAACTCTGGACATCTGCCCTGCGCCGACTCCGAGCGTTGTTTTATTCTTAGCCAAAACAATGGTGTTTGATTTAGTATGTTTTGCCACGGCCCAGGCAAATTTTAAATCTTCAATTTCCTTTTTTGTTGGTTTTCTTTTGGTTGCGGTCTTTAATTCCCCCCCAAAAAGTTTATTATTTTTTTCCTGAATAAGAAGTCCTCCGGAAACCCTGCGGTAATCATACGATTGGGGGAGTGGGGAGTGGGGAGTGGGGAGTTGCAGGAGTCGTAAGTTCTTCTTTTTTGCCAAAATCTCTAAGGCATCCCCAGAGAAATCAGGAGCGATAACCGCTTCTACAAATCTGTTTTTAATTTCCCGGGCAAAAGATTTATCTACCTTTCTATTAAGTGCAACCACGCTGCCAAAGGCGCTAACCGGGTCTGTTTTATAAGCTTTCCTGTAAGCGGCAGTTACATCTTTATCCAGGGCGACGCCGGCGGGATTGGTATGTTTAATCACTACTGCCGCCGGTTCTTTGAACTCTTGCACGATGCTTAAAGCCGCTTCTAAATCAAGGAGGTTGTTAAAAGAAATTTCCTTTCCCTGTAGTTTCTTTGCTTCAGTAAGAAAATTTCCCTTTTCCAGAACTCTTTCCCGGTAAAAAGACGCTTTTTGGTGAGGATTTTCGCCATAGCGAAGATTCTGAATTTTCTCCAAAAAGATTTCTTTGGCATCGGGAAACTCTTCTTCGCCGGCCATTTTTTGAAAGTACTGGGAAATTAAATGGTCATACCAGCTGGTTAGTTGAAAAACGTCTAGGATTAGGTTTTTTGATGTTTTTCGGCTGATTTGACCGTTATTTTTATTCAATTCGGCGATAATTTCCCCATACCGCTCCGGACGGGTAACGACTACCACGTCGGAGAAATTTTTGGCAGCTGCGCGCAATAAACTTGGTCCGCCGATATCAATATTCTCAATAATTTCTGCTTCATTTGCCCTTTCATTTTTGACGGTTTTTTCAAAAGGATAGAGGTTGACTACCACCAGATCAATTAAGCCAATATTCTGTTTTTCCAATTCTTTAAGATGTTTTGCCTTGTCCCGGCGCGCTAAAAGGCCGGCAAAAATTTTGGGATGGAGAGTTTTTACTCTTCCTTCAAGAAGTTCCGGGAAACCGGTAACTTTCGAGATTTTTTTCACTCTTATCCCCGCATTTTCCAATTTCCTGGCGGTGCCGCCGGTAGAGATGATTTCAACTTTAAATTTTCTCAATTCCCTGGCTAATTCCACAATTCCTTTTTTATCAGATACGCTGATAATAGCGCGCTTAATCCTGATCATTTCCCTCCTTATTTTTCACCACAAAGGCACCAAGACTCAAAGAAACAAAATACTTTAACCACGAATTATACGAATTGACCGAATTTTATATTATTCTTACAATATCGCGTAATTAGCGATAATATTGTGGTTGCTATTTTAGTCTTTTCTCTGTGCCTCGGTGGTGAATATTGTTAATCTTTCTTTCCGATAAGTAGATAGAGCACCGCCATACGTACGGCAATGCCGTTAGTAACCTGTTCCAGGATAAGAGATGAAGAACTGTCCGCAATCTCCGACTTAATCTCTACTCCCCGGTTAATGGGACCCGGATGCATAATTAAAACATTTTTTTTAACCCCTTTTAGATTTTCCGAATTGGCTCCGTAAAGATGTGCATATTCCTGAATGGAAGGAAAAAAGATCTCTTGCTGTCTTTCCCTCTGGACTCTCAGAAAATAAAGAATATCAGCGTCTTTAATTGCTTCTTTAAAAGAATAGGTAATCTCCGCACCCATTTTTCCTATTCGCGAGGGAATAAGAGTTGGCGGACCGCAAAGGATGACCGAAGCGCCTAATTTGGTCAAACCCCAAATATTTGACCGCGCTACCCGGGAATGCTGAATATCACCGATAATGGCAATTCTTAATCCCTTGATTTTTCCTTTTTTTTCCCGGATGGTAAAGAGATCGAGCAAGGCCTGGGTAGGGTGTTCATGGGAGTTGTCCCCGGCGTTGATTACTGCCGCTTTGATCTTTTTAGCGATAAGTTTTGGGACCCCGGCTACAGAATGCCTCACCACAAAGCAGTCAACTTTCATCGCCTCAATGTTTTCGGCGGTATCTACCGGCGATTCCCCTTTGGATACAGAAGAGTCACTGATAGAAAAGTCCAGAATATCAGCGGATAGTCTCTTGGCGGCAAGTTCAAAGGAGGTGCGGGTTCTGGTGCTGGGCTCAAAGAACAAATTAACGATAGTTTTTCCTCTTAAAGTGGGAACCTTTTTTACGTCGCGGCTGCTTACCTCCTTAAAAGAAAATGCGGTTTCCAGGATGAGTTCTATCTCTTCGCGGCTTAATTCCTCCAGACCCAAAAGGTCTTTCTTGGTCCACTTCATTGTTTTCTTTCGATAATTAGCACTTCCTCTATTTGGTCGCTCTCTTTTAATTTTACTTCCACCATCTCATTTTCTCCCGCGGTCACTTTCTTGCCGACAAAATCCGGTTGAATAGGCAATTCCCGATGGCCACGGTCAACCAGGACCAGCAATTTAATTTCCCTGGGGCGACCGAAATCAATCAATTCATCAAGCGCCGCTCTAACAGTTCTCCCGGTATAAAGAACATCGTCAACGAGAAGGATGTTTTTTCCCGTAAGGTTAAAAGGAATTTCTGTCTGGTGGACCACCGGCTGGGGCGCGATTACCGAGAGGTCATCCCGGTAAAGCGTGATATCCAGAGCCCCCAGCGGAATTTCTTTTTTGCCAAGGGTTTTAATTCTCTCTGCTATTCTTTTGGCCAAAATAGCTCCCCTCTTTCTAATGCCTATAATGGCGAGGTCTTTCTCCCCCATTTTCTCCAGGACCTCCTGGGAAAGGGAAAACAGAGTCTTTTCCATCTCTGTTTTGCCCATCACCTTCTTTCTCTCTTCCATAAAAAAACATATTACTATAATTTCCTTGCTCTCGTCAATATTCAACCTCTGATTTTCTTCTGCAAAAGTGCAAAAGTTGACAAACTTAAAGTATTGTTGTAAAGTTATTAAGAACAATTTAAGAATAGTTTGTGCAGTAATGAGAAGTAATAGTGCAGCAATTAGTTAGGTAACGTGATTTCGAACCGTGAGGGGAGAAAGAATGTTTCCCCTTGCGGTTTTTTTAAAAAAAAATAATAGGGCTTCACGAAATTAGTTATTTAAAGAATTTCCCTCTCCCCTTTGGGGAGAGGGTTGAAGGGTGAGGGGGGCTTAAAGGATTATAAAGTGAA
>Ga0210004_1000687_pt1 | contig 20731 bp, 22 predicted proteins | sample CryGey13umfilter_FD_185450 | JGI IMG/M metagenome (GOLD analysis project Ga0210004, IMG submission 185450) | Groundwater microbial communities from aquifer in Utah, USA - Crystal Geyser 4/8/14 3 um filter (SPAdes) (version 3) | ecosystem: Environmental > Aquatic > Deep subsurface > Groundwater...
TTAAATTTAAAAAAGTAAAAAACCCTAATAAATTATAATTTAATTTGTGGAAAATTCTACATTTTAGGTAAATTTTATACTATTTTTAAAATTAGTGGAATTTTCCATTATATTTTTGGTAAATTTTATACTATTTTTAAAATTAGTGGAATTTTCCATTATATTTTTGGTAAATTTTCTTTATCTTAGATTAGTTTTCTATTTTTCTATTCTTTTTAAATTATGTGGAATTTTCTAGCATTTTGGTAAAATTTCTAAATCTTAAAACATCTTTGTGTTTTGCTTCTATATTTTTACATCTTAAAACATCTTTGTGTTTTGCTTCTATATTTTTACATCTTAAAACATCTTTGTGTTTTGCTTCTATATTTTTACATCTTAAAACATCTTCGCTTTTTATGATTTTTCAAACAAGTTTGTCTTATTTGTTTTAACTGCCAAAGGATCAAAATGACTTCTTACTCCTTTAATTTCCTGCAGGGCTTGATCTATTTTTTTGTGCGCATAGTTAGGATAATTATGTAAATTATAATGCCACGGCAGAAAATTTTGCTCTGCTGCTAATGGTTTCATAAATTTTAAGAGATTATCAAATTTTTGCACTGCGCGCAATTGTTGTTGGGTATTTAGGGTAGTATTTTTTGTTTTTTCTGAGAATTTAATTTTTTTATTTTGTTTTTTTACAAAACCATCTATTTCTTTGTAAAACCCCATATCTATGAAATTTCCGAGCCATAATGGCCCGGCAATTGTTAAATTAGCACCACATTCGCAAACATAGCTAAAACACTGCTCAAAATTGACTTTTCTTTTATTACAAGCTGCGCAAAACGAAATATGGCCTATTTTTCTATCCAAATCTCCTTGTTTGTACTTTTCTATGCTAAAAAATGCGCGCATATAATGGTCTTTGCTATATGAAAGCAAAAACAGTGGAAAAAGACCATATTTTGCTGCTGTTCTTGCAATATAACCCAAAAGAATGCGCAAGCCTGTTTCTTTCATAGATTCGTTTTTTGATGGTGTTGAAAAATAAATTCTCTCGCATTTTTGTGAATTTTGTTGAGAAGCTCCGCACAATACAGCAGTATCAGTCGCTGTAATACTAATAAGCTCACCTTTTCGAGCATTTGCCAAAACAAAGTCCAAAAACAAAACAGGAGTTCCAAAAGGATCAAGATCAACAATATCTGCTTGCTTTTCAGCCAAAAGTCGCTGGAAAGAGAGATTGTAGAGATTATAATGAATATTTTTGGGTAAGTTATTAATTTTTAAGTTAGATTTTATATTTTCAATAGATTTTGGATTTAGATCATTAAATATAACATTTTTTATACCTGTTTCTGCTAAAACTCTAAGTCCTTTGACGCCTGACCCTGCCATTCCATCAAAAAAGACCAAATTTTCGCTCTTTTTGACTGCTTTAGCCCAAAAATCATAAAATAAAACAGAAATGTCACGATTATGCTTCATTCTTGGGTTATAGAATACTTTCATTTTTTTTGAAGGAACAAATATTTTTCCATAATCAGCATCACTAACATCAATAACTACATTTCCTTCTTTAATTAGTGTCATAAATTATTTATCTAACTCCTTTCTAACTCCTTTCTAACTCCTTGATTTATTTATTAATCTTTACAAATCATATTTATTTAATTTATTTATCTATCTTTTTAATAAAATAATTATAAGCTCTCAATATATTTATCTATCTTTTTAATAAAATAATTATAAGCTCTCAATATATTTATCTATCTTTTTAATAAAATATTTATAAGCTCTCAATATATTTATCTATCTTTTTAATAAAATATTTATAAGCTCTCAATTTATTTTATTTATCTTTTTAATATTTTATTTATCTGCAATATGTATGAAAAACTTATGGTTAAAGGCGTTATTTTTTTGTATAAACCTGTTGGCTTAACATCATCTCAAACACTCGAAAAAGTCAAACAAAAACTTGGAGTAAAAACAGGTGGATACCACGGTACGCTTGATGCAAATGTAGATGGTGTGTTAATAATTGCTGTTGGAAAAATAACCCCTGTTTTGCAATTCATAAGTAGGCAAGACAAGGAATATGTTGGCAAAATAAAATTCCACAAACAAGTTACAGAAGAGCAAATTAAAACAGGTTTTGAAAAGTTCACAGGAGAAATAGAGCAAATTCCGCCAGTTAAATCAGCAGTAAAAAGAGTGCTACGGAAGAGAAAAATATATTTTTTTGAATTTTTGGATTTTAAAAATAATGTCGCTGGTTTTCGAGTAAAATGCGAAGCAGGAACTTATATTCGAAAACTATGTTATGATGTTGGCGAATTTTTGGGTGTTGGCGCGCAAATGCTATCTCTTCAAAGAACAGCAAGCGGGGATGTAAAAATTGAAGATTGTGTAAAAATTGAAGATTTGCAAGAAAGCGATTTAAAGCCAAAAGAAGTTTTGCTAAAAAATTATAAAAAAGCAGTTGCGAAAAATGATAAAATTCAACAGATTGTGCAAGGAAAACAGATTTATGCTGACTTTTTTGATGAGTTTGACAAAACAATTAAAACAAACGAAACTTTTACAGTTTATGATAATAAAAATCAAGCAATAAGTATGATGGAAGCTCTGCAAGATTTTTCAAACTCTAATTCATTTGAAATTGTGGCTAAAATTATTAGGAATTTTACTAATTAAATTATAATGACTATATATATTACAACAAAATCTTTAAAAAACATATGATAAAAATAAAAAGCAATAATAGTGAGGTGATTAATAAAAAAACCAGAAAATTAAATGAAAATGTAAATAATAAAATCAAAAAAAAAACCAGAAAATTAAAATACAATCTTGAAACAAAATTTCAAAACAGTATTTTTAGAAAAAATAATAGTTATAATAATGTGAACAAAAACAACAAAAAAATCAAATTATATGGTTTAACTGATATAAATAAAAACCTTTATATTAAAATACAAGCAATTGTTTTTATTTTAATTATAGGTATCTTTGTTTGGTGTTTGTTAAATGAAGTTTCGAAGACAATCATAGTATTTATTAGTATTATAGCAATCTTGAAACTTGTTGAAACTTATTTTGCCTTAACAAAATGGTCCAAAAACAATTAAAATATGGCTTACAAATTAGAATTATACAAAATTATTGCTGAAATTAAAAAATCAAAAGCAAAAATTGTTCTTCTGCAATTTCCTGACGGCCTAAAAATGCAAGCAATAAACACAGTAAAAAAAATAGAAGCAAAAACAAATGCAACAATAATTATTTGGTATGGCAGTTGCTTTGGCGCGTGCGATGTTCCTGTTTTGCCGCAAAAAATTGAAGAACAAATTGATCTGTTTATTCAGTTTGGTCACAACAATAAAACTTTGAAAATGGGTCAACAAGGAGTAAAATGAATAGAATTTTTATTTCTGCAAAAAGCGACATCAAACTCCACAAACTGATCAGCGAATCAATAAAAAAAATAAAAAAATATAAAAAAGTGGGTCTAATAACAACAATTCAACATCTACATATATTGCCTAAACTTGAGAAACAATTAAGTGCGCGCAAATTCAAAGTTTTAATAGGCGGACAAGTACTAGGATGCAATATAAAAAATGCAAAAAAAATTGAGAAAAAGATTGATGCGTTTGTTTATTTTGGTTCAGGTATGTTTCATCCGCTTGCTGTTGCATATGCCACAAATAAACCTGTATTTGTGATTGATTATGTTCTTAATAATGTTGTGCAAATTTCAAAAGAAGAGCGCGACAAATATTTGCAAAAAAAAATTATTGGGCGCGAACTAGCCAAACAAGCAACAACATATGGAATACTTGTAAGCACAAAACCAGGCCAAGAAAATTTGAAAACCGCACTTCAAATTAAAAAAAAGTTAGAGCAAAAAGGAAAAGAAGCAATATTGTTTCTCGGAGATTCGATTTTTCCACAAGAAGAACCAAACTTTTTACAAATTGAGTGTTGGATAAATACTGCATGCCCGCGCATTATTGAAGATGCTTGGGAAAAAAATATTGTTAATATTGACGATTTTTGAAGATATAATTATAAAAAAGCTAAAATCTTAAAGAGATTAAAGAAAATAAATATATTTTTATAAATAATATATGATTTCAGAAGAGATTGTTAAAGAAATAGCATCTGCGAGCAAAAAGGAAGAAACTGAAATAATGGAATTAATTAGGCGAAAGCAGGCTTTTTTTGAAAATTTAATATCTGAAGAAGGCGCGGCTCAAATTGTTGCCGCTGATTTGGGTGTTAAACTTGAAAAAAAACCAATATCATTTAAGCCAATGAAAATAAGTGATATTATACAAAAAATGAGTAATGTGAACCTTGTTTGCAAAGTTGTGCGTATCTTTGAGCCAAGGCAATTTAAAACAGAAAAAGCAGAGGGTTTTGTTGGGGGTATAATTCTTGGAGATGAAACAGGTAGTATAAGAGTGGTTTTGTGGAACGAACAACTAACGCAAGTATTAGAGCAAATTAAAGAAGGTGATGTTTTGAGAATATCCAATGCATATGCGCGCGAAAATAACAGGAGCGACATTGAACTCCATTTTGGAACCACAACAAAAATCGAAATAGATGAAAACACTACAATCAACAACATAAAATCATTTTCAAGCACACCTATAATTCCAATACGAATAATTAAAGAAGGGTATGTGCGAATCAAGGCAACAGTAATCCAAAAATTTGATCCAACATACTATATTGCAGACCCAGAAACAGGCAAAAAAGTCGCTGAAGGCACTTTTAATGCAGTAAACAGGGCAATATTAAATTTAATTATAGATGATGGAACAGGCAGTGTTAGAATAACTCTCTTTGGAGAAAGGGCAGAAGAAATTTTGAAGCAAAAAGACTTACTTGGAAGGGAATTTTATTTTGAAGGAAAAGCAACATACAACGAGCAGTTTGATCGCGTAGATGTTGTGGTAAATAAATGGGAACCTGTATTTGCAGTTGCTAGTGAAAGTTATATATCACCAACTGAAATTGTTGAAGATGAGGATGTTAGCGCGCCCGAGAAAACTTTAACAACAAAAGATGATAAAACAGAAGAAAAAGTCTATGAGTAAGTTTTCACTAGAATATAAATATATAGAATCTCAGGAGTCAATGATTTCTCGCCAGCAATATTTATTTTCTGATTTAGCTCCAACAGGACCAAAACAAGAATTCTTATATAATTTAAGAGGCAAAGAATATCTCAAAGAGAGGTTTAGCTTATGGAAATAGAATTATCAAAAACAGATATCACTCCACCCTATAATTTCGATTTTGTATTAACCCACTATAATATTTATCCCTAGGTTTCCGAGGAAGGAAAACTTATTAGAGTATTACAATTACGAAACGGCAAAATATGTGTAGCAGAGATTAAATCAGTAGGCACTGTGAATAATCCGAAGCTCGTAATTAGAATTGAACCCTCAAGAAATCTGCAGACAGAAGAACTTGTGGAAGTAAAAGAGATTATATCTTGGTGTCTAGGATTAAAAGAAGATTATAGAGCATTCTATGAAATGTGCGAGAAAGATAGGATTCTTAAGGCGGCGATGGAATCTCAATATAGTTCGAAAGGTAAAAGTTATCCTACTGTTTTTGAAGCGATAATAGGTGTTATCTGTGCTCAGAATATTCAATTTAAACGACTGTATTCTATGATGTATAACTTATGTGCTAAACTTGGAGAAAGGGTCAAAATCGACGGGAAGGATTATTTTAGCTTTCCATCTCCACAAAATATTTCAAAAGTTCCTTTATCAACAATTAGAGAATGTAAAGTTGGTTATAGAGATAAATTCATAAAAAAGATTGCTGAGATTATTGTAAAAGATAATATTAACTTAGAAAAACTCAAAAAATTATCTACAGAAGAAGCACGCAAAGAATTATTAAAATTTCCTGGTATAGGTTCTTATACTGCAAATTTGGTGCTCTCGGTTGGTTTGCGAAGAAAAGATATATTACACTTAGATCGATTTGTGAGGGAAGCAATGTATACTTTCTACTTTGATGGAGAGAAATTACCAGATGAATTGTTAATTGAATATGCCAATAAACATTGGTGCGGTTTTCAAAGTTTAGCTGTTGATGCTTTAACTACCAATACAGAAATATGGGCTAAGAAATTAGGCGTCGATTTTAAATTTAAAAGCGGGGCAAAAGGAGAATAACAGTCTTAATTATAGGAGTCAGTAGTTTCCTCGGAAGGAAAGTAAATAAATATTTAGTAGAAGAAGGAATCAACACTATTGAAGACAATGACACGAGATTGGTTTCACCATTTTTTGGAGGCGGTTCAAATGACCAAAATATTGTTTCATGAAGACGCTTATCTAAAAGAGCGTCAAACAAAAGTGACTAAGATAGAGGGGAATAGGGTTTTATTAGAAGAAACCATGTTTTTTCCTCAAACCTCAAATGAACCTGGAGATTTGGGCAAAATAAACGATTGTGAGGTTATAGGATTAAAGAAAGAAGGGGATGAGATTTGGCACATCCTAAACAAAGCACCACTATTTAAAAAAGGAGATACAGTTAACCTACAACTTGACTGGAACAAAAGATATAAAAAGATGAGATTGCATTCAGCTTTACATCTATAGGTAGGAGTTTTTGATTTGCAATTCAAAGAAAGAGCTGTGGCGGGAGTAATAAAATCTGATTCGGCTTATTTGGTTTTTAAACACGAATTAGCTGATGAGATAATTCAAAAAGCATTAGAGCAAGCAAATAAAGATATTCAAGAAGGGTTAGAAATCAAAACTTATGGGGATAAGAAAAGAAAAGGTTTTAGATGGTGTCAGATTGGAAGTTATATTCCAATTCCTTGTGGTGGTCTGCATGTAAAAAATACAAAAGAAATAGGAAGGCTAATTTTGAAAGAAAAAACAATTGAAACAGGAAAACAAAAACTTATAATAGAGGTAAGATAAATTGGCACATGTAAGAAAACAGCAAATTTGCTTCTTTTTGACGCCGTTAAAACCGACGCGCAAGAAAAAAAACAGCAAGACAACGCAGCTTATGGTGATATTTTTAAGTTTATATTTATTTTTTGACCAATTCTACTTGGTTTATAACAAGTTTTCCTGAATTTTTATTTAAAATTTTATCATAATCCAAAATTTTTATCTTTTTTTTAAACAGCAGACAATTAAGCACAAAGGTTTCGTATTCTCCCCCTTCACCAGCCAAATGAATTTTGTAGTGTTTGTTTAGTTTCTTCAAATCTTCAAGCGCATTTTTATCAAGTTTTCTTCTAAGCCAAGATTTATCAAAACCCTCAGCAGCGACCCCAGTAAAAATAATTTCAAAACTATTATCAAGCAAATAATTCATATATTTTTCAATATTCTTTTTCCAAAATGGTGCAAGAACAAATAAATCTAATTCTTTGCAGATTTTTTCAATTCTCTGCAATTGATACTGACTTTCAAGCGCGCCAACTCCAACAGCTTCAATGCTGTATTTGTCTTTTGCAAGTTTTATTGCTGCTTTTAAATCAGATAACTCTTTTTCTTTTTTTCCTTTTGTTGCGAATTTTATGAGCGGGATTTTCATTGCTTTTGCTTGCAATTCAGTTAAATTTATGTTTGGTGTGTGAAACATAAAAGAGTCAGGATTTTCTGACACAATCGTTATCAAGCAAGCTATTTTGTAATTTTTGCTCAATTCAAATACCGCTGCTGTGCTATCCTTACCTCCTGAAAAAAGAACACATATACTTGCGCGCAAATTGTTTGATTTATTTTTAATAATACCCATAAATTTTTTTGGAATAATTACTATAAATTTTTTTGAGTTTGTTTTATTTTCTTCACTGAAAAACAAGATTATTATATTTATTATTTTTTGTAAGGATTTAACTGCTTTATTTTTTTGTTTTTTGGTTAGGGTCTAACTGCTTTATTTTTTTGGTTTGTTCGTCATCTAACTTTATTTGTTCTAAACGCATTTTTAATTCCATAGCATCTTTAAAATTATCAAGCCTAACTAGTTTTTTATAAAGATATAACCTTTCCATAATAATTTTATCTAATTCTTGCTCTAACTTAGCTCTTTCTTCTTCATCCTGAGAATTCTTATATTTTATCATCTTATCAGCATATTGTTGTTCGAGTTGTAAAATTTGTTGATTTAATTGCATATTTTCCTTGATGTTTGCTTCAATTTTAGTAGTAAGAGTTCTAATTTCATTTATGCCTTGGTGTAGCGCGCCTGTCCACAAATGGACTGATTCACCCTTGATAATTCTTAGAAATATTTGTTTATTTACAACAATCATCACAAATATAAACAAAAAAGAAAATATAATACTTATAAAAAGTCCTTCACCCCACAAGGCAGGATCAAAAATTGCTGCAGGTGTAGAAGGAAATAGAGAACCTGCACTTACTTGTGGATAACTCACTTGTGCAAAAGCCGCAGATATTTTAGTTGAATCAAGAAAGCCTGCTTGCGCAAAATAAGCTTGTAAGGATTCAGATCTCAAACTAATAACAGCAAGCACAAAAGGTATGATATTATTCATAATTAAAGAGGGAAAAGTGGGCAGAAAAAAACTACCATCTCCGCTTCTTAAAAATCGATAACTTATATAAAATATAATGCTTAGCAACAAAACACTCCAACTAGCAGTCGCGATGTTTTGAGTTATAGTTGTACCTAAAAATAATAATGTGATAATAGCAGCGAGAACAACAACTATAATCTCTATAGGTATAGAATAGGATTTGCCTGAAAAATCAGCAAAACGAGGTAAAGATATTTTTGCACCTTGTCCAAACTTTATATAGCAAATATAAATAAGAAACCACAATGTTTGAATAAATAGAATTGTAAATATAATATATAAACCTATAAAAAACATAGGTAAAAACATACCCAAACCTTCTATAAACTTATCAAAAACAAATGTTCCTGAGGCAGCAGAATAAGCAGCAGCAGAAGATAAATAAGAAAAAATTAAGCTAAAAACTGCAGGATACCACCGCATAAATACTGTTAAAAATACTGAAAGGAAAAAGAACAAAAAAGAAAGCACGGCTGCGACTATGTAAAGCCCAGATTCAAAAGAAGTTATGTTTTTATTTTTATCACAAGCAATATTATATAACTTTTCAAAGCTTTTTTTATATGTACCCCACATATTGTTTGTCAAGCTACTAGGTCCAAAAACAAACGAAAACGCTGATTTAGATGAGTTTATAAATGTCTCGCGCGCCCCATCACAATTATTCAGCATATAGTTTTGAATTGACGCACCCATCTGTACACTAGCAATCTTAAAACTCTCTATTGAGTCAGTTATTTCTTGCATAAAAAGATCTATTTTACAAGCACCAGGAGTTGTAAGGCAGGTTTGAAACATCTCTACCCCACCCCCTATTTTGCAAATCGGGCTAAAAAAAGGTGATTCACAAATCTTATCAAAAGACTCTACAGCCTTACTAATATCTCCTAAAAATGTATAAACCATTAAGCCAACAAATATAAAAAATACAAATAATAAGTAAATAGGGCTAATTTCTTTATTGTTTGATGAAGGTGACGGCATAAACTTTTGTATAACAAATGCCATAAAAATTTGATCAAAAACTTCTGCTTAACTTATTGCAAAGAGTAAATAATCAAATAAATAATGTAAAGAGTAAATAATCAAATAATTTATGTAGATTTATTTGTATAAATCTGCGTTGCCAGAGTAGCTCAGTAGGTAGAGCGACTGACTGTTAATCAGTAGGTCGTAGGTTCGAATCCTTCCTCTGGCGCTAAATCGAATTTAAATGTGACAACATCAAATCTAAAAGTAAATCTAATTTTTGCGTAATTGGTTCTTTAGACAATAAACCAAAAACATATATCTTATACTTTTTACGCAATTCAGTATAATTTATTATATTATCTTCTTCAATAGAATACTCTGATTTTTTTATAACATTTGCAATAAGTATCTTATATTTATATTTGCAATAAATATTATCTTTCTTTGTTTGAATTGTAAATTCATTATTTTTGTATATATTTTAATTAAGTTTTTTATTTGCTCTTCTGTTGGCGTTAATTCTTCATATTTTTCACCTGTTTTATAGTCTTGGTAACAATTTCTATTATAATCTGTAGAAACAATTATTTTTACCATATCCTTATCTAAATGATAATGTTTTATGGCAAGCATACTTATAAGTAAAAAAATAGGAAAATAATTTTTATTTAATAAATTAGAAGGTGTGTTTTTAAAATAATTATAATTACCTCCCTCATTATTTTCCATAATATGTTTATATTTAAAAGCAGATATATTGCCAAATTTACTTGCCTTCAACTCTACACTTATCTACAAAATCAATCAGCGCCTCTTTGTTTTGCTTTCCTATTTTTGTTTTTCCGCTTCCATAGCATATAAATGTAGGAATTGAGTGAATATTTGGGTACTTCACTGCAATGAGTTTTCCTATTTCTGTGTTAGTTTCTGCATTTACTATTGGATAACCTGCTTGGATTAATTCATTTACAATTGGTTTCATTGTTTGGCAATGTTGGCACCAATTTGCGTGAAAGAAAATCACTGTGTTTTCTGACAATTCTACATTGGTTTGAGTTGTAGTATTCATCGCATTTTGGCTTTGATTATTGATTTTAATTATATTATTTTTTCCATAAACTTCATTAATATATAACAACAAAAAACCAGAACCTATAACAACAATTCCAAAAATTATACTTATAAATACTAACAACAACATATTTTTCTTTACTCTAATAAACTCTTTTGCTTTCTCTACTATTGTTTTGTCAGGTGCGTACACTTCTGTTTTTTTGCTTTTTGTTGCCATATTTTTAGAATTTAACAACCATAACCACAAGTACAAGAACAAGAAGAATGATAACTATCCCTACTATTACTGACTTGTCAGTAAGTGCGTCCTTGAATTGTTGAAATTTGTCTTTTTCCATATTATTTTTGCTTATCTTTTGGTTTTGAAAGTGAAAGCAAGGCCTCATCTGCGTGGCTGCGGCACAAATAAATAAATTGACTCATTAAATCTCGTGACACTGCGCGGCCTACAAAACCAATGCGTGGATTGCTTGCACAAAACATTAAAGGAACACCATCACTAACATATTGACCATAACAACCAAGTATTTTTTTAAATTCTGTGCTGTTCTTGTCAATATAATCAATTTTTATAAAAGTAATACTTTGGTTTTCCCAATATTTTACTTCTTCTAACATCACTTCACACACATCGCAATATACTGATGAATAAACATATATAATTGAATTTGGATTTATTCCTTCGCTAATAGCGCACTTATAATCTTCAAACCATATTTTATTATTATCCTGCATATCTGATGTTCCGCCACTTGACCAAAAAACAACTGAGCTAGCAAGGAGCATAATCGCTACTAAAATAACGGCTATTTTAGAAATGTTATTTTGATTTTTCATAATCTTTTTATATCAAGTTTAGAGAAATTTTGCTTATTTGCAAAGCAAATAACAATATAGAAAAAATAAATTTACAAAAAAGGTATGTGTTGTTGTAAAAAATAATAAACTTGCAAAATAAATAGTAACAGTAACTATTAACTTATTACAAACACACCTGTTAATTGATTACTAATTGCGCTGAAAATCATACTCATTCCAAACAAAATTACAATAAAAATAACAGTAGAAACAAGCATATTTCCTTTTAGTGATTCAGCAAACTTTAAAATATCATCTCCATAGACAATATATGATGCAAAATAGCTTATAATAATAATACTAGTAATAAAATAAATACCAACAATAGCTGCAAAAAGATCTGGCGGAAGCGAATTATAAATCTTAAATCCAAACATTCCTGCTGATGTAAATGATGACATGCTACTTATTTCAGAAGTATCTGCTATAGAAAGTTCTGGCAAAGCCATAATTAAATTAAAAACAGTTCCTATCAAAAACACAAAATTTATTATGGTCGCAGATATAAACGGCAAAAGTAGATAAATATTAATTTTCATTGAGCTTACTGTGTCTGCCATTTCTTGTTTAATTTGTGTATTTATCTTTTCCATATTGCGCAAATAAACAGAGAGCGATGCCAATGTGCGCGCAAGATTCTGCGAACCTTTATCAACTGTTTTTGCCACAATAATAAGCAAATCATAGATTAATTTTGATGGTGCATAATTTAGCGCACCTATTTCTGAATTATAAAGCGCGTCTTCAAAATTCATTTTCAAAACAGTCATATTTTTTAAAACCCTATCAAAAAACACGCGAACTTCTGTTGTTTCTGTTGTATTTACAATGTGCTGTATGCTTGTTTCCAAAGGAAGACCGCGAAAAAGCAAAGTGCTTAATTGATAAAAAGAAACACTCAATTCGCGCTCAATTATGTCAACATTTTCAGACTCTTTTTTATATGCGTCAACAATCTTTCCTAAAATATTTCTAACAAACCAAACAATTGCAACAAATAAAGTAATTACAACAAAAATCCAAAGAATTGTTGTTTGTTTGATAAGATATGAAATTGTTAGCTTTCCTACTGTTCCGTCTGCTAACATAATGTTTGCGCTAAAATTATGCTCCCCAACTAATCCACTAAATTGTTGTTGCGGGGGCAATCTATACGAAACGCAATAAGCGTTAGTGTTTTCAACACAAGGAGCTATTGTAATTTGGTTTTTAAGTGCAGAAGCATTACCCAAAACATACTTTACTTTATTTTCTTTTGAAAGACGCTCGTTTGTTATTTGCATAATATTTGAATTAAGGCCTTTAATAGTAAAATCTACTTTGTCTGATGGTAAAAAAGAATATTTATTAGAACTTACTTGCAAATTTAAATTTTTATCTTGAACAACATGAAGTCCTAGCGGAGAGTAAAATGCAGCAAAAAACACGAGCGCTGGCGAGGCAATAATTAATAAAATTACAACAAGTTTTATTATTTGAAATTTTGAAAGATTAAATTTAGACAGGTCTTGAGAAATCACACCTCCAAAACCAGGTCTATTACTAACTAAAATATAAACCACTATTAAAATAAAAAAAGGTAAAACAAGGTCATAAAGCAAGGCAAGATAACCTGGTTTTATTAATTCAGGCATAAACATTACAATCATAGGAATCATTATACTAATCATCATTGGAAGCATAATACCCATCATATTTATTATATCTGTTGGAGTTTTTAATCCTTTTACAAAAAGTTGTGTATCATCATGAATATCTTGAAGCATTGACTCCATTATATAATCATATCTCTTAATTCGGTCACTTTCAGTAGATTCAAAAAAAGACATTTGCACCTTTTCTAAACTGCTAACAAAAATAGGACTCCATTTTTTCCATTTTTTTATATACTCATCAAGCGCTGAATCTAGTGAAGAATATTTGGAATGAGATAAGTCCCACAAAATCTTTCGCAATTGATATGCTAATGGACCTTCTAATCGCGTGCTAGTAAAAAATAAAGCGTTTTCAAGCACAGGCTCATTTTTCAAATACACAATAATATAAAGCAAAGCAATTGGAGCTGTAAGGTTAAATTTTTGAATTGCGCGCTTTTCTTGAATAAAAGGATAATATATATAAAACAAAACAACCAACATACAAAAGATAAAAATAAGGCCAGCATAAATAATATCAGCAGCAAATACAAAAATTCCGAAACACAAAATAAGGCTCAAAACAAACAACAGAAAAGCCACAAAAACAACTTGGCGTGGAACAATCGAATATATATGAAGCATCTCAAATGCATTTATATATTTTTGCCCCCATTTTTTTGGTATCATAAATTTAAATATTCCAATCTTTTTAGTAATTTTTTCATAAAGTGTGTGGGGTTTTTGAAGCTCGTCAAACGATTTTTTAAACACATCATACGCCTCACGCGATTGAACTTGCCATTTAAATGATTCTTTATCAGATCTTTCTAATATTCCGCTGTATCTTTTAAAAATATTTGAAATTTCAGCAATGTCTGTGTCAATAGCAGAAGGTATATCTGCAATATTTGAGCCATTAGTCTTTCCTGTTTGTGCATCTTTTTTAGAGTTAGTATTTATTTTGTCTTCATTAAATATATCTTTTTTGATGTTATTATTTGTTTTGTCTTCATTAAATATATCTTTTTTGATGTTATTATTTGTTTTGTCTTCATTAAATATATCTTTTTTAGAGTTAGTATTTATTTTATCTTTGTTTTTATCAAAGTTGTTATTTTTATCCCTGTCAGGCAATTTTGGTGCAATCATAAAGTTTTTGCGTAATAAAAATTTTACACATTGTTGTTATGTGATAACTATAATACAAGTAGGTGTTGATTATATTAAGTAATTTCTATAAAAAGTATATGCAAACCAAACCACGCTCATTAAAAAGAGTGCGAATCTTAAAACAAGCAAACAACAAAACGCGATATAAGCACGCAAAGCCATCACAGCCTATTTGCGGGATGTGCGGAAATAGAATAATATTTTTTAGCCAAGGCAAACAAGCAAAAACCAAAAGAAGACCAGAACGACCCCTTCCAAATCTTTGTTCAAAATGCATGCGAAAAGTAATGTTGGCAAAGGCAAGAAACAACATTACTCTGTCTATGAAAAAATATGCAGACCAGGTTAAAAATATACAAAGAGAAGGAAAAAACCAAAATTTGTATGTAAAACTATTAGGGCGCGATGCAGGTGATATTGTTGAAATTACAAAAGTTATTGACGATAAATTTGTTGAAGTTCAAGGAACTATCAGAAAAAAGGTGAGAAAAGTTAATCGCGCGCACTTAGAGCCATTGCTTGTAAAAAATGAAGATATAATTAAAAAATCTGAAAAAGTAGAAACAAAGATAAGGAAAAAAAGAGGCGAAACCATGAAAAAAATGAAAATAATAGGAATAGCGGGTAGCCCGAGAAAAGGAAAAATAAATAATATTATGGATTCAACAAAACAAAATTTAGAAGACGGATTTATAATAAAAGAAATATTGAGGTAATAATATGGCCAATTATAACAACAACCAAAAAGAAGAAATCATTGAAGAAGGAGGTGGAAGGGGATGAAGATTAGCAGTCTGCCAGAGGGTGATATATGCGACGTAAGTTTCGGATATACCCCTAAAATGTATGAATATACGACATTAATGTAGGATATATTGAAGTTATATGAAATTGCGCCCTATGAATTTATTGTTGTCCAAACTGAAAGGAGGCTATAAATATGAAACTGAAACGTCTTGCACAAAAGTACCGTTCTTCTTACTACACAGGATGGTAAACGACTTTTGATTGACCCTGGGAAGTATAATCTTGACCCCGGTAAATTGACTTTAGAAACATTCCCGACAAGTGATGTAATTGTGATCACACATAAACATGCCGACCACTTCGATATAGATCTTTTGAAAACAATATTAACAAAGAGTATACCTGTGATTTTTACTAATACAGAAATTAAGGAAAGTTTGAAAAAGTATGGTATAACTGCTAAAGAGATAAGTGAAGGAGTTACTGTTACAGAAGCGGGATTTTCTATTACAGCGATCAGAACAGATCACATAGTGAGAGACGAGAAAATCATAAATTTTGGTTTGGTTGTATCAGCAGACGGAACAAATCTTTACCATACAAGCGATACCCTATTCATAGAACCATCACACCTCCCAAGAGAGACGAGGACAAAATATCTTCTTGTTCCTATTTCAAACCGCGGGGTAGTAATGGGTATTGACGATGCCCTTGTGTTTTCAAGTGAGTTAAAGTCAAAAGTGGTAATACCTATACACTACGATTCACCAAAAGACAAGAATCGTGTTGATCCAAAGGAATTCGCAGAAAAAGCAAGCAGGTTAGGAATTAAAGTTCGCATCTTAGTATTTGGCGAGGAAATAGAATTATGAGATAACACAATGATATTGTAAAAAATATTCATCTTATTATTTTAGCAAGTGGTTTGGGAACCTGACTCAGACTAAGAACAAATTATCCCAAAACTTCAAAAAACTATTTCTTTCTACTTCTTCCTGTTCTCTTTGCCGAGAGATGTCCAACTTTTCTTCCGGGGGGGGTCTTTCGTCTGCTTATTGTTGTTGGGTGACCTAAATTTTTGCCTCCGTGTGGGTGGGCATAAGCATCCATTGCTGTGCCTCGCACAACAGGATAAAGCTTTCTCGTCGCTGCTCTTGCAAAATGTTTGTTTCCTGCTTTTAAAAATGGTTTGTCTTCTTTTCCTCCGCCAGCTGCAATACCTATAATTGCGCGACAATTTGATGCAAAATATTTTGTTTTTTTAGATGGCAATTGAACCAGCACTTTGCCTTCTTCTTTGTTTAATATAGTAGCAAATGAACCGGGAGTTCTAACTATTGTAGCATCGCTTGTGGGTGTAATTTCTATATTAAAAAATTGTACACCAACAGGAATATATTTAAGCTCGCAGACATTTCCTTTTGTTGGTTTGTTCAATTCAATCATATCACCTACTTTATTACCTTCAGCTGCTAACATATATAATATTGTTTTGTCTTCTTGCAATAATTTAAGAAGAGGTGTGTTGTGCAAAGTATCATCAACAATATCAATAATCTCTGCAGCTTGCAAAATCATCTGAGGTTTTGCTAAAGCATGATGTTTCAGTGCTCGGAAGATGCTACCCTTTCCTCGCCGTTGTTGAATTAGTCTTTTTCCCATATATTTTTTAGCAAGATCAATATATTAAAACTTGAATTAAAACCTTATGCCTGAAATGATAATTCTTGTTGATGAAAAAGATCGCGAAATAGGTGAAATTGAGAAGATCGAAGCACATAAAAATGGTGGCAAACTGCATCGCGCATTTTCTATTTTTATTTTTAATTCAAGTAATGAAATTATGCTGCAAAGGCGCGCGCTAACAAAACATCACTGGGCAGGTGTTTGGTCAAATACTTGTTGCTCGCACCCCCTAATCAAAGAAAAATTAGAAAATGCTGTTCATAGGCGTCTAAAAAAAGAAATGGGTTTTGATTGTATTTTAAAAGAGGCATTTTCTCTTGTTTATAAAGCAACTGATAAAGAAACAGATCTTACAGAATGGGAATATGATCATTTTTTTATTGGTGTTTTTGATGGCGCGCCAAAACTAAACCCTAAAGAAGTCAAAGAGTGGAAATGGATAAAAATCAATGAACTCAAAGATGATTTAAAGAAAAACCCAAAAAAATATACTCCTTGGTTTAAAATCGGACTTAATAAAGTTGTTGAGAATTTATAAATTTTTGCTTGTTTTTGTGGGGGTTTTTAAAATATTATATTATAATATACTATGGGTAATATACTATGGGAAGCAAAAAAAACAGCTAAATTACCAGATCCATTTTCGACAAACCTACCAGAAAAACAGATACAAACAACGCGCGAAATTATAGACGCGATTTTTAAGGATCCTCAAGTTAAATACGGCTTGCGGGAGTTTTCCGAACTAAAAATAGAGGAAGCTATCATGATTTTTGAAAAAGAAAAAGATAAATTTTATATTGGCTGCCTCAAACGCGATAAAGATATTGCGGTTTATGATAAAAACAAGAACATTGGTAAACCGGAAGAAATTATCCGCCAGCTTTGGCTTGTTAGATTGATTAAAGATTACCGTTATCCCATCGATAGAATTGATGTTGAGGTTGACGTTCATTTCGGCACAGAAATCCACAGAAAAGCCGCCGATATAATGATTTATCAGGATGATAAGGAAACGCCGTATATCGTCTTTGAACTTAAAAAACCAAAAGTTGAGGACGGGATAGATCAACTAAAAAGCTATCTAAACTCCAAGGGTTCGCCGATTGGTGTTTGGTCCAACGGAAACGAGCGGGTTATTCTTTATCGCCCCTATCCGAAAAAATTTGAAAACAACTTGCGGGCAATCCCTCGCGTTGACCAGACAATTGAGGATGTTCTGGAAGAACGGCTCACCTTGGAAAAATTAACCTCCGACTATGATTTGAGCGAGCGCATTAAAATTTTGGAGGAACTGGTGCTTGCTAATGCCGGAGTTGATGTCTTTCAAGAAGTTTTCAAACTCATTTACGCAAAACTTTATGACGAAAAAGAAGCAAAATCTCGGCCAGATCAAGAAGTATATTTCCGCAAAACCAAAGATCCAAAATTTACTTTTGACATTGTAAACCGCTTGTTTAAAGAATCAGTTTTTGAATGGCCAGGGATTTTTGGTCCTCACGACGAGATATTGCTTTCGCCAGAACATCTCTCAATTTGTGTTTCACAATTGGAAGACGTAAGGCTTCTTGACTCTAACCTTGAGATTATTGATGCCGCCTTTGAGTATTTGTTGCCGGAAGTGGCAAAAGGCAAAAAGGGTCAATACTTTACACCCCGCCATGTGATTGATATGGCGGTCAAGATGCTAAACCCGCGCGATAAAGAATACATCATTGATCCGGCGGCAGGGTCGGGCGGCTTTCTCATCCACGCGATGCAGTGGGTTTGGAGCCATGATTTGAAAGATGCGCCGCACGAAAAGCAGGTTGATTACGCCCGCCGGTATCTTTTCGGTATTGATTTTGACGACAAGCCAGTAAAAATCTCCCGCGCCTTAATGCTTATTGCCGGAGACGGCCGCTCGCATATTTTCAAACTTAATTCTCTTAATCCGAAAGAATGGCAAGGTTCTGACTCTGAAAAAGAAAATGCGAGAGCAGAACTTCGCAAACTACTTCTTAAAACCGGCGATTACGAAGCAGACCGAAACAACGAGGAGAATTTCCGCAATTTTGCTTTTGATGTTTTGCTTACCAATCCGCCATTTGCCGGAAAAATCAAAGAGCAGATGCTATTGCGAGAGTACGAATTGGCTAAAAATAAAAAAGGCAAAGTTCCCAAACAGGTGGGCCGCGATCTTTTGTTTATCGAACGCGCTCTTCAGATGATAAAGCCCGGCGGGCGTTTGGCAATCGTTCTTCCGCAAGGGAAATTAAATAACACAAATACCGAATACATCCGCCAGTGGTTGTTAGGCAAGGCGCGAGTTTTAGCGGTTGTCGGCTTACATGGCAACACCTTCAAACCGCATACTGGCACTAAAACCTCTCTGTTATTTTTGCAGAAATGGGGCGGCGAGGCCGGAAAGCCAAAAGATGATTACCCAATTTTTATGGCAACATCCAAAAAATCCGGCAAAGACAATTCCGGCGAGTATGTTTATAAAAAAGATGAAAAAGGGAATGTTGTGTTGGACGAAAAAGGACGAAGAATTTTAGATCATGATTTAGACGATGTCGCCGAAGCATTCGTCAAGTTCGCCAAAGAACAAAAATTTAGTTTTTGGAAAGAAAAATGATCAGTTATTCAATAATCCAAAAATCTCAACTTGAAGGCGCTTTGCGGCTGGATGCGGAATACTATCAGCCGGAGTATTTGAAAATCAGAGAAAATATTAAAAATATTGGTTTTTTTAATTTCGGCGACATTATTACTGCTTTCGGTAGCGGGAAAAATCTTCCGCAGACGGATAATGCTAGTTTTATAAAATTTGTTAGAACGCAAAATGTAAGACCGATAATTATAGATGATAATGGAATGAGTTTTACTCAACAGAAAAATTATCCTAAGTTAAATTACGGTGATTTATTATTTGTAAGAGTAGGTGAGGGCGTCGGTAATAGTTCTGTAGTCACGAAAAATTTTCAGGATACTACTTTTAGCGATAATGTTATAAGAATTAGAATAAAAAATGTTAATCCTTTTTATGTTTCAGTTTTATTAAATTCAAAAATTGGTTCTTTATTAATGGAACAAATAAAGAAGGGAAGTGCTAGGTCTTTAATTAGTAGAGAAAATCTAAATTCTTTGCGAATACCAAAAATTATTCAAGAACAGCAAATTTATTTTGAAGATATTGTTAATCAATCAGAAAAATTAATAATAGAATCAGAAAAAATTTACTCCCAAGCAGAAAATTTGCTTTTGGAAGAATTGGGAATAAAAGATTTTGAGATTGATGATGACTTGTCATATATCGTCAATCTTTCTGAAATAAAATCTGCTCATCGCGCCGATGCCGAATACTTCCAGCCGAAGTATGAGAAAATCATATTTCTAATTCGCGCGAATGGTGGAACAATGCTTGGCGATTTAGCAACGATGAAAAAAGGCATTGAGCCGGGGAGTGAGGTATATCAAGATGAGGGTAAACTATTTATTCGTGTAAGCAGCTTGTCTAAAAATGGGCTTGAAGACAAAGACCAAAAGTATTTAAGCGATGAATTGTATCAGAAGTTAAAGAAAAATTATGAGCCGAAAGTTGGCGAGATTTTACTGACCAAAGACGCAACGCCAGGCATCGCTTATGTAGTGAAAGAGCCGATTGAGGGAATTGTTTCGAGCGGCATTTTACGCTTGAAGTTAAAGAATGAAAAGGTGGAAAATGAATATCTGGCATTGTGTCTTAGTTCTGTAATCGGTCAAATGCAAGCAGAACGCGATGGCGGGGGTTCTATCATTACACACTGGAGACCGGAACAAATAAAAAATGTTTTAATCCCAATTTTACCCAAACCCACCCAGCAGAAAATCGCCGATTTAGTCCAAAAATCCCACGAAGCACGCAAAAAAGCCAAAGAATTATTAGAAGAAGCAAAACAAAAGGTTGAAAATGCTATTGAAAATGAGATAAATAAATAAATAAACAAAAAAAGCATATTTA
>Ga0210004_1000704_pt1 | contig 20420 bp, 22 predicted proteins | sample CryGey13umfilter_FD_185450 | JGI IMG/M metagenome (GOLD analysis project Ga0210004, IMG submission 185450) | Groundwater microbial communities from aquifer in Utah, USA - Crystal Geyser 4/8/14 3 um filter (SPAdes) (version 3) | ecosystem: Environmental > Aquatic > Deep subsurface > Groundwater...
TTTGGCGGCTGAAAAACGCCCGTAGATGAATTGGCCGGGAAATATTTTCACCTCAACCTGGCCTCTGCCGGAATCCATGGAAACCCACCTCACTTTATGAGATGTCTTCAACAGGCACCAGATCCAGACCTTTAGGAGTCCCTCGTTCTGAAAGATCCTCGAATCCAGAATTTTTCTAAACAGCCTGACCCATCCTCGATTCACCCCGCCCTCCGTTGCTATTCCTCAACCGGGTTGATGAGGTGAGCTTCTTGAAATTTTTCCAGATCCCGTATCCTAAAATAGATCCGCCGCCCAATACGCATATAAGCAGGCCCCTTGCTTTGGAAAACAAGCCATCTGAGTCCTGCCGGTTTGATTCCCAGGTACCGGGCCGCATCATCGTGTGAAAGAGCTGTTCTTGTAATCGGTTGTTCTGTAACCTGCATAAAAATTCCTCCTTATAGGATCTTACTATCTACTATAAAGAGCGCTAAAAAGTGATTAGCATTGCTAAAAATGCTTTAGCAATTTTGGGGGAAGGGATTTTTTTTAGAATTTCCAGGTGGTGGGTGTTTCTGGAGAGTAAAAAAAGCGGTAGTATTCGTTCTTGATTGAATTCTTCAAGTGCCACCAACAAATGCTGTCATGCTTCTTAATTCGTTTAAGAGCGTTTTCAATGTTGTTGGAGATATTTTTGCGTGCCTTTTCAGCTTGGATGCGCATCTCTGCGTTAACGCCTTCGGACTTTAATTGTTCGGCGTTCATGTCCTCGAAAACGGACCTGATAATTTCGGGACGACCCTTCGCTTCGTGGTATAAATCTTCAACGTAGATTGCTTCGGCCTCTTCTATATATCGCTTAATGAGAATCTGTATCAATCGAAACCCGGAAATATTTTTGAGCCCTTTGACGTGATTTCCATTGTAGCCCACTGTCCAGTAATCGCCTGTCTGCCGGAAGATGTTTTCCCCATTATCAAGATCAGTGATTGTCAAGTCTGCCGGTTGAACAATTTCCGGTCCCTCTGCAAGTGCTTTCCTCTCTTCATCTGTGAGGATCGGATCCCAGTCCGGTTCACTCTCAGCATTGCCATAATGTTTCTTGTGTAGGCGTATTCCCAATTTCAACATCTTGACATTCGCTTCCCTCAGATCCGGGTCCCCTTCATGCTCTGCTTCTTCCAGAGCCTTCTGTAACCTCTGAAGATGCTCTGCGACTTTTCCGGATCGTTGTTGGCAATATGTCTGAACTGCTTCTCGTGTAGTGAACACGGTCGGAAGGTCGGTAAATTTTATTTCTATTGAATTGTCGATTCCTCGGTCAGGATGTAGTAAATCTTTTATAAAGAGTCCTGAAAAGACACTCGATTCTTTAGGTGCAAATTTCTGAAACTCTTCCGGCTTAACTGGATGGAATGTATGACCGGACAATTTCCAAGCGGGTAAGCTCAGGTCGTCCTTGTCGCAAATGAGAGCGTTGAGAACTTCCCTACAGGGGATCCCAAGAATCAGATGGACCCTTCTTATCTTAATGGCATTGTCTTCTCTGCATGGCTGCTGATTTTTCATTGCACCCCCTATATGCTTTACCTGAATTGAATGGGGAAGGACGGGCAGGGTCCCCGTCTTTTCGGTCCAGGGTGCGACCCGGGACCTATCCCCAAACTGTGTTATCAAGTTAACAATCTACCAATCTCCCGTCCTTATCCCGTCCTTGTCTTTGCCAAAACTTAACAATACTGGACAGCATTAGTATAGTTCATTTTCTCATAAAATCAAGCACTTTCTTGTTGACTTGTTTAGTCCGGTATTGTTGATTTTGCCCAATGCCGCTTTGAGGGGGCAGTGGGGGAAACCTCGTACGAGTTCGAGTCTCGTCTTCGGCACCATTAAAAAACAACAAGTTACACCGCCTCTGCAACTCACAAATTTCCTCACTTTCATTTTGAGCACTCGTTGAGCACTTGTTCATTGCACGGGGAAGCTCAACAACGTCCCCGGATCCTTTCTCAAGATCATTCAGAAGCGCCACAGCCGCGGCCTTGTGCTCCGGGGAAAGGTGTGAATACCGCATGACCATGTCAAGGGTCTTGTGGCCCAGGAGTTCTCCCAAGGCCTATCAGAAAATAATGTTAAATAGGCTCAGAATAATATCAAAAAGCAGCATATATTTCTTGACAAAACCCAACCCAATGGGATAAAAATCTTTATCTACTTCACATACCATATTTTTCATTATAAAGTTGGGAGTGGGACGGCATGCTTGACGATACACTCAATGTGGGTGATAATAGCAATAGAGCGCAGACAAAGGAGTCACCCATGGAAATTGTAATCTCTATAAAAGTCCCTATAGAAATAAAAAAGAGGCGTAAATGGTACGTAGCTTTTTGCCCTGTTCTCGATGTTGGCTCACAAGGAGAAACCGAAGTAAAGGCAATTAAGAATTTGAAGGAAGCCTTACGCCTCTTCCTGGTGACCTGCATTGAACATGGAACCCTCGACGATGTCCTCAAGGATTGCGGATTTGAATTCAAAAAAAGAAGGCAGATAAAAACGAAAGTATCCTCAGAAAAATTAAGAAATATCCAGGTACCCCTCCCCTATTTCCAGACCAAAGGTGACTGCCATTGCCACGCTTGACGCCCGTTCACTGGAAAAAGCTGAAATGCGTCTTTGAAAAAGTCGGTTTCAAGCTTGACCGGATTGAAGGCGACCACATGATTCTCATTAAACCAAAAGTTAAACGTCCCATCGTAATACAACGCATTCCTCAGATAGACGTAGCCCTTATCAAGAGCAACATGAGAACTGCGGGTATCAGCAGAGAAGCTTCCATTGGTGCCGTAACACCGTATTTCGTCATTGTCCGGCTTGACCGGACAATCCAGATTCTTTACCTGGATTCCCCGATCAAGCCTGCCCTCGACTGCAATCGGGGGTCGGGGAATGACATACCCTGTTCTTTCTGGCCGTTTCAGAGAAAGTGCCCGGGGAAGAAGCGGTTTCCCTGGAATCATAAAACCCTTCCAACCCACTAAATGGGAGATGAACCACATTTAATAATTACAGCCTATAATCCTCATGCTTTTGAATCTCGTATTCTTTAAGTAGATACCTTCCAAGAAGTTTTCTCAATTCTTTGCGGGCAAGAAGTCTTACGTTGTTCTGCTAAAAAAAGTATATTTAAGCTTTCCCTTTTGTATTGACACGCTTTATCTAAATATAATAATCTAATTTTCAGGAACGATGAGACCTCGCTAACCTCGTACGAGTTCGAGTCTCGTCTTCGGCACCATCAGCCTTTCCCGTTTACTGAAGATTTTAATACCGCCGCCTCAGCGGATCGGTTGACGGCTGCGCAGAGGAAAGTTTCTGCGCTTTTTTTATAAATGGGAGATGTTAAGATGAAGCAAAAGGGTGTCATCGCCCTTGTTGCAGCGGCCCTCCTGGTCTATTTCCTTTACGATCCTGTGAAAGACCGGTTCTTCAAGGATACCACGCTTTATGTATCCGAGGCAGCGGGCAGCAGGCCGGAGCCGGAAGAACTCATCCATCTCGGCGCCGGCCTCATGGACCTCACCTTTTCCCCCTATGGCGGCAGGATCGTTTCGGTCCGACTCAAGAACTTCAGAACCGAAGACCATCAACCTGTAGAACTGATTTCAGGACTTCTGAAAACACGCGCAGGAATAAGGATTGAGATCCCTACCCTCCCGGCCGGCCTGGACGATGGATTATACCGCTATCACATGGAAGGGAACGGGATCGTCTTCACTCAGGAGACCCCTGATGGATTGGAGATCCGGAAGACCTACCATCCGGCATCCCACTACGGCCTGGACTTCAGGGTCAGGATAAAAAACACCGGCAGCCGGACCATGAATTTTCCCCAAGGATGCCGGATCATCCCCTTTTACGGGATCAGGGCCGAAGATCCGGATGAGTCCGGACACCTCCGGACGGCGTGGATGAAAAACCCGGATGACAGGCTGATCAGCAAAAAAACAAAAAACATAAAGTCCCCTCTGAACTCCGAAGGACCGGTTGCCTGGGCGGGAATAAAAAACCGTTATTTCACCCAGATCCTCGCCCCGACGGATCATAAGTATTCTGTGATATTCTCTCCCCTCGGAGAGAACCAGGTCTATGCGTCCCTGACCACGCCTCCTTTTACCCTCGAACCGGGCCGGATGACTGAGGAGGCATACAGGCTCTTTATGGGCCCGATCATCGAAGATGAATTGTCTTTTCATCAGGCCGGTCTGGAAAAGATTGTGGATTACGGGACTTTTAACTTTCTCGGCAAGGGGCTCCTCGCCCTCCTATCAGGGATCCATGGATATGTCGCCAATTACGGTCTCTGTCTGATGCTGCTGGCTGTGATTGTACGCATCCTGCTCCTCCCCCTGACACATTATAACCTCAAATCCCTTCGGGAGTTGCCGAGGATCATCCAGGAGATCTATGATATTGAAGAAGAAGAAAAGGACCATCCGGAACGGACAGAGGAACGTATCCTCCCTTTGCGAAAGAAACAGGTCCGGGCGATGATCGGGAGTTTTCTCCCCCTGGCCGTCCAGATCCCCATATTTTTGCTTCTCTATCAAGTCCTCAATGCCTCCATTGAACTCCGGCATGCGAAGTTCATTCTCTGGATCATGGATCTTTCGGTTCGGGACCCCTTTTTCACTCTCCCCCTGATCATGGGTCTGGGCATGATCCTGCAGCAGCGCCTGACCTCAGCCAATCCGAGATCCGACAAGACCTGGTTCTGGATGCCGGTTGGTTTCGCCCTCTGTTTCTCCTTTTTCCCGGCAGGACTGGTCCTTTTCTGGCTCACGGACACCCTCCTGTCCGTGGTTCAGTTATCCTGGATCTCCCTCAGGTCGGATCATGTCGTGACCATTTAAAGACCTTAAATACGATGCGCTCCCCCATAAAGATCAGCACAACCTTTGTTGCAATAAGAACACGTCTCTTGTGCCCTTTACAACACAGAATACGACGGCTTCGAGCGCCGCTCAAAAGATCCGTGCGCATCCGGCAGGAGGCCTTGTTCCACAACCTCTTAATTTCAAAGACCTTTTAAGATGATCATCTCATACCATATCTTTTTTTTGAATGAAATGGAACTGGCATACTCTTTGCAGAATAAAAACTCAGGAGAATAAAGATATGGCCCGCAATAAAGTTCCTATTTTGGTGATCTTCCTGATCTTCATCTTTTGCCTCTCCGGGGTGAATCTTCCGGCGAGCAGAAAAGGGGCGCTCCCTCTTTACCAAGCGCCTGACCTTCCATTCCAGGTCGGTGAAGAACTGCATTATGACATCAGTTGGGGATTCGTCCCGGCCGGGGAGGGAACCATCCGGATTCCTGATCTGTCTCAAAAAAATGGGGCCTTCCATATCGTCACCACGGCCTGGAGCAATGCCTTCGTGGATACTTTTTATAAAGTCAGAAACAGGATCGAAACCTTTTTGGACGTGAACAACGACTGCTCCGTAGGGTACCGGAAAATTCAGCATGAAGGGACGCATAACCGGAACGTAAATCTGATCTTCGACCATGCCAACAACCGGGTCACCCTGATGAAAAACGGGGAGATCAAGAAGACGCTCCCAGTCCCGGACGGCATTCATGATCCTCTCTCCGCGATCTATTACCTGCGGACGGTAACCGACTGGGAGAACGATCCGGTATTGAACGTAACGGACGGGAACAAGACGTATCAAGTCCGCGTCCGGATCCTGGGGAAGGAAGACGTGGAGACCCCGATCGGTTTCTTCAAAACCATCAAAGTGGAACCGGTCATCGAGGATATGGAGATCATCTTCGATAAGAAGAAAAACGGGAAGCTCTATATCTGGCTGACGGACGATGAGAAAAAAGTCCCGGTGAAGATGAAGAGCGAGTTGGCCATCGGCGCCATCCAGGCCCTATTGACCGGGGTGAGCATCAACAACCCTTCAGCCGATTAGAAGCGGATGAAAAGAAACCCAGGTGCCTTATAACCGAGGCCGGATAAAAAACTATCCGGCCTTTTTCTTTTCCCAGACCCGTTCGCCGATCAAGGCACGGTCGATCAATTCCCTTTTGCCGTTATGATCCTTGGTGGAAATCAGAAGGTTCAGGAAAAGGATCTGGTCTTCGAGCGAGAGTGCTGATGAAAGGCTGTAGACTTTTTGCATTTCGGGGGAGAGCTTCTTACGATGGGGAAACATATTCATTCGGCCTTTGACAATCTCCAGGAATCGGTCTTTAAAACAATGGGAATTATTTCTATACAATTTTCTTCAGCACGTCAAGCAAAAAAACATCCTGATGAACGTATCCGCACATAAACATTTCATAATCCTTTGTACTTAAAAGTTTCAATTCATAGCGTCAATGAGCAGCGGATTTTCCGGAGGTTTTTTCTGCAGCCGGAGCGGGTACACAACAGGATGACATTCAGCAAAGATTCCTTCAAATCAGTTTGTTCAATGAATACTCGATAATCCCTTCCGCCCCCTGCCGGATCAGCCTGGGGATCAGCTCACGGACCTTCTCCTCGGAGATGACGGTCTCCACCGAAAACCAATCGCTCTGATAGAGCGTGGAGATGGTGGGCGCCGTGATGCTCGGCAGGATTTTGACCAGATCCCCGAGTTTCTGCTTGGACACGTTCATTTTAAGCCCGACCATCCTCTCCGCGCGGAGGGCGGATTGGAGCAGGATTGCAATCTGCTCTATCTTCTGCCTCTTCCAGGGATCGGCCCATGCCTTCCTCCCGGCGACCAACTGGGTATTGGTCTGCATCATCTCGTGTATGATTTTCAGGCCATGGGCCCGGATCGTGCTCTCGGTTTCGGTAATCTCCACGATGGCATCCACCAGACCCTCAACCGCCTTGGCCTCGGTCGCCCCCCAAGAGAACTCCACCTCGACATGGATCCCCCGCTCTTTAAAATAAGACTGGGTATACCGGACCAGTTCCGTGGAGATCTTCTTCCCTTCCAGATCGGAAAGCTTTTCTATTTTCGAATCACCGTTCACGGCCACCACCCAGCGGGCCGGTTTTTTGCTCGACTTGGAATAGATCAGGTCGCAGACCACTTCCACATCCGCGTTGTTTTCCAGCAGCCAGTCTTTGCCCGTCAGGCCCACATCCAAAGTCCCGTCCTGTACGTAGCGGGGCATCTCCTGAGCGCGCACCAGGGCGCATGAGATTTCAGGATCATCAATACTCGGGAAATAGTTTCTGGAATGCGTCCGTATCTGCCAGCCGGATTTCTCAAAAAGCGCAATGGTCGCCTCTTCCAGACTCCCCTTGGGGATGCCCAGTTTCAGTTTATTCACCATAAACCTCCTTAGGATCAAAGACCTTCTCTCCGAATACTCTCAACCCGTCCTCTTCTATCCTCCTGTAAAAACAGCTCCGGTAGCCGGTATGACACGTGGCGCCGCCCACCTGCTCAACCTTGAGCAGGATGGTATCCCGGTCACAATCTATGAGGATCTCCTTGACCCGCTGGACATGACCGGAAGTCTCCCCCTTCACCCAAAGCTTCTGCCGGGACCGGCTGAAAAAGCAGGCCCTCTTCGTCTCAAGCGTCTTCTTGAGGGACGCCTCATTCATATACCCCAGCATCAGAACCTCACCGGTCGCCGCATCCTGAACAATGGCCGGCGCCAGGCCGTTCCCTTTCTTAAAATCAACAAGATCCATATCCTTTGCTTCATCCCTTTCCGGTTTTTCCGACTCTGCAGAATGAATGACATTTTCCACGATTTCCTCTCTCAAGTCAAGGTAAAAACCGAACTTGACGCCGGAATGGAGGTCTGGTAGTGTTCAAACAAATATGAGGCATTGACAACGATTCATCTCTCAGAAAGGAGACAAAGATGAAAAAAACCCGAAGATCCACAAAGACCCGAACCGCTCGCCGGAGCACAATGAGGACAAATCCGACCTCCCCGGCGCCGAAGACCGGGCTCTATACATGCGCCACGTGCGGCAGAGTCACCGCGGATAAGGGGCATCTCTGTACCCCGGTCATGGCAAGTAAGAGTTATTCCTGCGACTACTGCGGCATGACTTCGACCAATGCCCGGCATCTGTGCAAACCCAAGGTGAAGCAGATAAAATTTTACTGCGATACCTGCGGAAGAGTGGCGGACGAAAACACCTTGCTCTGCCATCCCAAGGCCATCAAGTAATGGATCCTGAAAAATACAGGGTTTCTCCTGAACTGCTCAGAAACGAGGATCTCCTGTCACGGATCGACTTTAGGACCACGGACGAGGTCCCTGCTCTGGATACCACCATCGGACAGGACCGCGCCGTCAGGGCCATTGTCTTCGGCCTTCGCATGGAACAGGAAGGGTACAATATCTATGCCGCAGGCCTTCCGGGAACGGGAAAGACCACGCTGGTCCGAAACCTCATCCAGAAGATCGCCGGAGAGCAGGAGATTCCGGACGATTGGTGCTATGTACACAACTTCGAAAAACCCGAAACCCCACGAGCCGTCAGGCTCAAGGCCGGGCAGGGACATATCTTCCAGAAAGAGATGAACCAGCTTGTAGAATTTCTGCGGAAGAAAATCCCGGACGTCTTTCAAAGCAAGGATTATATCGAAGAACAAAACCAGTTAATCGAAAAGGGGAACAAAGCCAAACAGGCCCTCTTTGCAGAGATCGTCGAAAAGGGACGCGACAGGGGTTTTGAGATCAAGAGCACGCGTGCCGGTTTCACATTCACCCCTCTTAAAAAGGGGAAACCCCTCACTCGAAAAGACATTGAGAAGCTCTCTCCCGAAGAGCAGAGCAGGATCGAAGAAAGCCAGGAAGAGATTACCTCATACCTCAGGGACCTGATCAATAAGTTTCACCATCTTGATCAGGAAACCGAGTCTCATCTGGAAAAATTCAACAAGAATGCCGCCTCCTTTGCCGTTAAGGGACGATTTGACGGACTGCGGAACCGGTACAAAGACCACGAAAAAATCTCAAGCTTCCTCGATGAAGTCTTTGAAGACCTATTGGAAAACTTCAAGGCATTTCTCCCCTCCCAGCAGCCTTCAATCCCGCTCTTCCCTGATCTCGGAAACCACCTAAATCACCATGCCATCCGTTACCAGGTCAACCTTCTTGTGGACAATCGTAACACGGCGGGCGCTCCCATGATTGAAGAGACAAACCCCACTTATTCCAACCTGGTTGGACGGATTGAAAAACGGACCCGGTTCGGCGCCCTGCAGACCGACTTCACCCTGATCCGATCCGGATCTATCCTGAGGGCCAATGGGGGATATCTGATCGTCAATATGCTCGACCTCCTGACCCATCCCTTTTCATGGGAGACGCTGAAGAAGACCATTGAGAACAAAGAACTCATGATCGAAGACATCGGAGAACTCTACGGATTGATCTCCACGTCGGGGATACGGCCTGAACCCATCCCCGTGAAAATGAAGGTCGTCGTCATCGGAAATCCCTGCCTCTATTCACTGCTCCAGGAATATGATGAGGACTTCGACAAGCTCTTCAAGGTCAAGGCCGATTTCGGCATGAGTACCCGGCGCACCGATGAGGAAGTGAAGAAGTATGTCCAGTTCACCGCGAAAATCTGCAGGGAAGAAAATCTCATCCCATTCGATAGAAGCGCCATGACCGAACTCTTAAACCTGATCTCCCGCATGGTGGAACACAAAGAACGCCTCTCGCTGCACTTCAATGAAGTGGCCAACCTGATTCGGGAATCCTCTTTCTGGGCACAAGAAGCCGGCTCGGAGACGGTGACGGCCCGGCATGTGGAGAAGGCCGGGAATGAGAAAATCTACCGCAGCAACCTCATCGAAGATCGGATACAGGAGGTGATTGACGAAGGGGTCATCATGGTCGATGTGGACGGTGAGAAGGTCGGGCAGGTCAACGGTCTCGCCGTGTATGCCGTGGGTAATTATACCTTCGGAAAGCCGACTCGGATCACTTCCCAGACCTACCTCGGGAGAAAAGGGGTAATCAACATTGAAAGAGAGTCCGAGCTCTCCGGCAAAGCCCACAGCAAAGGGGTCATGATCCTGTTCAGCTATCTGGGAGGCCGTTACGCCCAGGAAAATCCTCTTTCCCTTTCGGCAAGCCTGGCCTTCGAGCAATCCTACGACGAGGTGGACGGGGACAGCGCCTCGGCCGCGGAACTCATCGCCATCCTCTCCAGGCTTTCCGGCATACCCGTCAAACAGAATCTTGCCGTCACCGGCTCCATCAACCAGCATGGTGAGATCCAGCCCATCGGAGGGGTCAATGAAAAGATTGAAGGTTTTTTCAAGACCTGCCGAAACCGGGGGTTCACCGGCACACAAGGCGTCATTATCCCGCGCCAGAATGTAAGGCATCTCTGCCTGAACAAAGAAGTCATCGAGGCTGTGGAAAAGAAACAGTTTCACATCTACCAGGTCCGACATATCGATGAAGCCATTGGGCTCATCACCGGCATGGATGCAGGAACCCGGCTGGAGGATGGAACCTACCCGGAAGACACGGTCAACGCCAGGATACAGCAGACCCTGTCTGAGATGCACAGCAAACTGGAAGAAAACAGCGACGACGAAGAGCAGGAAGAAGAGGAAGAAGACGTATAACCATGGCGGAGCGGTCATCCGGCCAGATGGTTCTTCTCCAGAGCTTTCACGACCTCTTCAAAAGTCGAAGAGAAATCTTCAGGCACCTCCGAAAACTTCAGGCCGGCCCTGAAACCGTTCGGTTCCTCGGAAACCCAGATCACCTCGGCGATCATTTCCATATAGTGGTTTCCCATTCCGGAGTCGGGATCCACCGCGGTAAGAAAAAGCTCAATCTCCTTTCCCACGTCCAGATCCTGATCCTCGACCGAGATGCAGACCCCTCCACGGCTGATGTTATGGACCACAGCCGAATGGTATTCCCTCTCCGCATCGTCCGGGGAATCCAGTTCTAAAACCGGGTCGCATACTTCGGAGATGAATGCATATTCACAGACCAGATCCATGTCGAAAAGATCGTACCGATCGTTCCCCCTATTATCTTTAAAAATCATAAGTCCCTCATCCCGTAAAGTTCAGTTTCCTTTTATATTCAGTATAACATCCCCCCTCAGAATGCTTCAATGACAATTATTTGGGGTCAGACATTGATAATTGGATATTAAGATCCAGAAAGGCGCTCCCTTAATGGGATCAGATTAAATATCAAATTATCAATGTCTGACCCCAGAGGTGGGAACCTGATTTTCAAGGATGGTCTGCCTGAGCTGTTCAGTAAAAGCGTTGCGGTTGTTTTCATGCGCTCCCTGTACCCGCATGGGCTTGCCGATGACCAGATGAATGGTCCCGGGGTTGACCCGGAAGCTTCTTTTGGGCATGATGTTAAAACTCCCCGATATGCTGATCGGAACGACCGGCTTCCCGGATGCCTCCGCCAGATAAAAACATCCCTTCTTGAAAGGAAGCAGTCTGCCGTCCAGGGAACGGGTCCCTTCCGGAAAGATGATGATCGACTGCCCTTCCCGGATCTTCCTGGCGGCAAGCTGCATGCCTTCCCTGGCGTTCTCTTTATTCGACCGGTCGATCCGGATATTTCCGAACCGCTTCATGGCATACCCGAAGATCGGAATCCGGAAGAGCTCTTTCTTGGTGATCCAGCCGAACCGGATGGGGATGCAGGCGAAAAGAGCGAAGATGTCAAAAAATCCCTGGTGGTTGGATGCAAGAATCTGCGACGAGTCCGACGTAAGATTTTCCAGACCCTGCACCTGCACTTTCACTCCGGCTGCAAGGAGGATGCCTCTCGCCCAGAGCTTGGCAAAAAAATAGATGATCCTCCGGGTCGGATCCAAAAAAGAAAAAAGGATCACGAAGGCCCCACAGACCAAAGTCAAGAATACCCCTGCCGACCAGACCCAGAATGAACGGATCATTCCTTGCCCCTCCCGAATTTCCGAATTATAAAAGAGTTTCCGGACGATTTCAAGGTTGAAAAAATGTCAGATCCCTGTCCATGTCACGGGTTCTTGACTCGCCCTCCCGATCCCGCCGGATATGCTGGGCATTGACATGGCGCCGGACATTGCGTTAAAGTCATCCATACGGGGTCATACGATGCAGGAAAACAAAAAGACAAGACCGCAAAAAGAAAAAGCCCTCGATGTCATCCGAACCACACTCGAGAAGAAGCGGAGGGAATGGAAGGGCATCGAACGGGCGGAAGGCTTCATCATCATCCAGATCGACGGTCTCCCCCACCAGATCCTCATGAAGGCCCTTTCAGAAGGATATATGCCTTTCGTAAAAAGTCTCGTTACCTCCGGCCGGTTCAAGCTCAGCAGATACCACTGCGGCATTCCGGGGAGCACCCCCTCTGCTCAAAGCGGCATCATGTATGGGAATAACGATGGGATACCCGGTTTTCGGTGGCTCAATAAAGAAGACGATACCCTGGTCAGTTTCAAAAATCCCTTGTCGGCCTCCATGGTCGAATCCAGAATCGCATCAAAAAGCAGAGGCATCCTGAAGAACGGGAGCAGTTATGTAAACCTCCTGTCCGGCGGCGCCGATCGTTCGGTCTTCACCCTGAGCACATTTCTGACCCAGGACATGCAAAAGAGGCTGTCCGGACTTGCCATCTTCAGTCTCTTTTTCCTGAACATCGTCCCGGTGCTCCGCATGATCGTCTCCACCATCGTCGAGCTTCTCCACGAATTATTAGAATATATCGAGGTCAGCCTGAAAGGGGGAATCCAGAGAAGCGAGGGCTTTTTCCCCATTGTGCGGATCTTCTCAAACGTTCTCTTTTATGAAGTCGCGACCGTAGGCGCCGTCATCGACCTCAACCAGGGCCGGCCCTCCATATACCTCACCTACAATGGTTATGACGAGGTCGCTCATCAGCGAGGCCCGGAAACTAAGTATGCCCTAAAATCCCTTAAGGTCATGGACCGTGGAATCAAGAGGATCGCCAGGCAGGCCCTCAAAAAAAAGAAGGGGATGATCTATGACATCTACATCCTGTCGGATCACGGCCAGCACCCATCCATCCCCTTCAACTATCAGTACGGGGAGAGCCTGGAGAGTTTCATCTATTCCAAGGTCCAGGAGGGCCGCATCATCAAATACGACGCGGGGGGAGGCCATGTGAAAGATTATCTCATGACGGCGTTCTCCTCCACGCTGCGGGGTTTCTCGGACCAGAACCTTTTTTTCATGCGCAGGCTCTTCAAGCAGGCGGCAAACTACATCGACAAACATATCGGGCTGGAAGAAAAGCAAAAGACTTCGGAGAACATCTCGATCGTGAATTCAAGCACCATGTCCAACATCTATTTCAATATCTCCAAGAAGAGGCTGGACATCGAAGAGATCGAACGGGTCTATCCCGGGCTGGTGGGGGCGCTGGTCCGGCATGACGGGGTCGGGCTGACGACAGGGAGATCGAACGGGGACGTGGTATTCCTCTCGCGCAAGGGGAGGGTCTTTTTCAGGAACGGCGCCAAAGTGATCGAGGGAGAAGACCCGCTCCAGGACTTTCATGATTCGGAATCCATCGAGCAGGAGATCCGCCATCAGTTCAGCATGAGCCAGGCCGGGGACCTGGTCCTCTATGGAGCCATGAAGGATGACCATGTCATCAATTTTGAGGAGCAGATGGGCGGCCACGGCGGCATCGGCGGCATGCAGAATACGCCTTTTATCCTCTACCCGGAAAAAATCCATTTTGCTTTCCGGGAGGTAAAAAACGCAAGGGAGCTCTACCCGGTCTTCTCCGGCTACCAGCGTAAAGAGACATGATGCGGCCCATATATACGCTCAACAGATCTATTGCCATTCCTTATAGGATGTGATATTTTTTAATTATGACTGCACAAGAAATCAAACTGGAGGGGAGCCTTTCAGAGGTATCAGTCCCGCAGATCTTCCACGCCCTCTCGATCTCCAAGGCCACGGGGATCTTTGTCTGGACCCACGGCCATGAGGAGAAGAAGGTCTATATTTCCCAAGGGAAGATTGTTTTTGCCGTATCCAACCATCAAGAAGAGAGGCTCGGAGAGATCCTCCTTCGTTCCGGGAAGATCCGGGTCAAGGACTTCATCGAGGCTTCCAGGCATATCAGCGGAGAAAAAAGGCTGGGACAGATCCTCATGGAGATAGGAGCTCTGAAGAAGCAGGAGATCAAAGACGGCGTCACCGATCAGGTCCGGGAGATCGTCTTCAACCTTTTCAAAGAATCCGAAGGCCGCTACACCTTCAGCGAGAAGAAGGAACTCCCCAGGGAGGTCATCACCCTCAACATCCATACCGAGGAGCTGATCCTGAGGGGCGTCCAAACCATCATGGAATGGAACCGGATTTTCCAGACCCTCTCCGGAATCGATGCCGTGTTTGAGCCAGCCTCCGGCGCCCAGAAAAAACTCCATGAGGTCTCTCTCACAGAGGTGGAGAAAAAGATATTCGAACAGGTTGACGGGAAAAATCCGGTTGAAAAGATCTGCAGCCTTGTCGGCGGGAACGACTTCGAGACCTGCCGGACCCTCATGGCCTTGCTCTGCGCCAATCTGATCCGCAGGGTCACGGATTCCGAGATCAGCATGGCCGAGGAAAAGAAGGCCGCGGACTTCTTCGAGAAGACCGTCAAGTGCTACAACCGGCTTTTTTCATATCTCTACCGTTATCTTGTAGAGAAGGTGGGACGGATGGGCGACAAGAACCTCTGCTATTATCTCGAGGAGGTCAAAGAAGATCATCCTATCATCATGAAGGGGATCTTCCTCCTCCCGGACGGAACCCTTGCGGCCGAGGTTCTCAAGGAAAACTTTGAAAGAATTTCTCCTGAGAAAAAGAAAGAGACGCTCCTGGCCGGTCTCAAGACCCTTCTTTCCTCTGAACTTGCCGCCATACAGGAATCCATGGGTGAAACCGAAAAGGCCTTCGTATCAGAACGTCTGAAAGGGATCATCGAGGCGATGAAAAAGGAACAGGCACAATAAAGCCGGCCTTGTAAAAACCCAGTCAGGCAGGCCGAAGACAAGTCAAAAGAGGGTTTTCTGATCCTCGTCTTTACCTGCCTGCCGCGCCCGCGGCGCAGGCAGATCCGATGATTGAGAATCCGAGGGAGACCCGTTCCTGCCTGTGCCGGCGCCTGCCTGTCGCGTACGCGGCGCAGACAGGCGGGAGACAGGTGAATCCGCATCATCTTCTCGTCTCCTGCGCCCGCCTTCGGACGGAAACCCCTTGAACACAAACTGCTGAAGACGATTATGATAAGCACTCCACCGTTCGTCCCCCTGAGAACCCTCGATCATCCCCCGGAAGGTCTGCGACTTGGCATCCAGGTCATCCATCATATGCAGGATCAGGGCCGTAAGGGTCATGGGCTTCACCGGGGACCCGAACTCTTCTTTGCCGTGATGGGAGATTAGCAGGTGCTTGAGGAGGATCGCCTTCTCATCAGGAAATCCGGGAATGGAGCGGATGGCTTCCGAGACCTGTTCCAGTTCCAAGACGATATGACCCATCAGACGCCCCCGGTCCGTGTAGGAAAAACCCCGGGAATACTCCAGCTCATCCACCTTCCCGATATCGTGAAGAAGCGCTCCGGTAAAGAGCAGGTCCAGGTCCACCTCCGGGAAGCGGGGCGCCACACACTCACAGAGTTGGAACAAAGAGAGGGTATGCTCCAGAAGGCCGCCCAGATAGGCATGGTGCATCCCCTTGGCCGCGGGGGCCTCGGAAAACTTCTCCTTGAACACGGGGTCCTGAAAAATCATCAAAAGGAGCTTCACGAGATGGGGGTCCTTCACCTTCCTGATGCAGTCTCCGAGCTCGCTCAACATCTCATCCAAAGATCTTTTTGACGATGGGAGGAAATCCCTGATATTGATCTCGGCCCCCTCCACCCGCTTGACCGATTGGAGGGTCAGTTGAAGCTTCCCGTTGTATTCGTTCACCTGTCCCGCGGTCTTTACAAAATCCCCGTTTGAGAATTCCTTTGAGGCCTTCTCCGCTCCCTCCCAGACCTTGGCCTCCATCTCACCCGATCGGTCTTGAAGCTTTAGAGTCAGAAACGGTTTCCCGGCCCGGGTCGTCCCGATGCTCTTGCTCCGGACAAGATAGATCCCCTCCACCGCCTTCCCTTCCCGCATCTCGGAAATCAGAATTCCCATTGAAAAGTCCCTCCTCAAAATCATTCAGACCATTTCGTTTTTTCGTACTATACCTTTTTCATGCCGCAAGATCAACCCCGTTAAAAGCCCGGTAGTGTCCTAATTTGGATTTAAAAATTAGAAAAAGTTCCTTAATTGCTTACTTTGATCTTCTAAAGGTTTCAAGGCGTGTGGGTTTATCCTGCACGCCTTTTTTGTTCGTTATCCACAAGAAATTCACAATCCCTGTGGATACACACCAAAAAGTAACCATATATAGGTTTTAAAAAAAAATACCAACACGTCACTTTTTATCTTGACAAACACAACACGCTTCTATATATTACCATCATTAGAATATTGAACGGAGGTGATAAGACATGAGTGATCTGCAACAAGCTATCGAAAAATCACGGAAAGAACTTGAAGATTTGGATGAACTGATAGCGAAACGCAGAAAGATCCAACAAGACCTTGATGTTCTATTGCAAGCCCAAAAGATTCTTGGAAATGGATCTGGAATTGAGGCAAATATCAATGTCAAAATATCCTCGCTTGGAAGCCTATCTCAAACGACATCCATATCTTCCGAGGTGATTACTATTCTTGAAAAGACAAACAAAACTCTTTCCCCTACGCAGATCATGTATGAACTTAAAAATAGAGAAAGACCCATAAGCCAGAACGCATTGGCAAGTGTTATTTCAAGACTCAAAAGAATGGGAAAAATTCAAAAGACAGGCAGAGGAGCTTATCGAGCAAAAAAATAAAGCGATAGGTTGCAGCCCATCGCTTTATAGAAGCCAAACATTGGAGACAGTGCATGTATCAAATGTTTACCGTTTTCACGGCAGGCGGCTTCTTTTGTACACTACCAAGACCGCCGCCAAATGTCAAGCTTAAAATATAGAAAAGGACCTTAATAATAAGGTCCTCGGAAGATCCGCCCCCGTAGCTGAATGGTAAAGCGTATGCCCCTGCAAAGCATATGTTGAGGGTTCAAGTCCCTCCGGGGGCTCCTAAAAATCTGGTTCTCAATGCGCGAACATTGAGAACCCTCAACCCCATCGCCCGTTAAAGCTAAATGGGATTAAACCTCGAAAGGCAATTTCAGGATAGCTTAAAAACGGGCCTCTGTCAAGGAGGCCGATATGAATAGGTTATCAAAGGAAAAACAAATACAGATTTTAAACGCATTAATTATGAGGGTAATTCTATCAGATCTACGGAACGAATGACTGGAAGCCATAGAGACACAATTATGAGGCTTTTATGTTGTGCAGGTGAGAAATGTCAAGAGGTAATGGATACCAAAATTAAAGGTTTCCACGCGAAGCAAATACAGGTTGACGAAATTTGGACATATGTTGGTAAGAAAGAAAAGCGATTAAGATTGCATGAGAAATTCTCTGATAATGGGGATCAATTTGTCTTTGTAGCCCTGGACGCAGATTCCAAATTGGTTCCTTCTTTCATTGTTGGGAAAAGGAACACTCAGACAGCCTTAGAATTGCTCTATGACCTCAAACATAAGTTAAACGGTAACGGACGCATACAATTAACTACGGACGGCTTTAAACCTTATCTTGAAGCCGTTGAGAATGTCTTTGGTTCAGAGATTGACTTCGCTCAAGTTGTGAAAGTCTTTGCTTCTGATATTGTCGGGCCTGGGAGGTATTCCCCACCACGAGTCACGGAGACAATATCCACGGTAATCAACGGTAATCCTGATCCTGATAAAATCTCAACATCCTATGTGGAAAGGCAAAACCTTACCATGCGTATGCAGATAAGAAGATTCACAAGGCTTACGAATGCCTTTTCAAAGAAACTTGAGAATCTCAAGGCGGCTCTGGCCCTGCATTTTGCACATTACAATTTTATGCGTGTTCACAGCACATTGAGGATTACTCCTGCTATGGAAGCGGGATTGACTGACCATGTATGGGAATGGGAAGATATTTTTAGTTTGGCAGGGTAACTAACCAACTTGAATGAAGGAGATCGTTATGGCAAAGAACGAAAAAACATCAAAGAGAGTAGGCAGGATAGCTTCAGAACTATTGAGAGATCCAAAGAAGCGTAGAAAGGTAAAGGCAGTCGCCGGTTCTGCTCTTACACAACGCCCGGACAGGAAGAAAAAAAAGAAATAGCTTAATCAGATAATTTTCGCATATCAGTAATAGAACATTGCGGTATCGTTATCCTGCCTAAAACCTGGCCCCCACCAACCGTGGGGGCTATGGTTTTATAGCTCTCATTTTCCTCCAACAAAAAACCTACCGAAACACAAGAAATAGGCTCAACTGGATCTATGCCATCCAAATATTCCCACCCAGCAGGGCCAGACTTTGAATCAAACCATTTGATTAGTACTATATCCATTTGATTTTTTCCCTTCTGCAAATTAGGACAGCACCAAAAGCCCCCATATTTCCACCAGAATTCGCAACCAAAATCTGTGAACCACAGAGCACACAGATGATTTTCTCTGTGTTCTCAAAACGATTGATAAAATAAGGCAAAACTTAATCTTTCAGAAAAGAGTGCACAGAGATGAGGAACTTGTTTAATGTTTTATCTCTATTATCCATCAGTTATTCTGTGCCCTCTGTGGTTTGATGGTGAATTTGGGTTCCACTTTTCCCCTTGACACCAGTTCCTCTTTTTTATTAAATTACCTGCGCGGAGGATTTTCTCGTGACCGTAGGTCAGATCGAAAGACAATGGGAGATTATCAACACCCTCTGCCGGCGAAACAGAACCACCCTGTTAGAGTCTACCAGCCGCAAAATAGAAAAGGAGAAACCATGCCAAAACGTATTAATGAGAAACCTGTTGTATATCAGTTGAAAGTGACCTTGAAGAATTCCAAACCTCCGATATGGAGAAGGATTCAGGTCGCCGGTGATACGAGTCTGGCGAAGCTTCATTGGATACTTCAGTGCGTCATGGAATGGACGAATTCACATCTTCATCAGTTCAAGGTGGGGCGAGAGTACTATGGCGAACCTATGCCTGAGGAAGATTTCGATGTCGAGGATGAACGGAAAATAACACTTGCTGAAGCGGCGCCCGGATTAAAAAAGAAGTTTATCTATGAATACGACCTCGGCGACGGATGGGAGCACGAGGTGGTCGTGGAAAAGATTCTTGAACCCGAACCCGGCGTGCGCTATCCTTTCTGCGTCGATGGCCGACGCTCCCGTCCGCCGGAGGATTGCGGAGGAATCTGGGGCTATGAGGAATTCCTGGAAGCTATTCGTGATCCGAAGCACCCTGAGCACGATTCGATGCTGGAATGGATCGGCGGGAAATTTGATGCCGAGGAATTCCACCTGGATTTTGTTAATCAGGAATTGAAGCACTTAAAGTGAACTATCGAATCGGCCGCACAATTCGCCTCGGAATTCGGCTACGCCGGGTGGGGACGACTGGCTGGGGTGGTATAATATTGCCTGTCAACAAATAACGTCAGCAGGAGGGACGCATGAAAGGACTCATTCCACAGGACGTGATTGAGCGGAAAATCTATTTGATTCGCGGGCAGAAAATCATGTTAAGCACGGACTTGGCCGAACTTTACGGAGTAACAACAAAACGACTGAACGAACAGGTGAAGCGCAACAAGGGCCGATTCCCTGGGGATTTCATGTTTCAGCTTACGTCTGAAGAAAAAGCAGAGGTGGTCGCAAATTGCGACCACCTCTCGAAACTCAAGTTCGCTCCGGTTCTCCCCTATGCTTTTACTGAGCACGGAGCGATCATGGTCGCCAGTGTTCTTAATACCAAGCGGGCCATTGATGTAAGCATCTATGTAGTCCGGGCATTCGTAAAACTTCTCGGAATACTGTCGACGAATAAAGAGCTTGCACAGAAATTAGCCGAGTTAGAGACAAAACTCGAATCCCATGACGGAGCAATTCGTACCCTGGTCAGAGCCATCCGCCAACTCATGGCGGAGCCGGAGCCGCAAAAGAAGAGAATCGGATTCCAGGCCAAAGAAGGCAGCGTCAGATACAGAAGGTCTGCTCCCACTGTTTCCTCTCCCCAGCGCGGGAGAAGTCACCATCTGTCCCCTCCCCCCGCCGCGGGAGAGGCACCCAACCAATTCCCTCTCCCCAAGGCGGGAGAGGGTGAGGGAGAGGGGGAAACAAGATTGAATCCTAACACTCAAAAAGGAAACTGAGCAGAGATCATGACGACCAAACCAGACCCCATCGCCCACGTATCAGAAGACGGCCGCGTGCATCCGCTCCAAGATCACTTGAACGGAAC
>Ga0210004_1000726_pt1 | contig 20177 bp, 18 predicted proteins | sample CryGey13umfilter_FD_185450 | JGI IMG/M metagenome (GOLD analysis project Ga0210004, IMG submission 185450) | Groundwater microbial communities from aquifer in Utah, USA - Crystal Geyser 4/8/14 3 um filter (SPAdes) (version 3) | ecosystem: Environmental > Aquatic > Deep subsurface > Groundwater...
TGGACCGGTTCGCCTGCCGCGAAAAACTATGGGACGATATGAAAGCCGCCGGCCTGGTCATCAAGGAAGAACCCTACCACACTACCATCCCGCGCAGTCAGCGCGGCGGCGAGATCGTCGAGCCGATGATCTCCACGCAGTGGTTTGTCAAAATCCAACCGCTGGCCGAGGCTGCGCTCGAGGTCGTGAAAGACGGACGCATCCGCATCGTGCCGGAGCGCTTCGAGAAAGTCTACTACAACTGGCTCGAAAACATCCAGGATTGGTGCATCTCCCGCCAACTGTGGTGGGGACACCGCATCCCGGTCTGGTACTGCGCCGATTGCGGCCAGCAGACCTGCACCCGTCAAGACCCGACCGCGTGCGCTCATTGCGGCAGCCAGAACATCCAACAGGACCCGGACGTGCTGGATACCTGGTTTTCGTCCGGCCTGTGGCCGTTCTCGACCCTCGGCTGGCCCGATGAAACCCCCGACCTGAACTATTTCTACCCGACCACGATCATGGAGACCGGCTACGACATCCTGTTCTTCTGGGTGGCGCGCATGATCATGATGGGGCTGGAGTTCACCGGCGAAGTGCCTTTCCACACTGTGTATCTGCACGGCCTGATCCGCGACGAATTTGGGGTGAAGATGAGCAAGAGCAAGGGGAACGCAGTTGACCCCGTGCCGGTCATGGACGATTACGGCACCGACGCCCTGCGCTTCACCCTGCTGGTCGGCTCCTCGCCCGGCAACGACATGAACTTGAGCCTTAAGAAGGTGGAGGCGAACCGCAATTTTGCCAATAAGATTTGGAATGCAGGCAGGTTTGTGGTAAACGCAGTGTCAAGTGTCACGTCTCAGGTGTCAGGCACTGATGACCGACCACTGAAAACTGATCACTGGACTTTGGCCGATTCGTGGATATGGGCTCGGCTGCAAGCCCTCGTCCGTGACGTGGAGCGGCTGTTCCAATCCTACCAGTACGGCGAGGCCGGGCGGCAGGTCTACGAGTTCTTCTGGAGCGATTTTGCCGACTGGTACGTGGAAGTGGCGAAATTGCAAATGCAGAGAGTAGAGAATAGAGAACAGACCGTAGTCACGCTCGCGCGCGTGCTGGATATTTGTTTGCGCCTGCTGCATCCCTTCACGCCCTTCGTCACCGAAGAACTGTGGGGCCACTTGAAACAGGCTGTTCGTCACTCGTCACTCGTCACTCGTTACTCGGACTGGCCCGAGGCGCTCATCGTCGCCCCCTGGCCGGAGCCGCGTTCCGTCGAAGGCTGGGAGATGGCAAAAGTGGCCGACTTCACCCTCATCCAGGAGATTGTCCGTTCCATCCGCAACGCCCGCGCCGAGAAGAAGGTCAGCCCTGCCAGGCGCATCCCGGCGATGATTGTCGGCGGCGCAAAGACGGCTCTGCTGGAGGAGCAGGCCAGCGTCATTGCTGCCCTGGCCGGACTCGACTATTCTCTACTCTCTATTCTCGATTCTCTAAAGGCGAAGCCTGAAGGTGCGATTGCTCTCGTCGTCGGTGCGATAGAAATCTATCTCCCTATGGCCGGTCTGGTAGATATGGACGAGCAGCGCATGCGCCTGGAAAAAGAGTTGGCCGATACTCAGGCGCAGATTGACCGCCTGGAAAAACTGCTGGCGAGCGATTTCGCCAGCAAGGCCCCGGCCCAGGTTGTTCAAAAGGAGCGCGACAAGCTGGCCGCGTATAAGGAAACCGGCGGGAAGTTGAAGGCGCAGATAAAGTAGGGCGGGATTCGAATCCCGCCTATGAGCCGTAAGGATTCTGGCGACGGACCACTAAAAATCCATTCATCCCATCCCCATACCCGCGCCGCCCATCTCGCCTTCCCCTAGATCGGGGATTTCCTTCTCGATCTCTTCCGGGCTTTGACCCTTCTCCAATCTATCCACCACCTCGTCGAATTCGGGGGGCATCTCCTCGCCCAGCTCGCGTCCCATCTTGCGCATCATGCGGCCCATCGCCTGCGGATCATTCTCCAGCCCCGCCAGTGCGGAGGGATCAGAGAAGTCGCCCGCCAGATCGTCCATGCGGCTCTCCTCGGATTTCGCCACGCGGACACGGGGAACGCGCCGGCGGACGTTTTCGCTCCGGCAGTGGGAACAGGCTACGGGTCGCGCGCCGTATTCGCTGTAGGTCATGAACACGTCAAAGCGTTGTCGGCAGTCCAGGCAGATGTAATCGTAAAGTGGCATGTCCCAATTCTAACGCGATTGTTTCGATTTTTCCACCTCGGTTGCCCTTCTCGTTTCGGGTACAATTGAGCCATGACTTCCGACCCTGATTTCAATCTATACCATCCCCAGCCGCTGCTGATCGTAATCTCCGGGCCATCCGGCGTGGGCAAGGACACCGTGCTGCAACGCATGAAGGAGCGCGATCTGCCCTTCCACTTTGTCGTCACGGCCACCACCCGCCCGAAGCGCGAGAACGAGGTGCACGGCAAGGACTACTTCTTCGTCTCGAAAGACGAGTTCGCCCGCATGATCGAAGCGGACGAACTGATTGAGTACGCCATCGTTTACGGTGACTACAAGGGTCCTCCCAAGGAGCAGGTGCGCCAGGCTCTGGCCAGCGGCAAAGACGTGGTCATGCGCCTCGACGTGCAAGGCGCGGCCACCATCCGCAAGCTGGCGCCGGAGGCCTTGCTCATTTTCCTGACCACCGCGAGCGAGGAGGAAATGGTCAACCGGCTCAAGGCGCGCAAGTCTGAGAACACCGAGGGGTTGGCGCTGCGCATCGCCACTGCCCGCCAGGAACTCAAGCGCATCGCTGAATTCGATTACGTGCTCCTCAACTCGGACTTCCACCTGGATGAGACGGTGGATACGCTGGTCGCCATCATCCAGGCCGAGCATCACCGCGTCAAGCCGCGCAAGGTGAGTTTGTAAAAGACTTTAACACGAAGGACACGAAGGGCACGAAATTTAAAGGTTTTCACAAAGGAGAATTGTGAGCCAATATCCAACACCCGAATCATATTCGCAACCACCGCGACCGCCGGTTGTGCGCGTCAGCACGCCCAACGTCAAGCCGTACGCGACCTACACCCTGATCGGCATGACCGTTCTTATCTACCTGCTGCAATTGCTCGGACAGCAGTTCAACTTCGACATCGTGACCTCCCTCGGCATCAAGTATGGTCCCTCCATCCGCGCCGGAGAAGTCTGGCGACTGGTGACGCCGGTCTTCTTGCACGGTTCGATCCTGCACATCGGTTTCAACATGTACGCCTTGTTCATCTTCGGGCGGGGCATCGAAGCGCGCTTCGGACATTTGCGTTTTCTTATGCTCTATTTCCTGAGCGCATTCGCCGGGAATGTGCTCTCGTTCGTGCTTACGCCGGCTGCTTCCCTGGGCGCTTCTACCGCGGTCTTCGGCCTCTTGGCTGCGGAAGGTGTTTTCCTATTCCAGAATCGCGAGCTGTTGCGTGAACAGTTCAGACGCGCCATAATAAATATTTTCTACATGGCGGCCATCAACCTGTTCTTCGGCTTCACCATGCCCGGTATTGACAACTGGGGGCATATCGGCGGAATGCTCGGGGGGATGCTCTTCACCTGGTTCGGTGGGCCGCGCTGGAAGGTGGAGGGACTTTATCCATCCGTACAGGTTGTGGACGAACGCGAGGGTCACGGCCTGCTGGCCGGGACGACCGCCGTGCTGCTGTTCTTCATCCCCCTGGCGGCTATAGGCTGGATCTGGCCGGTGGGGAAGTAAGGATTTCCTTTCTTGAAAAAAGACTCCTCCAACAGAAAACGCCTGCTACAGAGAGTACTCTTAGCGGGCATTGTTCTCGTTTTGCTGATCGCGCTCGCCTATGCCTTTCGATCTCAAATCCTGACGGGCATGGCAGACCTTCTCGTGGTCAACGATCCCCTCCAACCGGCAGATATGATCTTCGTGTTGAACGGGGATTACAACACGCGCCCGTTCCGGGCCAGCGAACTATACGAGCAGGGACTTGCCCCGGTCATTGTCATCGCCAAAGCCGAGATGCTCCCCGCCGAGAAGCTTGGGCTGGCGCCCAACGACACGGATGTTTCCATCAACGTGATGAAGAAGCTTGGCGTGCCGCCAGAAAAGATCGTCGTTCTCCCCGTTGAGGGAGGCACAACCAGCACTTTCGACGAGGCGATTGCGCTGCGCCAATATATCGAATCCCACAACATTCGTAGCCTCATCCTGCTAACCTCTGCTTTCCATACCCGGCGCGCAAAGTGGATCTTCGACAGGGAGCTTGCCGGGCTGCCGGTCAGGACCGAGGTCGCGGCTGTGCCGCATTACGGGTTCGACGAGAGCAACTGGTGGCAAAGCGAGGATGGACTGATCACGCTGAATAACGAAACCATAAAGTTGGCATATTACTTTCTAAAGTACCGGTGACTGTGACAGGCTGGAAAGGAAAAGCGTGAAACCAAAAATCCCCTCACCGCCTGACAATATGAACATTGACGAAGGCGAAGAGATCGCCGGGATGTGGGTGACGCCGCACATCCCGCAAATTGGCATCTACAAACTGCTTGCCAAAAAGAAAAAGGATGGGACAGTACGCTTTTTTATCCAATCGCCTCTTTCAACTTCCTCGCCAGTTCGCCAAAATGCGCCGTGTAGCGTATCTCCTCCGGGCGCGGACGAGGCAGATCCACCTTCAAATCCAACTTGATACTGCCGGGCCGCTGCGTCAGCACCAGCACGCGGTCGGCCAGAAAGAGCGCCTCACTGATGGAGTGCGTGACCATCAACACGGTCTTTTGGCGCGCCTGCCAGATGCGCGAAAGCTCAGTCCACATGCGTTCGCGCGTCAGGGCGTCCAGCGAGCCGAAAGGCTCATCCAGCAGGAGAATATCCGGGTCGTGGATCAGGGCACGCGCAATGGCAACTCTCTGAGCCATGCCGCCCGAAAGGTCGCGCGGCCAGGTGGACTCGAAGCCCTGCAAGCCGACCAGGTCAACCAGTTCCTGGGCTTTGGCCCGCGCCTGGCTGCCGTTCACGCCTTCCAGTTCGAGCGGTAGGGTGATGTTTTCGAGCACCGTCCGCCAGGGCATCAGGTTGGACTGCTGAAAGACCATGCCAATCTTGGGTTGCTGGCCGCCGGCGATGGTTGCCGACGGCGCAACCACATTGGTTGCCGATTGCGCAACCACTTTGGTTGCCGACGGCGCAACCACATAGGAGAACGTGCCAGAAGTCGGCGCGAGCAGCCCGGCCAGGATGCGCAGCAAGGTGCTCTTGCCGCTCCCGGATGGCCCCAACACGCAGACGAATTCCTGCGGGCGGATGTCAAATGAGACATTGCCCAGCGCGTGCAGTCCGCCGTTGCTATCGGGGAAGGTCACGCTCAGGTCGCGAACGACAAGGAGAGGGTCGAGAGAAGATGCGGGCATATCGTTCTTTACGTTTTACGCATCACGTTTCACGTAATCCGTAAAACGTAAATCGTAATTTCATGGAAGAAAATCGTTCGTGAACGCCTTCGATAAATCCAAGGTTGTCGAGATCAGTCCCATGTCCAGCAGCACCGCTTGCATGTTCTCCCAAGCCTGCGGATCCGAGTGACCGGGCCGGTCGGCTTTCCATAAATCAATCGAAGTCGCCAGCACCTGTTTCTGCACTGTCGTGTCGGCCTGCGCCAGGTTTTCGACGTACTTCTCGCTGATCGTGTAAGCCTTGTCGGGGTCCGCGATAGTATCGGAGATGCCGTGCAGGATAGCGCCCACCATGCGCCGCACCAAGTCGGGGTTTTCGGCGATGGTATTCTCATTGCTGATCAAGCCATTGGAGGCCAACTGGACATAATCGGCGACGCGCAGCTCGGTCAGCTCGTAGCCCTGGGCGCGCAGTTGTACCGGCTCGTTGGTGGTATAGACCGAGACCACCTGATCGCGGCCGGTCGCCAGCGCCTCCACCTGGGTGTAACCGATGGAATCGAGCGTCACGTCGGACTCGCTCAACCCGGCGGCGTGGAGCAGGGCGCGCAGGCCAATGTAATTAGCGCCATACAACCCTGGCAGACCGATAGTCTTGCCGCGCAAATCCAGCGGCGTACGGATGCCTTGCCCCGACTTGGCGACAACCGAGACCGGGTACTGCTGGTACCAGGCCATGACATAGACGACTGGCAGCCCCTGGGCGCGCGCCGGCAGGACCTGTTCGCCGGAGACAACCGCGAACTTTAGCTCGTCCGCCCCGACCAGCGCCGCCGCCTGATTCTCGTCCATGTAGGCGAACTCAACCTCCAGGCCTGCATCCGCAAAATAGCCTTTCTCCACCGCCACGTACAGTGGAGCAAACTGGATGTTGGGAATATAGCCCAGTGACAGGCGGAGGTGGGTGAGCTGCGGGGGAGCAGAGGGGGAGAGAGCAGAGGAGCAGGCAGTAAGGGCAAGAAGTAAAACGTAAAACGTGAAACGTAAAAAGCGAGACGTGAAACGTGAAACGTGAAACGTAAAGCGTAAGGTTTTGCTCATGTAGACTCCTTTATCGGATAGCATGTGAACGTTCAAATCTGCCAACGTTCAAACTTGCTTGCCAACGTTCAAACGTGCTAACGTTCGAACGACTCCTGCCAGGCCAACAGGCGACTCTCCAGAAAAGAGACGCCGCCATACAGCGCCAACGCCAGGGCGATCAGGGTGAAGACGGCCACGAAGACCAGGGCGGTATCGTACTGGCCGCGCCCGACGTTGACCAGGAAGCCCAGGCCATGGTTCGCGCCGACCAGCTCGCCCACCACCGCCCCGATGACCGAGAGCGTGGCGCCAATGCGCAATCCGCCCAGCAGGATAGGCAGCGCGGCGGGAAGTTCCAGATGGCGCAGGGTCTGCCAGCGCGTGGCGCGCAGCGAGCCTATCAGGTCGTGCAGGGATCTCGGCACGGCCCGCACGCCGACCACCGTATTGACCAGCACCGGGAAGAAGACGATCAGCGCGCAGATCAGCACCTTGGAGAACATGCCCGGCCCGAACCAGATGACCATCAGCGGCGCAATGGCGACGATGGGGATGGCCTGCGTGGCGACCAAATAGGGGGACAGGAGGCGCTCGAAGAGCCGCGACTTGGCCAGTAAGTATCCCAGCGCGCTGGCAAAGACCGTCCCGGCCAGCAGGCCAAGCAAGACCTCCTCCAACGTCACGGCGGTGTTCAGGAGCAGGCTGCCGTCTGCGAGGGCGCGCAGGAAACGGGTCCAGACCTGGCCCGGCGAGGGCAGGATGAAAGCCGGTAAGCCCGAGGTCTGGCTGACGACCCACCAGGCAACCAGGGCGAAGGCCAATGAGAAGACCACGCTCCAATAGCTGCGGCGGCGCGGAATGTGGGAGGGTTTGCGGAGGAGGTTCGAGTCCATAGTTTCAGGCTCCAGGCGGCGTCCACGCCGCCGAGGCTTGCCCTGAGCCTGTCGAAGGGACGGCGGCTGGAGCGCATCCTGGGGAAAAACAACTGCCCCACAGGGAAGACCCTTCACTTCGTTCAGGGCAGGCCTGCGGGGCAAGGGGAACACGGCCGGCGCGGATCCTATCTGCCAGAAAATGCCCCGAAAACGGAATCGTTTTCGGGGCAAGCATAGCAAACTGGACCCGGCTTGGGTCAGCGCGTACCTTCTTCTATCCGGACTGTAACCGTCGGCCCCGGAATTGCGCCGGGTCATGCTGCTGGTCACCCTGAGATTCTTCGCTCCTTACAGTCGCTCAGAATGACACTTAGCTCGTGGGCTATACCACCGATCGGGAATTTCACCCTGCCCCGAAGGTTTGGATATTCGATTGTCGAGATTATACTGCGAAATTCATGCCTTGACGATGCACTCTACCGGGCAAACGGAGACGCATTGGGGCGAGTCGTGGTGACCGACGCATTCCACGCAGGTTTCGGCGTTGATCACGTAAAGGACGCCGTCGCCTTCGCTGATTGACTCGGTCGGGCACTCCGGCAGACACGCCCCACATGCGATGCACTCTTCGGTGATTTTCATTGCCATAGGTTATTTCTCCTGAATTCGATAGAAGTTGTGTTGCGTGCTTAAATTACTTTATTGGCGGCTCGGTGTCAAATGACAAACGTCTTGGGTTTGGCTGATTTTGTCATCCTTCTTTTGTTTCCAGCCTAAATCCCCTACAACCTCAACCGGTACTCCCGGTATCTCCGGTACACATATGCCCCCAGCCGCGTCGCCAGTTTGTTGGTCTGTGGGTTGAACTCGTTGGTCAGCGAGGCGTCCACCCAGGTATAGCCCTTGCGGATGAGCGCCTTGCCCATCTCGAGAAACATGACCACTTCCAACCCGTAGCCCCAATACTGCGGGTCAATTGCCAGAATTTTGAACGAGGCGCTGCGCACCCTTCGGCGGGCCAGCGCAAAACGGACGTAATCCCACGGCTGCTGCAGGCCGTTGGCGTACTTTAACGCCTCGGTGATATTGGGCAGCCCCAACCCAAAGCCGACCGTCTTCCCGTCCACTTCGGCGATGAAAACCAGCTCCGGGTCAATCACGGACCTCAATCCTGCTGCCTGCGCCCGGAACTCGGCCAGCTCGATGGGCGAATACTCCGGCAGCACCGCCAGCGACTTGTTGTAAACCGCGTGGAGCTTATCCACCTCGATGTCCCAATCCTTCATCTTCGGCGTGCGGATGACAGTCTTGCCGTGCCGTTCCAGGGCGCGTTGGGCAATTTTGTGAATGATCTGCGGCCCGTTGTTCACGTCGAAGTTGATGGTCGCCAGGTCATAGCGGTAAGCCAGGTCCTCGAAGAGTTTCTCGAAACCATAGCGGACGGCGTACTCCGGGTAATACGGCGGATTGTGCCCCATCATGATGGACGGCATGTACTGGCAGCCTTCCACCAGAAACCCCGGATCGCCGTTGGGTGCGAAGCTATACGGCCCCTGTAGTTCGGTCAGGCCGCGCCAGCGCGTCCACTCACAGGCGTGATCCCACATGGCTTTCGCCACATCGTAACGCTCAGGCAGCACTTCGAAGAAACCGAAGATGCCCGCCTTCCAGCCCATGGCCTGGTTGCGCGAGGCATCCACCGCCGTGCCGATCGTCCCGACCACGTTCTCGCCTTCCTTCGCCAGCCAGAACTCGCCCTCGCCGTAAGTGAAGAAGGCTGCCTTGTGATCGAGATATTCCTTGCGCTGCGGCCAGAGGTGCGGTACCCAGTTTGGGTCGTCGCGGTAGACGCGGAAGGCGAACTTGTAGAAGGCGCGCTTATCGGCCTCGGTCTGGACGGGAAGGATGGTCAGAGTCATGGCGTTGTTCCATTCGAGGTGGGTAATTGTAGCCAGTCGAACGATGCACTTTTCAACCATCACTCGTTACTTATCACGCATTACTCGTCACTTATATTTTGGTTCTCTGGGAATCGCCGTGATAGATCACCGCATATGCTGGTAGGCGTAGGACAAATTGGCAATTTGTCCCACATTTGCTGCTGCATCACAGCAAATCCTAATGAGACTATATTTTATACAGCTCACCGTACTTGCTGTGCAAGTATTGGATGTACGGCGCAATCGAGATCGGGCCGCCGGTGACGCGCTGAACCAACTCCTCCGCCGTGTACTTGCGCCCGTGCCTGTAGATATTCTCGATCAACCAGCGATGCAGGGTATCGAATTTACCCTGCCGCATATCGTCCGGGATCTCAGGGTGCGCTTCGAGCGCCGCGGCGTAGAACTGCGCGCCCAGGACATTGCCCAACGTGTAGCCCTGGAACACGCCGCCGATGAGGCCTGCAAACCAATGCACATCTTGCAGGACGCCGTCGCGGTCATCCGGGGCGCGGAGGCCGAAATCGGCCTGGAAGTGTTCGTGCCAGGCTTCGGGAAGGTCCTTGACGGCCAGCTTGCCCTCCAACATTTCCAGCTCGAAGTCGAAGCGCAGCATGACGTGCAGGTTGTAGGTCACCTCGTCGGCATCCGTGCGGATGAGCGAACGCTCGACCTTGTTGACGGCGCGGTGGAAGGTCTCCAGGGAGACATCCTCGAGCTGTTCGGGAAAAGTCTTTTGCAACTCAGGATAGAAATACTCCCAAAAGCCGCGACTGCGCCCGACCACGTTCTCCCACAGGCGGGATTGCGACTCGTGGACGCCGGCCGAGGCGCCGCCAGCCAGCGGCGTTCCCTCGTAAGCCTTATCTACGCCCTGTTCGTACATGGCGTGACCGGCCTCGTGAATGGCGCTGAACAGGCAATCCCCCAGCCAATTTTCTTGGACGCGGGTCGTAATGCGTACGTCACCGATGGAGAATCCGGTGGTGAAAGGGTGGTGGGTCTTGTCCATACGGCCACGGGTGTAATCATAGCCTAAGCGCTTGATTGTCAACTCGGAAAAAGCAAATTGCCCCGCTTCGGGATAGTTCCTCTTCAGGCAGGAATCATCCGCTGGGGCCTGCGCGGTGATGGCCTGGACGATGGGAACCGTCTTCTCGCGCAGCTCGGCGAACAGGGCGCGCACCGAGGCGGCTTTCATGCCGTAATCGGCGAAGTCAATCAACGGGTCGGCGATGTGCTCGTAACCGGGGAAGAAGTTCGCCATTTCTCGGCTCAAGTCGAGCGTCTTTTCGAGCAGCGGGCGGAGGCGGGCGAAATCGTTCGCCGGACGCGCTTCGGTCCAGGCCTGGTAGGACTCGGAACTGTGGGCAGAAAAACGCCCGACGAACTCAGGCGGGATCTTGATGGCGCGTTCGTAATCGCGGCGCGTCACCCGGATCAGGCTGGCGTCGTCTGAATCGTAGGGCAGGCTTTCCTCGTAGGGTTGCAGGTCGTCCAGCAGCTTGCCGACCGCCAGGTCAATGAATTTTTCCTGCGCGAGCTTTGCCAGCGTGGCCATCTGGCGGCCGCGCGCTTCCGCGCCGCCGGACGGCATGTAGGTGGCTTGATCCCAGCCTAACACAGCGGCAGCATTATTCAGGTCCGAGATCTCGATCAAGCGGGTTTTGAGTGCGGTGAGTTCGGTTTCCATTTCGAGCATAAGAATCTCCTTGTCGCAAAGTTTGTGGGATCAATCGAAGATAGGGGGATGGGAGAAATGTATTTTTTTTGGGGCCGTTGCCGGTGGACAGGAAACAGTTAGCAGTAATCAGTAACCAGTGAAAGAAAAACGCGTGGGCGGCGAGACTCACGCGTTTTATCCTTCTACGCTGCTGTTGATGTGGCGGGCACGCGTGGTTGAATCGTTCCCAGGATGGGCGACTCGCCCTGTTGCGCGAAATACAAATCCCAGCGCAGTTGCAGGTTCATCCAAAAATCAGGTGAGGTACCGAAGTATTTTGCCAGGCGTAATGCGGTACTGGTCGTGACGCCCCGCCGTCCATTGACCAGATCGTTGACGCGCTGATAAGGCACGTGGATGGCAGCCGCCAGTTCGCGCTGGGTGATGCCCATCGGTACGAGAAACTCTTCCAGCAGCATTTCGCCGGGGTGAGTGGGGGCGCGAGAGGTGGGGACGCGAATCATATTTTTACTCCTAGTGGTAATCCACAATTTCTACCTGGTCGGGGCCTTGCTCAGTCCACACAAAACAGATGCGGAACTGGTCATTGATGCGGATGCTATGTTGGCCTTTGCGGTCGCCAGACAAGGCTTCGAGCCGGTTGCCGGGCGGGATGCGTAACTCTTGTAGGGATGTGACCGAATCAACCTGATCAAGTTTGCGGGCCGCGATTCTCCACAGATTTTCGGGACAAGTCCTTCGCGCGGCAGTGCTGTTGACGCCGTTGAAAATGTCTTCCGTGCCAGCATTTCCGAAGGACTGTATCATGGATATATGATAACACGGAATTCGTGCTACAGCAAGAAAATAAAAACGCACAAGCAGCGAGGCTCACACGTTTTGTAATTTTTCCAGGATCACTACCCTTAATCGTTCTTGCACTACCTCCCACTTCCGCCCCGCGTCCACCACCACCCACCTTCCCGGCTCCTGCTTCGCCATTTCCAAATACCCCGCCCGCACGCGCTGATGGAATTCCAAATCATAGGCATCCAGCCGGTTCCATTCCGCGTTTTTTGTTTTTCGCTTTAGTCCCACTTCCACGTCCACATCCAGCAAAATCGTCAAATCGGGGACAAGCCCACCCGTGGCGTAGCGGATGAGGGCACGCACCTCCTCCAGGTTTTGTTGGTGGCCGTAACCCTGGTAAGCGATGGTGGAATCGGCATAACGGTCGCAAAGCACAATGTAGCCCTCGGCCAGTTTCGGGCGGATGACCTGCTCCACGATCTGCGCCCGTGCCGCCTGGTAGAGCAGCGTCTCGGCGCGCGGGTGCATCTCGGTATTCTTCAAGTCGTGGATGACGGCGCGGATCTGCTCGCTGATGGACGTGCCGCCCGGCTCGCGCGCCGTGTGGACGCGGTAGCCCTGTCCCGCCAGCCATTCGGCCAGGGGTTTCATGTGCGAGGTCTTGCCGGAGCCTTCGGGACCTTCGAGGGTGATGAACATGGGGGGGGTAGATAGACAGGTATACAAGTAAACATGTAAACAAGTAGAGGGATGTGTCTACTTGTCTACTTGTCTACTTGTCTACTTGTCTACTTGTCTGCTTGTCTACTTGTCTACTTGTCTACTTGTCTACTTGTCTACTTGTCTACTTGTCTACTTGTGTACTTCTTTACTCTCTGAATATCCTCACATGCCTGCGCGGCTCTTTCCCATACGAATGCGAGACCAACTCCGCCTGGCGCGCCATCTCGTGTTGGAGGCGACGCGCGGTGGCCGGGCCGGCGGGCAGATCCACCCAGCGCTCGCCATTCAGCACGGCGGCGATGGCAGCCTGGGTTTGCTGCGCCACGCTCTCCATCTCGCCCGGCAGGGGCTGCACTTCCGAGAGGTTGAACAGGTCGCTCAAGAACTGCTCTACCTGGCTGACCGTGTTCGCCCGCAGAACGTAGATTGGCATGCCGCGATGCTCGGCATCCATCACCGTCTGCTGGCGGTCGCGATAGTATGAGCGCAGCGTCACCAGCACGTTCGCCTCGCCCACGTCTCTCGCCACCACCGCCGGCACTCCCAACCGCTTGGCAGCCTGCATTAGCCGGTTACGGGCCACGCCGTAAGGGTAGACGCGCACCGGCTGCAAGGGCGTGCGCGCAGATGCGGGATAAGGGGTGGACACAGGCTCCGATACGGTGGACAGGTACGAGGCGTCGCCCTGAGCTGGTAGGTTGAGCTTGTCGAAGCCCTGCCTGTCCCCGGCAGGGGATCGAAGGGTCCGGCGCGGCCCTTTCCCGTTCTCGATGCGGAACTCGGATTCAGGTCTGGACCCGGGGACGGGCGCGGCTTTCTCGATCTGGATCCTGCCCTCGGCATCCCGCGTGCGGATTTCCGGCGGGAGGGGATAGCCGCGCAGCAGAGCGTCCACCGACTCGGCGATGTCCATGTGGACGGCCAGCCGGTCGCGCTGCTGGATCTCGACCAGCACGTCGAAGGTGGGCGGGGCGCGCCGTTCGAGGACGGTCTTCTGCGTGCCGCGCCGACGCGCTTCTTCATCGGAGAGGGTGACGGCCTCGATGCCGCCGACCAGGTCGGAGAGGGTCGGGTTGAGCAGCAGGTTGTCGAGGGTGTTGCCGTGCGCTGTGCCGATGAGTTGCACGCCGCGCTCGGCGATGGTGCGGGCAGCGGCGGCTTCCAACTCACGGCCGATCTCGTCAATGACGATGACTTCGGGATTGTGGTTCTCGACCGCCTCGATCATCACCTCGTGTTGGAGCATGGGTTCGCGCACCTGCATCCGGCGCGCCTTGCCCACGGCGGGGTGCGGTACGTCGCCGTCGCCGCCGATCTCGTTGGAGGTGTCCACAACGATGACGCGCTTGTTCTCGGCCAGGATGCGGGCAGCCTCGCGCAGCAGGGTGGTTTTACCCACGCCCGGGCGGCCGAGGATGAGCAGCGACTTGCCCGACTCGACGATATCCTGGATGATGTCCACCGTGCCGTAGACGGCGCGCCCGACGCGCAGCGTCAGACCGACGATGTGGCCGCGCCGGTTGCGGATGGCGGAGATGCGGTGCAGGGTGCGTTCGAGGCCGGCGCGGTTGTCGGCGTCGAACTCGCCGGTGCGCTCGTCCACGTAGTCAATCTCGGCGCGGGTCACTTCCTTGTCGCTCAGCACGACTTCGCGGTCAACGAAGCGCGCCGTGGGGACGCGCCCAAGATCAAGGATGATCTCGAGCAGATCGTCGTAGTTATTGGCTTTATGGACGGCCGCGACGATGGCTTCGGGGAGCACGTTGAGCAGGGCGTCGAGGTCGTCGGTGATTTTGAGTTGGGTCATAGATTAGTAGACTTCTTCAAATCTTTCGAGAATTAGCCGGACTAACCTAAGCAATTTTCGTCCATTGCTTGAATTTATGTCACGTGCTTCTTGAAAATCATAGCTGGAAGGTGCAATAATATTTCCTGCCGCTTCCCAAGGGTATTCTGCGTTAGGTCTATTACTTTCTTTCTCAGGAGCTAGATTTTCTATTCTTTGAGCAATTGGTAAAACATCATTAATATAGGGCTTTAGTTGCCCCTGCTGTATCCCAAGCACTTTGCACAATTTAATGTTTATAGTGGAAATTTGCAGATACCTCACGAATTTTTTGTGTGTACGAATATCATCAGGGCTTTGATTTCCGCTTTTGAGTAAAGCAGCTTTGCCAAGTTTTTCGGTTGCCGCCCTCAAATAATAAAGTTGGTGACATACATCTAGTTCCACCTTTTTTATTTCGTTATAGGCTTTCCAGTCAGACCTGGCTTGTTCTAAAAATGCATCTCCCCACATAATCAGCCCTCCCGCAAAGTTTGTTCTCGCTCAAATATATGCATTTTTCCTAAATCCCAACCATCGGGGAGCGGGATTTCAGATTTTTCAATTTTTACCCATTCTTTTGGAGTGACATCTGCCACTAAAAGGGGGATAGGAATTTCATCGCTTGCGGGAATTAGAAAAGGTTCCACGCTGTCTATGGGTAGTGCGATTCGATTCACTTCAACCAATTGGACCTCTTTACGCTCCTTGTTTTCAAACCAGATTATTTGCTCAATTGCATCGTCCAACAAAAAATGCAAGCGGGCAATGTTTTTGGCTGTATAGTCAGATAGTTGCTCAGGCTTAATACCCTTCAACTTACTTGCTTGATTTTCAACGGTTAATTTTTTCCCAATATATGAATTAACTGCATCTCTCAATTCGTTGAAATGATGTTCTTTGTATCCTTCTGTTTTTTGCAAATCGATTTTTCGAATTACATACCCATATCCGCCCGTGAAGTTTTTTAATTCTGCCCCAAATGGATATTCAGTTACAATGAAACGCGGCAAGGAAGGATACAAATTTGAAAGATACTTGAAAGCATCAATGCCAAGATACGACGCATCCGACCCTTGTTGTAACAATTCGTCCAAAATGATCGCTTGGGGGTTGTAGCGTTCAACCAGCCGAGATAAATCAATCAACTCTCTGGGTGGAATTTCATGAACAACTTTCACCTTAATATATTCTTCAGCATCCTCAATATAGGACTTCGCCCAATCAACATCATCTTCAATAAGCAAGATTGATATTTCCTGATTAGTCATTCTCATCTCCTTTCTTTGGGCCTCGTTCTTTAGGGACAGGAAAAGTGACAATAAATTCCGCGCCTCTCATTGTCTCTTTTGAACTATGCTCATGAACCGCGATTGAACCTTTGTAATTCTCCACTATATCTTTGACAATTACCAGGCCTAACCCTGTGCCATAAGGCTTCCCTTCTTCATCGACTTTGGTTGAATAGATATCGAAAATACGGTCTTTGTCGTCCTCTGCGATTCCAGGTCCGTTATCACGGGCGACTATTTGTAAGGATCTCTGTTTCTCGTTATAAACCGTTTCTATTTCTATCTGCCTTTCTGCCATTCGTGTCCTGCCTCTTTGGAAAGCCGCGATAGAGTTGGTCACAAAGTTCGTAACTATAGACTCAATTTCATATGGGAAAGCATAGATGTGAGGCACATTACCTCGAATGAAGTCGAGTTGAGCGTTGTTAGTTGCACATATTGCCTTGAGGTTTTCATCTATTAGTTTTTGAATACAATCATCAACATTAAATTCCTGCCTAGTGCGTTTGTCACGATCAATGTGCCCTAGTGCAAAACTTGCAACTGAATATAGGATTATGCCATGTCGATTTAATCTGGATAAATACTCGTTTATTTTTTCGTCGTTTATTAGCATTAGGTTTCCTAATCTTTTACTTAACCTCTCTATTGAATCTATAACATGACGACCACTTTGTAAAACCTCATGCCCTAGTGCCGCAACAGCAATTCCAATGGTCGCGGCATTTTGTAAGAGCTGCATTTTCGACATGGTACTTTCTTGTTCTGTTTCATATAGCGATTGTACTTTATTCAGACTTGTACTTTGTACGTCACGCATTTGTTGGAGCGATTCCTTTAGAAAATCCTTTTCTGGCCCATGGGGTTGAAGGTCTATCGCTTCTTCAAGTTTATTTAATTCCCTGGAAAGCTTCTGCTTTACATCGCTAATGGACTGATCAACCGTAACTGGCTCTATCTCCGACTTCTTGCGGCGCTCATAGTCTTGACGATCTGTCTCAAAATACTCAATGCACTTAAGCACAAATGCCCGTAAATCATTGTAAGCCCGATTTGAAATTAATCCCTCTCGATTAGTCTGGTCTTTCAATTCAGGATTTGTTTCATTGGAAACAAAAACCCCAGCCGCTACTTGATTCTCGCCGACCACCCATTTTTCATCACTTCCTGCACCACCAGGGTGTTTTACACGTCGCCAGTTAAGCCCTAACCAATCGCCTTTCCCTCTTGGATCTCCATAAGGTTTAATCCTGAACCCGTCTCGATAAATTCTCACACCGCCGTATACATCCAGATAGTCCTTAAGCTGTCTGAGTTTAATATCAAGCCCTTGGACAGTTATACTCTCTCGAAGATAGAAATAAAATTCAAAATGTAGTGGACCACAAGATGGAATTTCGGGTGAATCAAACAGTTCATTCCATTTTTTATCGTGTTTTGCAAATAGCTTAAACTTCCCATCTGTGGTATTTTCTCGCGTCGTTATATTTATTTTTACGTTTCCACTTTCGTCCAAGTCACATTTCATCTTGAACAATGCGGCCTCTATGAGTGGATTGCGGATATTTCCTGATAATTCAGGTGCCTCGTCACAGTCAAGATTTATACTAAAACCAACCAGTTTCTTTTCAAATGGTGGAATTAGAACAATAAGATTCTGATAGAGACGTTCATAGTCTTGCTTTGTCCAAGTATCTCTTAATTTTTTCAGGCGCAGGCGGGTGCCAGGGCGTCTGTTCCGCCGTTCTAATATTTCGACAAGATGCTTTATCTCATGCAGGTCCTTTGTCGACTCAGAAAATCTATCCCAATTTATGCCTAATCTATATGTTGGCTCTGTCGATTGTTCTTCGGACGTAGTTTCCAGAATCGTTTCTGACGCCAACCTATCTAAAGCAAACCTGCCTATGCCCTTCTCCCCAACTTTTCGACGACCGTTAGGGGAAATAGGTGAGATTAGTTTGTTATTTGTTCCAATAACCATCCACTTTGTTGTGATGTCTTCCCAATTCATACCATGCCCATTATCTATTATTTCGATAGTTCCATTTGGATTACTTGCATTTCTAAATCGAACAGTTACCTTGGTTGCATCCGCATCGTAAGCATTTTTAACCAACTCAAGAACAGCAACAGTTGGACTAGAAATGTTTTCTCGCCCTAACAATATGACCGTTCGTGCCGTTATAGAAAAAGCAAGTTCTTTGGAATCAATGGGGTTGGACATAAAGAGTACCTCATGCTAGAGATGGCACAATATGGTTGACTCTCTCAATTTGCTGAGGACTCAAATTATAGAACGCAAGAATGAGTTCATCTACTTTTGACATCATTTTTTGTCTATCATTTATCTGCGTCATTGTTTCAAGCTTATCTAGTAAGTCTTCCGAAACTGGCAAGAGACCCAATTCGTATTTCGACAAATGAGATGAGCCATTCATCATGCCAAATATAAAATTGGCTAACTTTGAATTTAACCATGCAGTAAGACCTGCCAGATAATGTTCAGTTTCATTAGTCAGAATAATTAAGTTTACGTGATTTTCACAGAAATAGACAGGGTATATCTCAAGAAACGTCGTGGGCAGCTCGCACGCAATAATGCGACGTCCCTGTAGCTTCTTGGGCGTAGTTCTCTTGATGAGAATAGAACGGGTTGAATAGCCAGGTTCTGAAAGACCATATTCTCTTTCGACAAATAATCGTTTTTGCAGGCGCTCATCCTTTGGCGGAAATGTAAATTGATGAACGCCGATGGAGCCAGCAGAGATTAACGGAACAGTGTTACCTTCGCTAACTCTTCGCAGAATTGGTTTATTCTGATTCCAAACAAAGCCACCATTAAGAATGGCGATTCCTTCTATGTTTTTAAGTAGTTTACTGTAATTGTAAACCCCGCTAAGAATCTCGTAATCCAACTCTGAATCAGAAATGTACCACAAAGACTCCCCAGTGCTTTCCAAGAGAACTTGGTTCTGATGTAAGCGGATTTCTTTGAGACAACCTAAATTGTCTCCATTGGAACTTTTCCTGATAATCACGTCGGGTTGCGTTTGATCATTTGCCTTGTGAAGTGAAATGATCATCATTTGTTGTTTTACAGTATCAAATACACCCTCCTGATCGGTAAAACAAGTAATTGCTTTTATCTGGCATGCTTTGGAAATTCCAATCCTTAATTTTCTAAAATATTGACCGGAGCGAATTGATTGAGGAATCAAAAAAGTAATGTTTCCATTTGAGCGCGTTGCTCTGATTGCCCACCACAAGAACATCTGGTAGAGATTAGGCTGCCCAAAAAAAATATCTTCAAAGCCTTCTTTGGAAGGCAATTTATCCTTAATGACTTTCAGGTAAGGAGGATTGCCAATGACTAAATCAAACTGTGCAAAAATATCCCAATAATCTTTCGGATTCGATAATGGGTCAATCAGCTTGATATTGTCAAAAGGTAAGAACTCGTAAATGCTTTTAGAGTTTACATGTGATTTTTCCAAGATCGGCAAGCTGACTAACAGAAGTTGCAGTTTCGTCATCAAAACAGCAACTGGCTGAATATCATATCCATAAATATTGTTATTTAAACCCGCAATTGCTGTAGTCGGATCTATTCGCCCATTCAGCACACTCTTGACCACATCGCTAACGACAACTCTCAGTAAATTGCCGCTCCCACAGGCAGGGTCGACGATTTTTTGAGAGCAGATATTGATAGGATTAAATCCGGTCAATGAGTACAAGTGCTCTGCAATTTGCGTTGGAGTATAGAATTCGCCCAACGAGCGTCTTCGTAATCCAACCAGCGAATTCTCAGCCAACAATGAGATAATTTGTGGAGCATCTTGTATGTCGGGATTGGTTTGTACCCAAAGGGCGATTTCCAAAGTTAAGTTATTTGGGAGTTTATACCAGCCAAAATAAGATCCTAAATCATGGAAATCAAGGAAATTATGAGTCACGCTAATTTCGTGCAATACACACCATTTTTCTATCAACGTGGAAGCGAGGTGAAGCATTGCGGTTTCGGCCATAAACCGCTCTTTTGATTTTTCTTCATCCAGAAATCCATTCCGAATATAAGGTTTAGCGATTATCCCTAGGTTTGAATAATACTGATTAAAAGCATCAATACCTTTTTGAGCATAGGTGGCTGAGACATCATATGCAATGCCTGTTAAGAGATTACTGAGGGAGTCTATGTTTGCCATAGTTTGCTGACCTACTCTCAAATTCGGGCCTTACCTCTTCACTATACTTACGTTTCGCGCCACTGGCGTGGCCGGTTTGGCATATAGGCAGGCTCGCGCTTGACTGGCACGGACTGCAACTCGCGCAGCAGCGCGGCCAGGTGTTTGACCATCACTGCCTGACGCGGGCAGGCTTCCGGGAGTCTATTCCTTCAAATTTTCCACATCCGCCAAATCCTGGTGCCTCCCGGCGGACCTTTTGTTGCGCTTCAGGCTTTCCAGATCAATGAAGTTGACCAGAAGACCGTTTACATCTGCCTGGACACGCGCCGCGTAGCAGGTCTCAAAATCTACCCCAGTGGCGGTTGTAATCACGTCAATTCGATTGGGAG
>Ga0210004_1000727_pt1 | contig 20172 bp, 18 predicted proteins | sample CryGey13umfilter_FD_185450 | JGI IMG/M metagenome (GOLD analysis project Ga0210004, IMG submission 185450) | Groundwater microbial communities from aquifer in Utah, USA - Crystal Geyser 4/8/14 3 um filter (SPAdes) (version 3) | ecosystem: Environmental > Aquatic > Deep subsurface > Groundwater...
ACAATTAAATTAGCCACCAATAACACACGAATAAGAACTATAGATATTTTAGTTAATTCTTAAATAATTGTTTTCTTGGTGTTCATTCGTGTTAATTCGTGGATGAAAGTTAAAAAAAATTCATATGGTATTGAATTTGTATTTAAGCACTGACTTTATTTCTCCCTCTTTGCATTCTCTGGGCGGTCCTTGTATTTTCCGCTTCCTTTTTAAAAATTTCTCCCTGATAGACCCAGACTTTAACTCCTACCGTGCCATATTTTGTATGGCTTGTAGATGCCCCGTAACTAATCACTGCCCGAAGAGTATGGAGAGGAATTTTCCCTTCTTTATACTGTTCTGACCTTGAAATTTCGGTCCCGGCTAATCGACCCGAAGCTCTAACCTTTATCCCTTTTGCTCCCGAAGCCATCGCTGATGCTATCGCTTGTTTAATCACATAGCGATAGGAGGTATTCTTGGCAATTTGATAGACAATGGCATCGGCAACAAATTGAGCATCAAGATTTGGTTTTCTCACTTCTTTAACATCAATAACTATCTGTTTTTTAAGAAGATTATGCAAGTCATCGCCTAGACGATTAATTTCGGCTCCTTTTCTCCCAATTACAATTCCCGGTCTGGTCGTATGAAGGATAACTCTCACCTTATCACCTATTCTTTCAAGATCAACCCGGGTAATCCCTCCCCTAATGAATTTCTTGGCAACAAAATTTCTAATTAAAAGGTCATCCCTAATAAACTCACCATATCCCCTTTTGGCGAACCAGTTTGATCTCCAGTCTTCTATTATTCCTAATCTTAAACTTATAGGATTAACTTTTTGACCCATTTTTTTTGTTCGCTAAAACAACGGTGATATGCGATGTTCTCTTTTTAATACTCGTTGACCTCCCCATAGCCGCGGCTCGAGATCTCTTAGCAACCGGTCCCCCATCAACAACCACCGTTTTTAAATAGAAATCCTCAGGAGTAGTTTTTGGATTCTTGCTTTTGGCATTAGATAAAGCTGATTTAATCAGTTTTGCAAGAATAAAAGCTCCTCTTCTCTGAAGATTGGCAAGAAGCCCTAAAGCGATTTTTGCTTCTTTGCCTAAAATTAAAACGCCGATATCCCTTACCTTCTGCGGGCCAATCCGGCCATAACGAAGAGTCGCTTTTGTTTCCATCATAAATTTTAACCGTAACCACGAATTAACACGAATGAAAAAATTTAACCACAAAGCCACAGAGACTCAAAGAAACAAAATACTTTAACCACGAATTATACGAATTTCTCTAATTAAGAACTTTAGAATATTGTTTTTTAATTCGCGTAATTAGAGAAATTCGTGGTTGCTATTTTAGTCTTTTCTTTGTGTCTTCGTGCCTCTGTGGTGAGAGAGTTGTTTTTTAATTTGTGTATATTCGTGTGCATTCGTGGCTGAATAATATTATATTTTTTATGTTTTGTCTAATGACCTTTCACTATGGGTGCCATGATGGCGAAAGACCCTCGTCGGAGAAAACTCGCCTAATTTATGACCCACCATATTTTCCGTGATATAAACCGGGATAAACGTTTTTCCGTTATGAACATTAAAAGTATAGCCAACAAAATCCGGAGGAATAGTAGAACGTCGTGCCCATGTTTTAATGGGATCCCTTTTTCTCAACTCCTTTAATTTTCTAACTTTCTTTAAAAGTTTTTCGTCCAGATAAGGACCTTTTTTCAGAGAACGACCCATTTTTATCTCCGTTTCAAAATAGATTTATCAGAATATTTATGTTTTTTTCTGGTCTTATACCCCTTAGTTGGTTTCCCCCAGGGGGTAACCGGATGCCTGCCGCCGGAACTTTTCCCTTCCCCTCCACCTAACGGATGATCAACTGGATTCATTGCTACACCTCTTACTTTTGGTCTTTTTCCTTTCCACCGGTTCCGGCCAGCTTTTCCTAAAGAGATATATTTGTGTTCAGGATTGCTAACCTGACCAATGGTAGCCAAAGAGCGGATATTAATCAATCTAATTTCTCCGGAAGGAAGTTTCACCTGAGCAGAGTGAGCATCTTTAGACATAATGGTAGCATTCGTTCCTGCTGACCTTACCAATTTCCCTCCCATCCCCGGCTGGAGCTCAATATTATAGATTGAGGTTCCTTCGGGAATAAGAGAAAGAGGAAGCTGATTTCCGGATTTTATCTCTGCTTTCTCCCCACTAATAACTTTCTCACCGATAAGAAGACCGGAAGGTGCTAAAATATATCGTTTCTTACCATCAGGATATTGAATTAGAGCAATTCTTGCTGAGCGGTTGGGGTCATATTCAACGCTCATAACTTTACCAGGAATCACCTCTTTTCTTTGAAAGTCAACAATTCTATATTTTCGCTTGTGCCCGCCACCATGATGCCTTACCGTAATTCTTCCTTGTTCATTGCGCCCTCCCTTCTTCCTAAGAGACAAAAGTAACGATTTTTCCGGAGACCTCTTAGAAATTTCTTTGAAATCAGGAAGGACGAGAAACCTGGTGCCTGGTGTTTTTGGCTTGTACTTACGCAAAGTCAATTTTATCTCCTTCTTTTAGGGTAACAATCGCTTTTTTCCAATCAGGGGTTTTCCCTAGCTGGTAACGCACCTTTTTCTTCTTTCCTGCCATTTTCACAACATTAACCTTAAGAACCGTTACTTTATAGATAAATTCTATTGCTTTTTCGATCTCTTTCTTATTGGCTTTTTTATCTACGGCAAAGCAATACTTATTTTCTGGCCCAAAAACAGCAGTGCTTTTCTCGGTAATTACCGGATGCCGGATAATATCATATTCTTCCATAATAAAGCAAACTCTTTCTCACTTATTATAATATGATCACTATTTATAAGTTGATAGGTATTTAAATCTTTCCAGGGAAGAAACGTAATGTCTTTGATATTTTTTAAACTTCTTTCCAAACTTTTATTCAAATGCTCAAGCAGAAAAAGAATTTTCCCTTCTGCTTTTAAGTTTTTTAATAAGTTTACGATCTCTTTAGTTTTCGGTTTCTCCACCTTTATCTGATCAACAACAAGAACGGATCCTTCTTTAATTTTAGCGGCAAAGGCACTTCTTCTTGCAATCTTCTTCATCTTCTTGGGAAGGGAATAATGGTAATCACGCGGTTTGGGGCCAAAAATGACTCCTCCGCCTCTCCAAAGAGGAGAACGAATTGAACTAGCTCTGGCCCGACCAGTCCCCTTCTGGCGCCAAGGTCGCTTTCCTCCGCCGGAAACCTCAGACCTTGTCTTGGTGGAAGCAGTGCCTAATCTCTGGTTAGAAAGATAGGAAACTACCTCCTGGTGAATCAGGGAAAGAAAGGGATTATTCAGAATCTTATCCTCAATGCTAATTTCCTTAACTATTTTTCCTTCCCTATTATAAACATTAATTTTCATTTACTTTTTTTAATGATCAGATAACTATTTTTCTTACCCGGAACCGCTCCTTTCACCATCAAAAGATTATTATCCGGATCAATTTTTATAATCTCTAAATTGGAAATAGTTATCCTTCTTGCTCCCATATGACCACTCATTCTCGTTCCTTTTAAAACGCGGGCAGGATCGGTATGGCCAATGGAACCGGGAGCTCGATGTCCCATCGAGCCATGAGTTGCCGGTCCGCCTTTAAATTTCCAGCGTTTGACAACTCCCTGAAACCCCTTTCCAATTGAAGTGCCCACAACATTCACTTTATCTCCTACCTTAAAAAGGTCAACTTTTATCTCAGTCCCCGGAATAAATTTTTTCAGTTCATCATTCTCTGCACGAAATTCTTTCACAAATTTTAAAGGAGGTAATTTTGCTTTTTTAAAGTGAGCGATAAGAGGTTTCGTAGTAACCCTCTCTTTTTTTTCTTCAAAAGCTATTTGAATACTATTGTACCCCTCCTTACCTACGGTTTTCTGCTGAATAACATAGCAAGGGCCTGTTTTAATCGTAGTTATCCCAATAACTTTACCTTCCTCGGTAAAGAATCTATCCATTCCTACTTTCTTACCCAATAAACCTATAGCCATATTATTATTTCCTTTTACTCTTTCCCCAAAAAAAAGACAAGGAAGTTTACTTTAAGTGTGCCTTCGTGACGACTCGCGCCCCTCTGTATCTCCCTACCCTTTTATTTCCACGTCAACGCCCGCAGGTAAATTCAATTTGGAGAGAGCGTCAACAATCCTGACCGAGCAATCCACAAGATCAATTAATCTCTTGTGAATACAAAGCTCAAACTGCTCTCTACTTTTCTTATCGATATGAGGACTACGCAACACCGTGAAAATTTCCTTTTTAGTAGGCAAGGGAATAGGACCGGAAACTTTCGCTCCACTCTTTTTAGCAATTTCAATAATCTCTTTTACCGACTGGTCCAAAAGCCGATGGTCATAAGACTTCAATTTAATCCGAATCCTTCCTTTTTCCGCTACCATAATTAAACTAAATCTTTATCCACGAATACACACGAATAAGAACTTTGTTTTTCGTGTTCATTAGTGTTCATTCGTGGTTGCTATCATTCAATTATCTCGCTGATTGCTCCTGCCCCTACTGTTTTTCCACCTTCCCGAATCGCAAAGCGAAGACCTTTCTCCATCGCCACTGGGGCAACCAGAGTAATCTCCAGGTTAACATTATCTCCGGGCATTACCATCTCGGTGCCTTTAGGCAATTTCACACTTCCGGTAACATCGGTAGTACGGAAGTAAAACTGGGGGCGGTATCCGGAAAAAATAGGGGTGTGTCTGCCGCCTTCATCTTTGCTGAGACAATAGGCCGAGGCGCGAAAATGCTTATGGGGAGTGATACTGCCGGGAGCGGCAATTACTTGCCCGCGCACTAAATTCTCCTTCTCAACACCGCGAAGAAGTAATCCTACATTGTCTCCTGCTTCCCCGGAGTCCAAGATCTTCCTGAACATCTCTACGCCGGTAACCACACTCTTCTTTATTTCCGGAGAGATTCCGACAATTTCTACATTATCCCCTACTTTAACTTTTCCTCGCTCGATTCTTCCGGTAGCCACGGTGCCTCTTCCAGTAATCGAGAAAACGTCTTCAACGGAAAGAAGGAAGGGTTTCTCCACCTCTCTTTTGGGGGTAGGGATAAAAGTGTCCACCGCATCCAGCAATTGCAGAATAGGTCCGCATTTGGGACATTCCTTTTTTGCGCAGCCACAGGAAAGAGCAGCCGTTGCGCTCCCTTTGACAATCGGGGTTTTCTCCCCGGGAAAATCATACTTGGAGAGAAGGTCTTTTACTTCCAGTTCCACTAAATCCAGGAGTTCCGGGTCGGATACAGCATCGGTCTTATTAAGAAAAACGACAATGCTGGGCACCCCTACCTGACGTGCAAGGAGGATATGCTCCCGGGTCTGGGGCATAGTTCCGTCAGCTGCAGAAACCACCAGGATCGCTCCATCCATCTGGGCGGCTCCGGTAATCATATTCTTGACATAATCAGCGTGCCCGGGACAATCAATGTGGGCGTAGTGACGAGCGTCCGTTTCATACTCAACGTGACAGATGGAAATAGTTAAACCGCGTTCCTTTTCTTCGGGAGCTTTATCGATGTCTTCAAATTTTAAAAAGGTTGCCTTTTTATGCTGGGAAAGAAGATAAGTAATCGCGCTGGTAAGAGTAGTTTTGCCATGATCCACGTGACCGATGGTTCCGATATTAACATGAGGTTTTTTCCTCTCAAATTTCTCTTTAGCCATTTTCTCTCCTTTTTTTTGTTTTTAACCACGAATTAACACGAATAAAAACCTAACCACAAAGACTCAAAGTCTCAAAGAATAACCAAGAAAAAATTTAGCTATAATTCTTGGTGGACTCTGTGTCTTTGTGTCTCTGTGGTGAATATTATTTTTTAATTCGTGAAATTCGAGAAATTCGTGGTTGCTTTTATTTTACAATTAGTTTTTCCCTTACGCTTTTTGGCACCATCTCATAACGAGAAGGCTCCATGGAATAAGATGCTCTTCCCTGAGTAATAGAGCGGAGCGCAGTTGCGTAACCGAATAAAGAGGCAAGAGGAGCAAAACCTCCAACAGCTATATTCCTTCCGCGAATTTCAGTTTTTTCTATTCTGCCGCGACGGGAATTCAAGTCCCCAATTACCTCTCCCATAAATTCTTCCGGAGTTATAATTTCAATTTTCATAATTGGCTCTAAAATAATCGGTTTGCTTTTGCGATAAGCATCCTTAAAGGCCATCGCCGCGGCAATCTCAAAAGCAAGTTCGCTTGAATCTACGGGATGAGAAGAACCGCCTAACAAGGACACCTTTAAACTAAGAACAGGAAATCCCCCTAATTCTCCGCATTCCATCGCTTTTGCCGTTCCTTTTCTTATCGCAGAAATAAATTGATGAGGAATGGCATCTCCTCTCATTTTATTTTCAAATTCCAGATTTTCTTTCCATTGAGGATCAGCAATATCCGTCAATTTTACAGGCTCTATCTCTAACTGCACGTGACCGTATTGGCCTTTTCCTCCGGTTTGTTTGATAAACTTAGCCTCTCCTGTAGCCGTCCTGGTACTGGTTTCCCGATAAGCAACTTCCGGTTTACCAATTCTTGCTTCAACCTTAAATTCTCTAACGAGACGGTCAATTAAAACCTCCAGGTGTAACTCTCCCATAGTCGAAATTATGGTCTGACCGGTTTCGCGGTCCACTTTCACTTTAAAAGTTGGATCCTCCTCGGCTAATTTAGCAAGAGAAAAACCGATTTTTTCCTGGTCTGATTTTGTCTTTGGTTCTATTGCCACCGAAACTACGGGGATGGGAAAATGTATTCTTTCCAGAAGAATAGGAAAATCTTCGCTGCAAAGAGTATCCCCGGTAGTAGTAAATTTCAAACCAATTATTGCCGCAATTTCTCCGGCATGAATCTCTTTTAAATCTTCAAATTTATTGGCGTGCACCCGGAGAAGCCGCAAAACTCTCTCCGTTTCCCTTTTATTGCCATTATAAATATAGGAGCTGCTTTTTAGAGACCCTGAGTAGGTTCGGATATAAGCAAGTTTACCTATGCAAGGCTGGTTCAGAGTCTTAAAGATAAGTCCCGCAAATTTCTCTTCATCAGATGTCTTCCTCTCTTCTTTAAGATTGGTAACAGGGTTTATTCCTTGGATAGAAGGCTTTTCTAAAGGAGAAGGAAGAAAATCGCAGACTCCATCAAGCAATAATTGAATGCCTTTATTCTTAAGAGAAGAACCGCAAAAAACCGGCAGAATCTTTCCTTTCAAAGTTTCCTTTCTGATAGCTTTTTTAAGCATCTCCGGGGATATCCGCCGATTATCCAAATATCTCTGCATAAGATTGGCATCTCTTTCCGCCAATTGTTCAATAAGTTTTTGACGATATTCTTTTGCTTTCATTTCAAGGTCAAAAGGAATTGGACTGGTCTCAAAATGCATCATATCATCTTGCTTATAGATGATTGCTCTTTCCTCCACTAAATCAACAATCCCGAGAAAATTTTTCTCACTGCCAATCGGTATCTGAAGAATGAGAGGATTTGCCAATAAACGGGAACGCATCATTTCTATAGTTCCAAAGAAATCTGCTCCGATGCGATCCATTTTGTTAATATAAGCAATACGCGGAACATCATATCTTCTTGCTTGGAACCAAACTGTCTCCGACTGGGCCTGCACTCCTCCTACTGCGCAAAAAATGCCAATAGCACCGTCAAGTACTCGCAATGATCTCTCCACCTCTGCGGTAAAATCGATATGTCCCGGGGTATCAATAAGGTTGAGGCGATAATCTTTCCAAAAACAAGTGGTAGCAGCAGAAGTGATGGTAATCCCCCTTTCCTTCTCCTGCTCCATCCAATCCATAGCAGTTGTTCCCTCATCAACATCTCCCAATCGATAAATCTTTCCCGTATAATAGAGAATCCTTTCGGTAGTAGTTGTTTTTCCGGCATCAATATGGGCAATAAGCCCAATATTTCTTGTTCTTGACAAAGAATATTCTGTTTTCATCTCATTTCTCTCTATAACAAGCGTTTGATTCATTATTATTCTCTCACAGAGGCGAGGAATGTTCCCTGTAAGCGTGCCTTTAAAGATGCTCGCGGGCATGGTGTCCCATAGGGACGAGCGAGCAGATTTACAGAGTGCAGTCAATCTCGCTGGGATTGACTAACGTGCCGCTGAAGGGAACTTCCGAGCCTCACCATCGATAGTGAGCAAAAGCGCGATTCGCCTCAGCCATACGATGGGTTTCCTCCTTCTTCCTGATAGTGTTGCCTTCCTTTTTAAAAGCATCTAATAATTCAGCCGCAAGTTTCTCCTCCATAGGCAAACCTTTCCTTCCCCGGGCAAAATCAATAATCCACCTCGTCGCCAAAGAAGTGCCGCGATTCGTTCTAACTTCCATGGGAACTTGATAAGTAGCACCTCCTACCCTTTTTGCTCTTACTTCCAAAAGAGGTCTCACATTTTCAATTGCCTTTTTAAAAAGAGTAAGAGGATCTTGCTCCGCTTTTTTTGACGCAATATCCACGGCCTTGTAAAATATGGTACAAGCTATGGATTTTTTACCTTTTTTCATTAAACAGTTAATGAATTTTGCTACTTCTTTGCTCTGGTACTTTGGATCAGGAGAAATCTCTCTTTTCCGGATATATTTTTTTCTTGGCATTTTCCTTTATTTCACCACAAAGTCACAGAGACACAGAGAAAGATTAATAAATTATATTACTATCTCTTTGTGTCCTTTGAAACTTTGTGTCTTTGTGGTAAATATTATTCTTTACTCTCTGCTTCTGCAACTGGCTCAACAGGTTTCTCCTTTTCCTTTATCTTTCCCGACTTTCCGCGTTTTGCTCCGTATTTTGACCTTGAACTTTTGCGATTTTCCACACCCATAGTATCAGCTACTCCTCTGATAATGTGATAACGAACGCTGGGAAGATCCTTCACTCTACCCCCTCGAATCAACACAATAGAATGCTCCTGAAGATTGTGGCCAACCCCGGGAATATACGCAATTACTTCTTCTCCATTCGTTAAGCGCACCTTGGCAATCTTACGTAAAGCTGAATTTGGCTTTTTGGGAGTCTGGGTTTTTACGTAAAGACAAACGCCTTTCTTTTGCGGACAATTTCTTAAAGCAGAAGATTTAGACTTTTTCTTTTTTCTCTTCCGAAGTTTTTTTATTAACTGATTTGACGTAGGCATTTTTTTTATTTAATCATTAGCCACCAACAACACACGAATAAGAACCACTATCTTTTAGGGAAAATGGAAAACAAGGGAAAAGGGAAACTACTATAATAGAATATTAATTATTAATCGATTCTTTTTCCCCTCTTTCCATCTTTATCCCCTTTTTCCTTGTTGTTGATTCGTGGTTACAATTTTTTGTCTTGTTTCACAAATCCTGTTCCCGCAGGAATTAGACTGCCAATAATAACATTTTCTTTCAACCCATAAAGCGGGTCTACTTTCCCAGTTACTGCAGCTTCAGTTAAGACCTTGGTCGTTTCCTGAAAAGATGCTGCAGAAATAAAGCTGTTACAACTAAGGGCAGTTCGCGTTATCCCCAAAATTATCGGGCCCCCTTTAGCTGGTTTCTTTCCCTTATTCAGCATCTTCTCATTCGTTTTCTGAAAGTCAAATTTGTCGATTTCTTCATCTTCCAGAAGCAGAGTATCACCAGGGTCGGTCACTTTTACCTTGGAGAGCATCTGGCGAATAACTACCTCCAGATGTTTGTCATTAATGGTTATCCCTTCCAGACGATAGACTTCCTGAACCTCATTAAGAAGATATTCCCGAAGCCTCTTTTCTCCTCCAATTTTCAAGATATCATCAAGCACTATTGGTCCATCCGTTAATTTCTCCCCACTCATTAGATATTCTCCATCAGAGACATTAAGGTGTTTCCCTATCGGAATGGTTTCCTCCTGCAGGGCTCCGGTAGAACTTTTAATTTGAACAATTCTTTCTCCTTTGGAACCTTTTAAAATTTTAACTACTCCGTTACCTTTACTGAGAATAGCCGGGTTCTTCGGCTGTCTTGCTTCAAAGAGTTCCGAGACCCTGGGCAATCCTCCGGTAATATCCTGAAGTTTGCCGGAAACTCGCGGAATTTTGGCTAGAAGATCAGTCTTCTTTGCCATCTGTCCTTCCTTTACCATTATATTCGCTCCTACAGGAAGATAATAGCAGGCAACTGTTTTACCATCTTTTTCAATAAGAATTGTAGGTTCTAAATTCTCCTTATGTTCAATAACTACTTTTTTCTTAAGTCTCGTTATCTTCTCAACCACTTCCCTAACAGTAACACCCTTTTTGATATCCTGAAATTGTACTTTTCCGCCTTTTTCAGCAATTATCGAAATAACATAGGGATTCCATTCCGCAAGAAGAGCGCCTTTTGAAACTTTTGCCCCTTCTTTTACTTTTAAGAAGGCTCCGACTACAGAACTATATTTTTCTATTTCTCGATCACGATCATCATAAATAGCAATTTCCCCATCTTTATTAAGGAGAATTTTTTCTTCATTCTTGCCAGTAGCAACCTTCAAATTTCGCAGTCGAACATAACCTCCATATTTTGACCTAATTTTTGATTCCCCCACAATTCTGCTGGCAATCCCGCCATAATGAAAAGTGCGCAGAGTTAATTGCGTTCCCGGCTCTCCGATAGACTGAGCTGCAACAATACCTACTGCTTCACCCAATTCGGCAAGTCGGCGCGTGGCTAAATTCCATCCATAACATCTTCTGCATACTCCTTTTGGACTCTTGCAAGTAAGTACTGAACGAATTTTGATTCTTTCTATGCCTGCCAACAGAATGTCATCGGCAATTTCTTCAGTAATCACCTCGTTTTTCTTCACAATAATGCGGTCAGTAATAATATCAACAACGTTCTTCAAAGCAACTCTTCCAACAATTCTTTCTTTCAGGGAAACCACAATTTCCTCGGCTTCAAAGATAGGCCCAATAAAGAGGCCATCAATGGAACCGCAATCCTCTTCCATAACTATTACATTTTGGACAACATCAACAAGCCGCCGGGAGAGATAACCTGCCTCGGCAGTCTTTAAAGCGGTATCCACCAAACCTTTTCGCCCTCCATGGGTAGAGATAAAATATTCAAGAACGTTTAATCCTTCTTTAAAGTTAGAAACAACCGGGGTTTCAATAACTTCTCCAATTCCACCAGTCACTTTTCTGGTCGGTTTGGTCATCAAACCTCTCATTCCCGCTAATTGGTTTACCTGAGCGTGAGTTCCCCTGGCGCCAGAATCAACCATGATAAAGACAGGATTAATATATTCATCTCCATGTTTTTTCTCAAGAGCACGAAAAACCTCCTCGGAAATTTTATTAGTAAAGGAAGTCCAGGTATCAATCACCTGATTATATCTTTCGCCATCGGTAATTACGCCTTTACGATACTCTCTTTCAAATGTTTTTGTCTTAGATTTTGCTTCTTCAACTAAATCATTCTTTTTCTCGGGAATTATTAAATCATCTGTTGAAATAGAGATACCCCCAATGGTAGCAAATTTAAATCCCAACTCTTTTACTTCATCTAAAAATTTTATTGTTTTCTGATAGCCAAATTTAGAAAAAATTTCATTAATTAATTCTCCCATGATACTTTTATTAATAAGGCAATTTTTGAAACCTAATCCAGCAGGTAAAATCTCATTGAAAATAATTCTGCCTGCGCTAGTCTCAACAATCTCTCGGTCTAGCCGAACTTTAATTTTGTTATGTAAAGAAAGTTTGCCAAAGCGATAATCAGCTAAAACTCTTTTAAAATCGCTATAAATTTTAAGAGCGCTTTCTTTTGGTTGGATACTCGTTAAATAATAGCATCCGACTACAATGTCCTGGCTCGGGGTAACAATAGGTTCCCCGTTGGCCGGAGAAAAAAGATGACTCTCGGCATTCATCAGAAGGTTGGCTTCCATTTGCGCTTCGGGAGAAAGAGGAATATGCACCGCCATTTGGTCTCCATCAAAATCAGCATTAAAGGCGGCACAAACAAGAGGATGTAATGTAATTACATTGCCTTCAATTAATCTGGGGCGAAAAGCCTGAATGGATAAACGATGAAGTGTCGGCTGCCTATTTAAAAGAATAAGGTGATCTTTTACTACATTTTCTAAGATCTCCCAAACTTCCGGTTCATTTTTCTCCAGGGCTTTTTTCGCCGAACTTATGGTATGGATATATTCTCTTTTTCTTAATTCTTTCAGGATAAAAGGGGCGAAAAGTTCAAGAGCCATAGCTTTGGGCAATCCACATTCATTAATTTTTAATTCAGGTCCAACAACAACAACCGCCCTCCCCGAATAATCAACTCTTTTACCTAAAAGATTCTGCCTAAATCTACCCTGTTTGCCTCTAAGAGAATCTGAGATTGATTTAAGAGGTCGATTCCCGCGACCAAGAACTGGATTTTTCCCATGTCGACCATTATCCAGGAGATTATCTACTGCTTCCTGAAGCATACGCTTCTCATTGCGAATGATAATTTCAGGAGCTCTCAACTTCAATAATTTTCTTAAACGATTATTACGATTAATAATTCTCTGATAGAAATCATTAAGGTCGCTGGTAGCAAATCTTCCTCCGTCCAAAGGTAAAAGAGGCCTGAGGTCGGGAGGCAATACCGGGATAAGATTTGTAATCAACCACTCAGGTTTCGTTTCACTCTTTTGCAATCCTTTGGTAATTCTAAGGTTCTTAATCAGGCTTTTTCTTTTATTTCTGTCTTTGGTAGATTTTATTTTTCGCAAAAGATTGCTTTCATTTCTATTTAAATCAATTTCCTTTAAAAGTTCTTTGACTGCTTCTGCTCCAATACCAGATTTAAATCCTTTACACTTTTTGACCTTTTGGTAATCCTCTTCTTTAATTAACTCTTTCTTCCGATATGAACTCTCTCCGGGATCAATTACGACATAGCGTTCAAAATAGAGAATCATTTCTAATTTACTCTGCGGCATTTCCAAAAGCAGTCCCATCCAGTTACCGGTACTTTTAAATAACCAAACATAACTTACCGGACTGGCAAGTTCAATATGCCCCATTCTTTCCCGGCGAACATCAGATGTGGTTATCTCTACACCGCAACGGTCACAAATAATGCCTTTATGTTTAATCTTTTTATACTTCCCACAAGCGCATTCCCAATCTTTCTCCGGCCCAAAAATCTTCTCGCAGAAAAGACCATCTTTCTCTGGTTTGAAGGTGCGGTAATTAATTGTTTCTGCCTTTTTAACCTCTCCAAAGGACCAGGAACGAATGGTCTGAGGAGAAGCAATACACAGGGAAATCTCTCTTTTGCCTTGCTTATTCTTTCCTATTCTGACATCCAATCCTAGGCTTCTTAATTCCTTCATCAAAACATTAAATGATTGTGGAATCCTCTGCTCAGAGAAATTTTTTTCCTTAACAATCGCTTCATAAATCTTTTTTCGCCCAACCGTATCATCGCTTTTTACCGTGAGCATTTCCTGCAAAGTATAAGCGGCTCCATAACCTTCTAAAGCCCAAACTTCCATCTCGCCAAACCTCTGCCCCCCAAGTTGCGCCCTGCCTCCCAAGGGTTGCTGGGTTACTAACGAATACGAACCAACGCTGCGGGCATGCATCTTTTCATCGGCTAAGTGGATTAATTTCATCATATAAATGTAACCTACGGTAACCTTTTGAATAAAAGGTTTTCCGGTTGTGCCATCATAAAGAGTAATTTTCCCATCTTCAGGAAGATGAGCTTTCTTAAGAAAATTTTTTATTTTTTCTTCAGAAAGACTTTCAAAAACAGGAGTTGTAATTGAAATCCCCAAAGTTTTTGCCGCCCATCCCAAATGTGTTTCCAGGATCTGCCCGATATTCATCCGGGAAGGAACGCCCAAAGGATTTAATACAATTTCTACCGGGGTGCCGTCAGCAAGATAAGGCATATCTTCCTCGGGCAAAATCCGGGCAATTACACCTTTATTACCATGGCGGCCGGACATTTTATCCCCCACTGCTACTGATTTTTTAACTGCTATTTCTACAATAACTCTTTTGATAACGTCAGAAGGAAGTTCATCGCCTTTCTTGATTTTATCAATTAATTTTGCTTCCTGAGAATTAATTTTATCTATCTCTACGATGATTAATTCTAAAAGTTTTTTAATTGACAGTTTTAGTTCTTCCTTTCTATTTTTAAAGAGAGCCGAAATTTTAGTTTTGACTTTTTCTCTTTTTTTAAAATCATAACTTTTTAGACCCGAAAATGCCGTAAGAAATTTGTTTTTTTGAAGAGAAGGAATTAAAGCCTTAATTCTTTCCACTCCCAATTCAAGAATTTTATTTTTCTTTGCGTTAAAGTCTTTTTGGATTTTCAGAATTTCTTTCCTCTCTGCTTTCTTTTCCTGGTTGCTTTTTTTCTGAAAACAACGGGAAAATTTCTCCACCTTAACCACAATTCCTGAAATACCAGGAGGAACGTAGAGAGAGGTATTGGATACATCCTTTGCCTTTTCTCCGAAGATTACCCGGAGAAGCCTTTCCTCGGAAGAAAGTTCTGTTTCACCTTTGGGAGAAATTTTCCCAACAAGAATATCATTGGGTTTTACTTCAGCTCCTATCCGGATGATTCCCTCTTCGTCTAAATTTATAAGCGTTTCCTCAGAAAGATTTGGGATATCACGAGTAATTTCCTCCACGCCTAATACTGTCTCCCTTGATTCTATCTTAAATTCCTTAATGTGAATAGAAGTATAAACATCTTCCTTTACTAATTTTTCACTAATTAAAATGGCGTCTTCAAAGTTATAACCATACCAGGACATAAAAGCAACAAATACATTCCTCCCCAAACTAAGTTCACCTTGTGAAATCGCTGAACCATCACTAATAATTTGACCTTTTTTTACTACTTCTCCCTTATGTACAATTGGAGATTGATAAAGACAGGTATTCTGGTTCAATCGGAGAAATTTCCTACAATCCTGGGTCACCTCATCTCTTAATTGGAGGGGTAAGACAGATTTACTTCTAATTACAATTTTTCTGCTGTCTACATCTACAACTTTTCCATCTAATTCTGCCTGCAAAACTGCTTTGGAATCTCTTGCAATAATCCTTTCCATTCCGGTTTTTACCAAAGGCGGTTCCGGCTTAATTAAAGGTGCCGTCTGTCGTTGCATATTACAACCCATCAGGGCCCGATTAGCATCATCATGTTCCAGAAAAGGAATCAGAGAGGCAGTTGGGCTTAAGATTTGTTTCGGAGATATATCTATATAATCAACTAACGAAGGACTAACCCTAAGAAATGACCCTTTAAATCTCACTGAAATCTCCTTCTCTAAAAAGTTGCTATTTTTATCCAGAGGAGAATTGGCCTGGGCGATAGCGGATTTATCTTCTTCATCGGCTAACAAATATTCTATTTTATCGGTTACCTTTCCTTTTATTACCTTGCGGTAAGGCGTCATTAAAAAACCGAATTTATCTATTTCGCTATAGATAGCTAAGGATGTAATTAGTCCAATATTGCCTCCCTCCGGCGTTTCAATAGGGCAAATTCTTCCATAATGCGTGTGATGAACATCTCTTATTTCAAACCCTATTCTTTTCCTTTCGCTTATTCCCCCTTCTCCGATAGCGGTAAGTCTTCTCTTATGGGTTAATTCAGCAAGCGGGTTGGTCTGATCAAGAAATTGGCAAAGTTGACTCCGGTTAAAAAAATCGTTAATGGCAACCGAGAAAGAACGGGAATTCACCAGATCCAGAACGGTGGTAATGTTTGGCCCTTGAAAAGTCGTCTTTTCCTTAATAAATCTTGATAGTCTTGCTAAGCCAATCTCTACATGAGACCTGATTAATTCGCCCACTCTCCTTACCCGTTTATTTCCCAAATGATCAATATCATCAACGTCTCCCTTTCCTTTTAACAGAGCAAGCAAATATTTCACAGTTTCAACAATGTCAGTTTTAGTTAGAGTTTGCCCTCCTAAATTTAAGTTAAATTTCTTGTTTAATTGTTCCCTTCCCGGCAAAGAAAGGTCGTAACTATATTTGTTGAAAAAAAGTTGTTCAAAATAAGTGGTAGCGATTTTGAGGTTTTTAGGATAGCCAGGCCGCAAGAGACTATAAATTTTCAGAATTGCTTCATCAGAATTCTTTACATAATCCCGGTGCAAAGTGTTAAGAATGATTTCTTCTGCATTTTGTTGCCGGCCAAGAGCCTCCAAAATTTCTTTATCCGTGTCATATCCCAAAGCCCGCAAAAAAGTAGTAGTAAAAACTTTACCTCTTTTTCCCAGGGAAACATACAACAGATTATTGTGAATGTTAAACTCAAGTCCTATCCCTCGCAGAGGAATGATTCTCGCTGAATATAATCTTTGTGCACCAAATGTTAGCTCCTCTTTAAAGTAAACTCCGGGAGATTTTTGAAGTTGCTGAATAACTACTTTTTCAACTCCATTAATAACAAAAGTTGCTCTTTCAGTCATTATCGGAAGAGCCCCAAGATAAATTTCCTGCTCTTTAATTTCTTTGATCTTTTCAGCAGGAGAAGAATCTTTGCTCTCTCTTTTCTCTCTAATAATAAGACGAAATTTCACTTTAAGATTAAAAGCATAAGTAGTTTTGTTATATTGGCATTCGAGTTGGTTGTAGCGAGAGGCTTCCAGAGAATAACTCAAATATTCCAAAGTAAGAAGATTGTCATCGCTGGAAATAGGAAAAAACTTTCGTAAAGCAGATTCTAATCCCTGGTCCTCCCTTTTTGATGGTTCGATATCCTTCTGAAGAAAATCTTCATAAGAAGAAAACTGACTTTTTAAGAGATCAGGGATTTCCTCTAATAAAAAAATTTTTCTATCCTCTTTCATCTTTATCTACGTTTTTTTCGTAAAGGCTTGGAACATTCCCTGTAAGCGTGCCTTTAAAGATGCTCGCGGGCACGGTGTCCCATAGGGACGAGCGAGCAGATTTACAGAGTGCAAATTCCTCGCTGGGGAATTAAACGTGCCGCTGAAGGGAACTTCCGAGCCTACTTTATTTCTACTTTAGCGCCAACTGCTTCCAATTTCTTTTTAATCTCTTCCGCTTCTTTTTTCTCTATTTTCTCCTTAATAGGCTTCGGAGCAGACTCTACAAAATCTTTTGATTCTTTCAATCCTAAATTAGTAATGGATCTTATCTCTTTGATTACCGGAATTTTCTTTTCCCCTACTTCAGTTAAAATTACGTCGAAAGAAGTTTTTTCTTCTTCTTTAGCAGGAGCTTCTCCGCCAGCAGATGCTTGCGGTGAAGCAGCAACAGGAAAAGAAGCGCTTACCCCAAACTTCTCCTCCAAAGCTTTTATTAATTCCGATAATTCTAAAATATTCATATTTCCAATTGCCGCAACAAAATCTTCTTTAGAAATTGTTTTTTCTCCTTTTTTCTCTACAACTTTTTTCTCCTTCTTTGCAGATTTAACCACTTTTTTTTCCGCGATCATTTTATCTCCCCTTTTTTCTAACCACGAATTATACGAATTAACCGAATTTATTTAATTAGTGAAATTCGAGCAATTCGTGGTTGTTTATTTCTTTTTCTTTATATTATTTAGCACCTTAATAAAATTATAAACAGGTGCCTGTAACAGATTTAAAAATCGCACTAAAGGAAGCGATAGCATACCTACTAATTTTGCCTTAAGAACTTCCCGAGAAGGTAATTTTGCCAATGATTGAATCTCGCCAGAAGAAAAAATTCTACCACGATGATATCCCGCTTTGATCTTAAAAGATTCAAACTCTTTTTCAAAGCTTGTTAAAATTTTTGCGATCTCTTGGACATTCTCTTCATCAGTAAGAACAAAACCTATTACCTCATTTAAATTTTCTAAATGAGGCACGAAGTTTTCCAAATAAAGTTTTTTTAAAGCTATCAGCGTAAGATTTTTCTTTACTACCTTACAATTCCCTCCCTTTTCTTTTAATCTTTGTCGTAAATTCGTAACTTGTGGAACAGAAAGGGAAGAAAAATTTATTAAAAGAGAAATGTTAGCATCCTCAAATATTTTTGTCAATTCCAGAACTTTCTTTTCGTTTTCTTTCCTGGGCATCTTTATCTTTGTTTAATTTTTTAACCTCAATGAAGGGGACATGGTGAAACTGAGAGACCAAGACTTAATGCCTTGGCTCTTGGGCAAAAGATTTTTCACCGAAGTTACCGTCACATTTATATTTTCTATTAAATCAGATTCTTTAAACGAAATTTTACCTACCGGCAGATGAATATTTCCCCCCTCATCCATTTTAAATTGAACCTGACCTTTTTTTATCTTCTCTATTCTTTCTCCTATTTCATTCGTAATAGTGCCGGCCTTAGGAGTAGGCATTAAACCTTTAGGTCCTAAATAGCGGCCAACTTTTGAAACTTCTTTCGCGCAATCCGGGGTGGTAACAACAACATTAAAATCGCTCCAACCTTTGTTTATCTTTTCCAGAAATTCCTCGAATCCAACAAAATCTGCTTTAGCATCCTTTGCCTCTTTAACTTTTTCGCCTTTCACTAAAGCAAGAATTTTTACCTTCTTACCTGTGCCATGAGGAAGATCGATCAGTCCTCTCGTTATCTCACCTTTCTTGGGCACTAAAAGATGAAAAGCTAATTCTACCGTTTCATCAAATTTAGAAGATCCTTTGATTTTTTTGAGAATAGAGATTGCCTCTGAAATCTCATAAATTTTATTCTGATCAATTAATTTTAAAGCTTCCCGATATTTTTTTGACCTTTTCATTCTACTTCAATGCCCATACTTTTAGCTGTTCCTTCAATTATCTTAACCGCTTGTTTTAAATCTCTGGTATTAAGATCTTCCAACTTTAATTTAGCAATTTCCTCTACATCTTCTTTTTTGACCTTGCCAATTTTCTCCTTATTCGGAGTGCCAGAAGCTTTAGCGATACCGGCGGCCTTCTTCAAGAGAGATGAAGCGGGAGAAGATTTTAAAAGATAGGAAAATGAGCGGTCTTCGTAGATAGTAACTACTGCGGGAATAATCATTCCTTCCTTCCCCTTAGTTTTCTCATTAAATGAGTTGCAAAATTCCATTATGTTAATCCCATGTTGCCCTAAGGCAGGGCCAATAGGAGGAGAGGGAGATGCCTGCCCTGCAGGTATTTGCAACTTTACCAAAGCTTTAATTTTCTTCGCCATATTATTTTTTGAGGTTCTTTAAACTTTCTCTACTTGCCAGTATTCTAATTCAACCAGCGTTGCTCTGCCAAAAATAAAAACACTCACTTTTAATTTTTCCTTATCAGGTTTTACTTCCTTGATAATACCGCTAAAATTGGCAAATGGGCCATCTTTAATTTCTATATGCTCTCCCTTTTCAAATTCTAATCTGGGAGCAGGCTTTTTCTTTTCCTCTAAGACATTTAGAAGCGTTTGAATTTCCTCTTCCGGTAAAGGGGTAGGCATATTTCCTTCTCCTAAAATATCTAAGACACCTGGAATGGATTGTATCCTATACCAGATTTCTTCGTTAAAATCCATTTTTACCAGGATATATCCGGGAAGAAATTCTCGGGGGCTTATCTTCCTTTGCCCTTTGACGATTTCCGTGATTTCTTCAGTAGGGACAATTACCTCAAAGATATTACTTTCTCCCTGTTTAATAAAATGATCAAGCAAAGATTTAACTTTTTTCTCCTGACCTGCCCTCGTATGAACTACATACCAACTCTTAACCATAATAAATTTGGGCTCTCCGAAAAGTGCACTGACAAAAGCTTCTTCTGATATTGTTGATGAAGGACTTTTTGGAGTGTCTTTTCTATCTGAAGAAAATGCTAATAAACCTGGAAAAAAGCGCATCCACTGTTCCCGTGAGCATTGAAAGTAAAATTGTAACAAAAAGAACTAAAATTGTAAATTTCTGCAGAATCTTCCTTGCCGGCCAAGACACCTTCCTAAATTCTATAGATATATCATGAAAAAATTCTTTTATCTTAGGCATAATAGTGTAAAAACGTAAGAGTTAAGTTATCCTGAAATACCATATGATTACAGTGATTATAAAGGAGATTACAGTGATTTTTATCTTTAATCACCGTAATCAAGAAGTTTAATCTCTGTAATCAGTAATAGTTTTAGAGAAACTAACCTATTACG
>Ga0210004_1000728_pt1 | contig 20163 bp, 20 predicted proteins | sample CryGey13umfilter_FD_185450 | JGI IMG/M metagenome (GOLD analysis project Ga0210004, IMG submission 185450) | Groundwater microbial communities from aquifer in Utah, USA - Crystal Geyser 4/8/14 3 um filter (SPAdes) (version 3) | ecosystem: Environmental > Aquatic > Deep subsurface > Groundwater...
CCCGCTTCTATGACAATTTTTCGCGCACGCGTAGGACCGACGCCAAAAATATATCTCAACGAGATATCAATCTGCTTTTCATCTGGAATAACGACTCCTGCAATTCTCATACAAATACGATAACAACGGTTTTTTATCCCTGCCGCTGCTTATGACGTTTCGTGGAGCAAATGATATACACGCGCCCCTTTCTCCGAACCACTTTGCACTTTGCACATCGTTTTTTAACTGACGTTCGCACTTTCATATCATTTTCGATAAATAATTCGCCCATGGTCCGGGTTATACGAAGAAAACTGGACCGTCACGCGGTCCCCTACAGTGACTTTAATAAAGTGCATTCGCATTTTACCAGCCAAATACGCAAGAACTTCTCGGCCGCTATCAAGCCGGACTCGAAACGTAGTACTTGGCAACGCTTCCAGAACTTCACCTTCAAAACACTGCTCTGAACCCTTATTCGCCATACACGTGTCCTATTCTACTCACGATAAGGGGAAAAGTCAACCCAGCACCACTTCTGCTACGGCAGAAGTGGTGCTGGGTCAATCCTTCGACTACGCTCAGCATTGTCATGAGCAGCGCCGAATGACAATATGACAATGCTTCGACAAGCTCTGCATTGGTCAAATCGATTACAATATCAAAGCTTTTTATCGTACTTCAATGTCAATTTTATCCACATTGCTCGGAACGCGTGTAATCCAAAACGGCCACACGACAATATCAACGCGCCTCACACCGGAAACTGCCAGGAGTTCTCTCCGCAAGTCGTCCAGGGTCCTTGCGGCGGTTTTTTGTTGAAGCATCATGGTATCAACAATCGGTATTAATTCACGTTTGGCATGCACCGACATGGTCATCGTTCCTTGTTCAAAGGAAACAATTGGCGTTTCATACGAAAACGTCACAACATCTTTCACAAGCGTGCTCGCGGATTGGTTCACGGACATCTTGGTTTGCACATACTGCGTAATGTCTTTTTCATCAAACACCATCAAAGCAACTGTGCCTTGAATAGTCGCAGAAAACGAAGATGTTTTTGTCCCTGCCTTTGCAGGTACGGCGACGCTTGAAACTTTAATGCGCAGCGCTTGGTCCAGCAATTTTATTGAATCGGGTAAACTGCTGACGATATCTTGTTTGGTCTGGTCAATGGCATATTGCGCAATTGATTGTTTTGCGTTCTGTATGTCGTCCTCGGTCACCACTGGTATTGTTCCAGTTGCCGCATACGCAAACGGAACAATTGAAACGCCGTATATTGTTTGATATTTTGCTAATCCTGCAAGTCCCGGCAAACGAAACTGTGTAGGTTGAACCGCAAACGACGGGCCCGGCTGGTCAGCCCTGATGCGCGCCTGGATTGAACCCGGAGTCGTCGTACCATTCTGTATGGTATAGCCGGGTACAATGGTTCGCTCAATCAAACGGAATAATTTTCCGTCCGAAGATAAAAACCGCGTTGTGGCGACAAGCACTTGCGGCGTTCGTTGGGCCTTGTTGTATATCGTCACTGTTCCTTCCACATATGATGGCTCTTGGCTCTGTCCGGTTGCTTGATATGTTTTTGTGTATTGAAAAGATTTTTCATACAACCGCAGCGGCAAAATATCTGCAGTCGCGGTTGCAAGTTTTTTGGAAAACTGAATTGAAAACGATTGGTCTTGCTTTTGCTTTTGGGTGGTGATGACAATATGCACGCTCGTTGCCATAAGGCCAAACCCATATACGCATGCTGAAATGAAAAGAAATATACCGGACCACATGAGTGCTTTCATTGGCACACGATGTTTGCGTGCAGCATGTTTTTCCGTTTCGTGATCAAGCGTCTTTTTTCCCTGCACAAGCTTTTTCCAAATATTCGCTTTACGCCTCACATTATCTTTGATCCGTGATGATAAGGATGCTGCGCTTGTTGCGCGCGCGGCTTGCTGTAGGCGCGGTTTTTCTGTTTTTTCAGGTTCGGAATTCCGAGCGTTCTTTTTTGAATCACTGCCGTTCGGTCGCGCGATATCGGTAAATTTTTTTGGCATATATTACTATATATAATTTCTCGTTCCTATTATACCGCCTCAACGCCTATTCAACAATGGCGCGAATGCGTTTTAATCCTTGCCCGATTGATTCAACTTTCATAATGATAAAGTGTCCGATATCTTTCGTGTTTGCCACATGCGGACCACCGCAGATTTCTTTTGAAAAATCGCCAATTGTATACACTTTGACGCGTTTGCCGTACCGGGACGCAAACAAGCCTAAGGCTCCGCTTTGTTTTGCTTCATCAAAACTCATTTCCTGCATCGTAACCGGAATCGCGCGGTTGATGACCCTATTAACCAAATCTTCAATCTGTTTGATTTGTTCCGGCGTTATCTTGTCCGGATACGGAAAATCAAATCTCATGCGTTCTGCGGTGATATTGGAACCGCGCTGTTCAATATGCTCGCCTAAAATCGTGCGAAGCGCGGCTTGAAGCAAATGAGTTGCCGTGTGATATTTGGTGGTTTGCTCAGAATGGTCGGCTAACCCTCCTTTGAATTTCTGCTCCGCGCCGGCGCGAGAAAGCTCCTGATGGTGCTTCAATTTTTCTTCGAACAACGAATGGAGTTCTGGAGACGAAAACAATACGCCATTGCGCTTTAATTCTTCAAGTGTCAATTCCAAAGGAAATCCGTACGTTTGATATAAATCAAAAACTATCTTCCCCAAATCCTGCGGTTCTTCATGCAATTTCCTCGCGTATTGTTTTACAATTTTTACGCCGCGTTCAAGGGTCTTTACAAACTTTTCCTCTTCTCGCAACAATTGTTCTTGTATGAAACCCTTATGCTGGTTAAGTTCGGGGTACGTATCCTGGTATATATCCATAACAGTTTGCGCAATTTGCACAGTGAAAAAACCTTGTATTCCGATTTGCTTGCCATACCTTACTGCGCGCCGAATAAGACGGCGCAAAATATATCCTTGCTCAACATTAGACGGCTCAAGTTTTTCTGCCATTAAAAACGAAGCTGCCCTGACATGGTCGGCAATAATGCGCATGGCGCAATCGCTATCAACAAAATCTCCGTACCGTTTGTTGCTTAATTCCTCAATTTTTTTAATAATCGGAATAAACAACTCGGTTTGATAATCGTCGTCTTGGCCGTTGAGCACAGCAAGCGTCCGTTCCAACCCCATACCGGTATCAACATTTTTTTGCATAAGCGGTTTGTATGTTCCGTCCGATTGCTTATGAAATTGCATAAACACATCATTCCAAATCTCAACCCATTGCGAATTATCCGGGTCAAATTGCTCGGGCACATGATGAACATCGCCTGTCCAGTAAAACATTTCCGTATCGGGCCCGCACGGACCGGTTTGCCCCGCAGGCCCCCACCAGTTGTTTTTCTTTGGCAAACGCGCGATTCTGGAGTCAGATATTCCAAGCGATTTCCACACATCGTATGCTTCCTGGTCAAATGCTGCATCTTGATCGCCTGCAAATACCGATACTGCCAGCATGTCCGGTTTAAGCCCCAGCCACTTGTCCGAAGTCAAAAACTCCCAACTCCATGCAATTGCTTCTTTTTTGAAATAACCTGTCCCGATACCATCTGGCGCGGCAGGGTCGCCCAAAGACCAATTACCAAGCATTTCAAAAAACGTATGATGACAAAAATCGCCGACTTCATCAATATCATCCGTGCGCAGGCATTTTTGCACATCAACAAGCCGATTACCAGCAGGATGTTTTTCACCCAACAAAAACGGCACGAGCGGATGCATGCCGGCGGTCGTGAACAAAACCGACGGGTCGTGCTCGGGAATAAGCGGCGCGCTGGGAATAACCGCGTGTCCGCGTTCTTGAAAAAATGATATATATTTTTTGCGAAGCTCGTCTGCTGTCATAATAAAGCGTATTATAACAAAATTTATCTCATATTTCAGGTCGCGATTACTCCCCCACCGAGCATTTTTTGCCCTTGATAAAACACAATTGACTGTCCTGATGCGATTCCAACAGGAACTTTGGCGCATTTTACAACTGCTGTTTTTCCTTTTATACGCATAACCGTAACTTCTTGCAAGGGCTGACGATACCGATACCGCGCCATGCACGAAAACGGCATATGGGGCATATGTGAAGATATCCAATGTATATTGTGTACGCGAATAACATGGTCAAAAAAGCGGTTCACGTATTTGTGAAATGAAACATACAGGGTATTTGTTTTTGCGCATTTTGCAACTATGTAATACGGTTCGCCAGCCGCAATACGGATGCCGTGGCGCTGGCCAATGGTGTAAAACTGTACGCCTTGATGCATTCCGACAACACTTTCATACCTTTTACCTTGTGCGTCAAAAATCACTTGTATGATATCGCCTTGTTTTGGTGAAACATACGCTTGTAAAAATTCATTGAACTTAACCTTGCCAACAAAACATAATCCTTGCGAATCTTTGCGCTCAGCGTTTATCAATCCATGCCGTTTTGCCAGTGCGCGGACTTCGGGCTTTATATAATCGCCAATGGGAAACAAACAATATCGCAATTGCTTTTGCGTCAATGTCCATAAAAAATACGATTGGTCTTTGTTGTTGTCTTTAGCAACAATCAACGAATAACGAATTGGTGCTAATTTACGAATAAACGAATGAGGGGGCAAGAATTTTTTCGCAAATTCGTATATTCGTAAGGATTCGCTATTTGTTGATTTTAACCGAACATAATGTCCTGTGGCAATGTAATTCGCGCCCAAGGACAATGCTTTTTTCAAAAACAAACCGAACTTGATTTCCTTGTTGCACATCACATCCGGATTGGGCGTTTCGCCCTTACGGTATCCGCGCACGAAATAATCAAACACTTTACCACGATATTCTTTTTCAAAATCCCATGTATAAAACGGAATGTTGATTTGACTTGCCGCTTCGCGCGCGAACCGCTGGTCTTGCTCCCATGTGCACCACACAACCCCGGGCTTGCTTTCAGACCAGTTTTTCATATATACACCAACCACATTGTATCCCTGTTTTTTCAACAACAGAGCAGCGACCGAGCTGTCAACGCCTCCGCTCATAGCAACGAAAACAATTTTTTTATTGTTTTTTCCCATTATCACTATTACCTAAAATAAAGCAAGGGCAGTTATGATGCTTAAAATCCTCCGTTTCAAAATACAAGCTTGACATATAACAGAATGAACGATCGTTAATTCTGTTATGAGTTTGGGTATTGCTTTAGATTTTATAACGCGGCAACAGATGATTTTTACAATTGCCCGGAATTTTGAGATGCATCTTGCCAGCCGGAATCTTCGGGCTTGTGAACAATTTCTTTGAGCAACGACGTCAATTCTCCGTGAGACGTTTCTTGTTTTTTCTGCTTTTTTTCTTTTTCATACATTTCTTTCAACGCGCGTTCACGCTGCGCTTTTTTCAAACAATTTTTGCAATACACCGGGCGTTTAGGGTCCGGCTGAAATGGAACCTTGATGTCTTTTTTGCACGATGCGCATACCGCATCGTATAAAACCGCGTTTTCTTTTTGCGCATTCCTGTTTTCTTCTCCGCCTCGCTTTTCAAACTGTGAGGCAATCATTTGCTCAACGCCCTTCTTGGGAGAACAATATTTCAAACGGGACAACGCAATGATTTCATCTTCAAACATTTGCTCTGGGACTGGAGTCGGCGGGAGCGTTGATGCCAAAAACGGCTGGGATACAACTCCATCAACCATCAGTTTGGCGTAAAACTGATATTTGGGAAGATTAACCAAATCTTGTGCTGTTAACATTGGTTCAAATTCCTTTTCCAAAAACTTCGCGTCGCGCGCTCCGATGCGAAACGTAATCAATGTCCCGATTGTGCCTAAAATTGCCGCCTGTATCTCTTCCGGGACTTGCTCAATGTATTGATGCGCAAGAACCAAATTCAAGCGATATTTGCGCGCTTCTGCCAAAATATTGATAAACGCCTCGGTTGCGAAGTTTTGAAATTCGTCAATAAGCAAAAAGAAGTCTTCGCGTTTTGACTCCGGCACATCAATGCGTGACATGGCAGCTTGCTGAAGTTTGGTCACGATAAGCCCTCCCAAAAGCGACGCGTTGCTTTCGCCAATCAATCCCGTTGGCAAACGCACAATCAAAATTTTCTTTTGGTCAATTATTTCGCGCAAATTAATTTTGGACTTTGACTGTCCGATGATATTCCTGATGAGCGGGTTTGATACGAATTGTCCTACTTTGTTTTGAATAGGCGCGATTGCCTCAATTTGGAACCGGTCATGATACCTCGCGAATTCGTCAGTCCAAAACGCCTTGATAACCGGGTCAGTCAGATGGCCAACAACATCTTCTCTGAAATCTTTATTTGCAAGCAAATGGCTGATGCCTAAGAGCGTCGCGTCAGGATATTCCAGCAGCGCCAAAATACAGTTATTCAAAATATATTCCATTCTCGGAGACCATACATCAGGCCATATTTTCTTGAACACGCTCATAAGACCCGCGGCAACCGTATTACGCGCTTCGGACGATACGTATTCCATGGCGTTGAACGCAAGAGGAAATTCGATGTCTGCAGGATTCAAATACACCACATCGTCAAGGCGGTTTTTCGGAACCATTTTGAGCAATCGCTCGGAAAACTCTCCATGCGGGTCAATCACGCCGACGCCATTCCCACACATAATGTCGTGAACCGCCAATGTATCCAAAATGGTTGTTTTACCAACACCTGTTCTGCCAATCACATACATATGTCTGCGGCGGTCATCGGTTTTGATGCCAAACTTAGTCTGCTTATCGCGGAAAAACGTTGTTCCGATTAATGCAATGTCTTCTGTTTGTTTTACCATATTTTGAATTATTGGATAATGGGCAAATCTGACGGCGGCGCCTGCGTTTTTGTCTGCACACGATACAGCTTTGACGCCTCGACTTGGCTAATTGGAAAATGATACAAGGTTGCACACTCCTCAATATTTAAAAGCGTGCGTTTCATAATATCGTCTGTTGATAAAGGTTTGAATTCTCCCCATTTGCGGAATTGCGGCGCAGGTTCTACGATTCTGTTTCGATAGCATGTGAATAATGCCGTGGCGTCGCGCCGTTTCAAATTATCTCCCCACAACACTTGCGCAAAAAAGTTATAATCTTTTTTCTTGCCTTTGAATTCATTGAGGTTCGAAGTATTAAAACTTCGAAAAAACGCATTCATTGCCGCTCTGCGAGCTTTATTATCAAACACGGTCTTTGGGGCGTGATATAAAACCCGAATCATAGTTTCAAAAACCGGTTTCGCAAGTTTCTTTTCCATTTGTTCCACGCGGTCTCTTTGCCCCGGAGACATAAATTGCATCAAGCTTTGGGGTGTTTTCTCTTCTTTTTTTTCTTCCTTTTTTGCAGGAGATGCTTGCTCCATGATGCCTCCGAATGAAGTCAAAAAATCATTAATTGTTTGCGCTATTCCCGTAAGAAATTCAATAATCAGGTTTTCGTTTTTTGGTTCGGGCGCTGTTTTTTTACCCATCAACTTGTCAATAACCGCTTGCGCAGCTTTTTTCCATGCTTTTGTTTGCGGACCCGTAAGCCCGCGGAGATTCATTTGCACCCATATTTCCTCGCCTTCTTGCAAATGGCTCAAAAGCTCCAACAGTGGGGCCATAGGGTCAAGACGTTGCTCTTCAACCCGTTCTTCAAAAAATTGATATGTTTTGATGGGATACACAGGGTCTTCGCCAAGCTTATACTCCGTTCCCCACATATTAGTATACGCACTGGGCAATGTTTGAAATTTTTCTGTATAATCTTTCGCGTCAAGAATTTGTATTTGCGGATATTGCGAACGGAATTGTGTCTCAACCAAGGGCCTGAATTCCTTGGGCGTGCGCACGAAAAAAGAAATGCCGCTATGCGTACCGAGTAATTCAAACGAAACCCACAAGGGCAACTTCCCGGCTTTGAATGGAATCTTTTTGTCGCGCAATTCTTCTTGCCATGTATCTGGCGTGGTTGAAATCGCTTGCAGTCCGGCAAAAATCTGCTCCATGGCTTTGGGCGTCAACAAGACATCGCGCGGAACTTTCAGCTCAAGAAATTCCCATACAACGTTTTTCAAAAAAAGTTTCCGCCAATACAAAATCCATTGTTCCAAGAAAATGTAAAACAATGTTGGCGGCAAAATGACCCACCAATACGCCGCGAACGCGCGCCATATGACGCTGAATATATCGCTGAAAATTTTCTGGGTAAACGCGTCGGGAAACAAAAAACGATAGACATCCATGCCTTTATTGTATAACGCTTCCCATACGATGCGCAATATGCACTTATGCCTCTTCCATCTGACGTCCGATGCGGCGCAACGCGTACTTGCCGTTTGCGTCCCTGGAGAAAAACTTTTTGTTCTGCAAATTGATAAAAATGGTTGATTCCTTGACGATTTTGCGTTTTTGAACGCGTTTGACAATGTCGCTTATAGCCAATGGTTTTGCAGCTTTTTGCAAAATATCTGCGATAACTTCGCGCACGGTCCCGCCTTGATACCCCCATTCCTTTAACGCATATAATCCTCTGCCAACTAGCACAAAATTACGATTTCGAATCAATTCGTTATGTACGGTTTGCGCGCGCACCGTTCTTTGCCATACAGGATGGAAATTCGACGCAACGCTCGCATGCGTATTGATTGCCTGTGCCAAGTCGCGGAAATGAAGTGGATGTTCAGCTTGACGCAAAACCATCAGTGCTTTATCTCCGACATTCCCCGGAACAATCTGTTTCATGTGAGCCGCGCCAATGTATCCGAATGGGCTGAAGGTAAGCATTTTGCTCAAGCATGCATATGACAATGCAATACCCGGACGCAATGTCTTGATGCCGACTTTCTTCGCACAGTCCACAAAAAACGATTCTGCATCTTCAACTGAAATAGGTGTGGTCCGTTTGGCAAATGTTTTATCAACGAGTTTCACGAATGCAAAAACTTTTTCAGCAGTTTTCAACGCGTCGGTCCAAAACGCCGCGCACGAATCCGTTTCCGGCATGTATGTCATTGACGAGTCAAACATTAACAAAAACCTGATGCACATCGGGTTCGTGTTTTCTTCATTCATCACATACATAAGTTCGCGCAGCAATCTGCTTTCTTCGCGCACACCGTCAAAATGTTTCAAATGGTCATGTACAACTGCGGAAAACTTTTCAAATGACTTTGGTAATGCCTTACGTATCATGACAAGTCCCGCAGATTCAATCTGACGCACGCGTTCTCGGGTAATTTTTAAACTCTTTCCGATTTTATCCAAGGTTTCAATCTTTCCGGTTACAATTCCATAGCGGCGCGAAACCACTTCGCGAGTCCGCTGCGGCACAATATGCAATGTTTCTTGTATAAGCTGTTCAACCATATTTTCAAATACTAAGATACCACGTTTTGTGTTTTAGGTCAACGGAATGTAAAGCCCCATGGACTACCCCTCAAGACTGGACTAGCATGTGACAATCTTTCTTTCCCTTTCTGCGCGCGCTGCTGCGGTTCTTATTCAGTCAAACAGCGCTTACCAGGCATATCCCTGTTGCAGCGGAATTGTATGAGGCTTGCGCAACCTCACGCTTTTAGGCGTAATTTCAAGGTATTCATCTTCTGCCATCACCTCAAGCCCTCGTTCAATTGTCAACTCGTACGCCGGAGTCAAAACAATCGCCTCATCGCCTAATGGCGTTCGCACATTGCTCATTTCCTTGCCTTTCATCGGATTCACGCGCATTTCCCTAGTACTTTTTAATGTATTGCCAATCACCATACCCTTATACACCTCGACGCCCGCGCCAACATACAGCGTTCCGCGCAATTGGAGATTCGCAAGCGCATACCCTAATGTTTTGCCTGTTGCCATGGAAACCATGGAGCCGACAGCGCGTTTTTTGATTTCACCAATATATGGGCGAAATCCAACAAACCGTTGAGACAAAATTCCTTCACCCTTGGTATCAATTATAAACATAGTACGGTATCCCAAAAGCCCACGTGTCGGACCTTCAAATGTGAGACGCACAGTTCGGTCAGTCGGATGCATATTTTGCAAAATAAATCCGCGCATGCTTAATTTTTCAATCACAACACCCTGATACTCAACCGGCGCATCTACAACCACTTGTTCAAATGGTTCGCATACAACGCCGTCAATCTCGCGCATAATCACGTGCGGCTGGGATACTTGCATTTCATATCCTTCGCGGCGCATGATTTCAAGCAAAATCGCAATGTGCAATTCTCCTCGTCCGGACACCACACACGCGTCGCTTTGGGAAAAATCAATATGCAGACCCACATTTACTTCACGCTCGCGCTTCAAACGTTCGCGAATCTGGCGCGACGTTACATATACGCCTTCGCGTCCGGCAAACGGCGAATTATTTACAAACACATTCAATGTGAGCGTTGGCGCGTCAACCGCAATTGCGGGAAGCGGCTGTTCGTTCATGTCTGTTGTGACGGTCTCTCCTATATCAATATCAGGCAGCCCCGCGACCATCACAATATCTCCGGGCATCGCCGCATTTGTTTCCTGCTTTTGCAAACCTGAAAATGTGAAAATCTTGGTGAGTTTTCCTGTTCGCGTATCGCCATTTGGTTTTTTCACAAACACGCTTTGCCCTGGGCGAACCGTTCCCTGATATACGCGACTAATCGCAAGCCGACCCAAAAAATTATCATATCCCAAATTAAACGGCTGGAGTTTGAGCGGCAATTCCGATGACGCATGCGACGCAATCGGCACATATTCAAGAATCGTATCCAAAAGCGGGGTTAAATCGTGCGACTCGTCTGAAAGATTTTTCTTTGCAATTCCTTCGCGTCCTGATGCGTATACAATAGGAAAATTCGCCTGCTGTTCATTTGCGCCAAGCTCAAAAAACAATTCCAGCACCTGCTCTACGCATCGATTAGGGTCTGCGGTTTTCTTATCAATTTTGTTGATTACCACAATTGGTTTGAGCCCGAGTTCCAAAGATTTTTTCAGCACAAACCGCGTTTGCGGCATTGGGCCTTCTTGGCTGTCAACCACCAAAAGCACCGAATCAATAGACCGCAATACGCGCTCTACTTCAGAACCAAAATCAACATGCCCGGGCGTATCAACAATATTAATCTTCGTTCCTTTGTATGTAATGGAAGCGTTTTTGGAATAAATGGTAATGCCGCGCTCTTGTTCAAGCGCGTTGGAATCCATGGAAATGCCTTCGGCAACCGCGCCGGTTTGGCGCATAAGCGCGTCGGTCAAAGTTGTCTTGCCGTGGTCCACGTGTGCGATAATGGCAATATTGCGAATATCCATATTTATGTATAATCAACACCTGCCCTGTAGTTCTTGCTTAGCAAGATAGTACCAAGATGAGCAATGATAGCTATATTTCTAATATCCATACAAGCGAAATCTCACAGGCTCACTCTGCTGTTGCGTAGCCGCTATGGCGAAGCGCGGCGCCCGCGGCATCTTTATTATTTAATGTCTCAAAAGTTGAAACCCCGTACTATCCTATTTAACAATAACTAGTACAGTGGTAAACAAAACAAAAATGCCCATTCGGCATTATGGAGCCCCATGGGCGAAGCCCGTGGTACCTGCCTACCGCAGGCAGGCCTACTTTCTCGCCCTTTGGGCGACATCTCGAAACGCCATTCATCCATGGACACAGCCCATGATCTTCTGGCGTGAGGGATAAAATTATACCATGAAAATCGTGGATGCGACAATTGTTGTTACACGATTCGCGTAATCAACCCCTCAACTCCTGGTCTAAAGACCATAGTATACTTCATAGTTGATACTGAGCGGCGTATCTTACTTCGAGCTGAAGTTCGGAGTTTCACGCCGTCGAATGTATAAGAAACACAAACAACAATCCAAACAAGGGCATTACTTAAAATAATTTATCCGTATACCCCAAGGGTTCAAAGTAACGGTCACCGTATCGAATTTCATCCATGAGATCATTAACATCTTTCTCTGTCATGGAGCTCTTATATTGCAAAAGCGCACTCCTTCGTTTCTCTGCAAAATCAGTGATGTCAAAATATACTTGACTTTCATCCTGATAGGCTTCTGAAAACAATATATAGTTTACAATGTGAGGAGTTAACCCGGGCTCAATAAAGTGACGAGGGAAGAACCCTCTATCGCGCGAATACGGATAAACCGCGTCCCATGCGATCACCCCCGCATTTCGATGGTCCCGATGATTGACCCAACGGGAAGTTTTCGAATATTTCACAAACATCAATTTGGGATTGTGTGTTATGACAATGTCAGGTTTGAACTGACGGATATGGAACACAATCTTCTCTATATTCTCAACAGATGCTTCCAACTCTCCGTCAAGGATATTTAAATTAAAACTTTCTTTGTTTGGGATGCCAAGTTCTTTTGCCGCAGCCATTTGTTCTTTAACTCGTAATTTGCCAAACTTTTCCTCGGTAATATCTGTTCTATCCTGCATACCCTTACCACCATTGGTCATCACCACAGATCGTACCCTTCGTCCCGTTGCGGTAAGGCGGGCGACAGTTCCTCCGCAAATAATTTCCAAATCGTTGGATGCGCCATCACGACCAAAACCTTTTTGACATCTTTAAATATGAAATCAAACTGATCTTTTTTGTCTATATCCATAATATTATAATGTTTTATTGATCAACTCAATTTTCTTTTGTCTGCGCCAGGTTTTGATATGCGATTCGCGTTTCAACGCTTGGCTTTTTGTTTGAAATTTCTCAATGTATACAACTTTTCGCACAGGATGAGAGCGGGTATACCGCCCTCCTTTTTTGTCCTGATGTTCTTTGAACCTGCGTGAAACATTATCAGTAATGCCGGTATATAAACTGTTATCTGCGCACCGGAGAATGTAAAGATAATACATGGCGAATTTCAATTATTCTTTCTGCTTTTCTTTTCAAATAAATTATTAGTTTTCGCCGCTAAGGGACCAATGGACTTGGAATACAAAGATTTTTTGCGTTTGTTATAAGGCGTTTCTGCTGGCGATGATAAATATTCCACTGCAATTTGGCAAATATACATTCCAGAATATAAAGCCACTGGTAAATTAGACTGATTTGATATTTCAAGGGTTAAGGTGCCTTCAAAACCCGGGTCCACAAAACCGGCCGTATGCACCAAAATTCCCATTCTGGCTAAAGTGCTTTTTCCTTCCATTCTTAAAATAATATTATCTGGTACTTTTACATATTCTTCTGTGCTTGCTAAAACAAAATTATTAGGATGCAAAATAAATGCTTCATTGAGTTTGACTTTCTTTGTGATAATAAAATCATTACCCGGAAAACCAGACCTTGTATCCAATAAGTGATGTTTAGAAATATTAAAATATTTAAAAATCTGGCCTAATTTTAAATCAATAGAAGCTGACCCGATTTGGTCTTGTGTTAATGATGGTCTAAAAATAAGCTTTCCTTGTTTAATAATTTTTTTTATATCTCTGTCTGAAAGAATCATATTTTTGAATTGAAGAAATTAAAATGAAGCCCTACGGCTTTATAGCCGTGGTATCTTTCATTTCTTCGGCGGAATCCGCCGAAGCACCCTCCTTCGCTCTTCGAGCTACGGAGGGTCCGCGGTTCGCATTCATCCACGGGCTTACGCCCGTGGTTTTCTGCGAAGGCGGATAAATTAAAGCACAAAATAACAAAATAATAAAGCTATCTGTTCTGAACAAAATCTTTACACCGCTGCGTCCCCTAGTAAGCGACGTTTACCCAGTAGCGAACTTGTTTGTCTCGTAGGGAACTCGTTCTACTTCTGGGTTTTACTACTGATGTAGTGAAACGCTTAGCGGGACTACTACTAGGGCGGGTTTCGTGGGATTTTTGGACCGAATCCGCGATTTTTTACTGAACTCCCAATAAAACTTATCCACAATAACAACAGGTGACATAATCCGTTAACTTGCTAAAATAATAACACTAAACGTGAGGCTGATTCTATATGAGTCCGCCTCATTTATTTTGCCTCAAATTTAAGCCTGTATTTCAAGATTAAGTAATTCAAAAGTTTCTGGTAATCAATTTTCCAGCCTAAGCTTTTTTCTCCGCCGTAAAATAAATTTGAAGCATCAACAAAAGCAAGAGTTTTCATATAATTTTATTTTCCAATTATAGGCGACATTAGTCAATTTTAAAAGTTTGCCCTAACTGGCTGGCCGTTTCGAGCCGGAACCTTACGGTCCTATAATTATTTTTTTCAGCTTTTTAGAATCATTTTTGACCTTTCAGAATACTAAAAGACAGAGTTGATTCAACCTCGGTTTCATTGGGAAAGAGTTTCATTTTGTATTTTTTCTTATACCATTCAGGAAGATTCTCACATACTTTGTATATTTTCTGCCTTTGTTTAAATGAAGCATTTTTTGAAATCGACCATTTTGCAAGCCATTTCTTGTGGACCCCAACTACTTTTTGTTTTACATTCCGTAGATCGGAGCTTACAAATAGTTTGTGAAGCATTTCATGAGATGGAGATAATGGATGAAAGGGTTCAACAACTCTTACTATCCTCGTTGGAAATTTTCTCTCTGATTCATAAACCGCAGTCTCTACAACAACCAAATTTCCTTCCCTTTTTAAGACTCTGACCATTTCTTTAAATGCCCTTGTGGGGTTATCAAAATTTTGAAGCAAATTTCTACAGCAAACAATATCAAATGAATTGTCTTCAAATGGCAATTTTTCAGCGTCTCCTAAGATTAGTTTATAATCTGGGTGTAGTTTTTTACACTCATTAAGCATTGCATGAGAAATATCAACCCCGGTGATGAATTTTGCACGAAAAAGTGAGGCTAGATCACCGGCTCCAATGCCGACATCGAGCAAAGTTCTATCTTTTCGAACGTTAGCAAACTTTGCGATTCGATTTTTAAAATCTGAATCATGAACCCATACTTTTTGTCGCCAACTGGAAGCTATGGAGTTGTATTCTTTCTTGATTAACTTTTTAAGCACGTTTTTTTTCATACTGGCTGCGGGGCTAGGTATCCTTCATTAAAATTTCGGAACACCTGCGCCCAATATCTTTCGCCATAGAACTAAAATTAACGATCTACTCCTCTGATTTTGTCCAATGCTGCGGGGCTTGGAATCTCCGCCAGAGGCGGATGCGCCTTTGGCGTAGAACCATTTTTTTACTTTTTAAACTTCAAGGGATAGACAATATACTTCTGCCGAGGGCTGCGGGGCTTGGATTCTCCGCCGGAGGCGGATGCGCCTTTGGCGCAGAACCAAGATACCAGCTGATATTTTTTTCTGCCGAGGGCTGCGGGACTTGGATTCGAACCAAGATACTCGCCTCCAGAGGGCGATGTCCTACCGTTAGACGATCCCGCAGCTCTCGGCGGAAATACTTATTCATTTGTCAATATTTTATCCAAAAACTTTCTTCCTTTGCCGGATTTCAAAAATAATTCTCGTTTTCTCGCTTCACTCCGTGTGAGATAACGTTCTTTATACACGAGAATCCATGGGCGTCGCCCCTTAGTATATCTTACTTTACCCATGTTGTGTTCCTTATTCAATCGTTTTTCCGGGTTCTCTGAACTTCCAATATAAAAGTTGCTATGAGATAGACTTTTTAGTACATAGACGTAAAACATAAAGATAAACTTGGATTCTCCGCCTAAGGCGGATGCGCCTTTGGCGCAGAACCTAGGTACACGGATTCAGAGTCCGCGGTCTCCGCCAAAGGCGGATCTGCCTTTGGCATGACTACCACTAGACGACCCCGCAATAACTTACTCGTTACATTATATGAAGATTTCATATAAAAAGCAAAAATAGCAAAGCGCTGGTTTCATGCGACAATCATATGAAAATGAAGCATGATATAATGCAAACAAATATCTGCCCGTATGAATATGAATAAGAAAACAGCTATTTTAAAAATTCTTGAAGCGTTGGAAAAAAGATTATCTAAAACAGACACATCAATTCAACAAGCCCTTCAAGATGCGCGAGAAGCGCCATCGGCCATGGAGCCACATTCAGATACTTCCCGAAGCGAAAAACAACGGCTCGCGGCAAATTTTGAACAGGATAAAACTAAACTCGCTCATGTAATGAAATTCGTAAGAACCATAGATAGTAGCCGCGCGCACGCAACCGTTCAGAATGGCTCCTTGGTCCAAACGCAAGAAAATGAAACGATAACATGGTATTTTATGATTCCTGCGCAAGGCGGAGACCACCTTACTATAAACAATGAAGTTTTGATAACTCTGTCTCCTGATTCGTTAATTGGAAAAAGTTTTATGGGCAAAAAACAAAATGATACTGTCAAATTCCAATCCCCGAAAGAAATACGGACAATCACAATAAAACAAATTCTGTAAATCCAATGCTTGATACCATTGAACTTGTCAAAACGCTCGGATATGTAGGCCTTACGAGCCTTATTTTTACTGAAACAGGACTCTTGATAGGTTTACTGCTTCCCGGAGACAGCGTGTTATTCAGCGCGGGATTTTTAGCGTCTATGGGATATTTACATTTACTTCCCCTTTTTCTGCTCACTTTCTGCGCTGCGGTTTTGGGCGACAGTGTTGGGTACGCATTGGGTAAAAAATACGGCCCGAAAATATTTGTAAAAGAAAAATCATTATTTTTTGACAAACAACACATCGAGCGCGCACAACGGTTTTACACAAAGCATGGAGGGAAGACTATCATCCTCGCACGCTTCATACCGATTATCAGAACGCTTGCGCCTGTTTTGGCAGGCGTTGGCGCAATGCGATACAAAACGTTCCTCGCATATAATATTGTTGGCGGATTCCTGTGGACTACAAGTATGCTCGGACTGGGATATTTTTTGGGCAAAACTATTCCCAATGCGGATAAATACGTACTTCCTATTGTTGCAGGAATCATATTCGTTTCACTCATCCCGCCAGCCATTTCGTTCATCAAACAAAAAACATGGAGATAGTTCCACGCTTTCATCCTTGCGCAAACGTTTTTCGATTCAATTCGCGAATTGCATCTTTTGCAATCCACTTAGCTGATTTTGAATTCAAATATAAAATCTCATGCGCTGTTTTGAGCGCTTGTTTCTTTAATGCGGGATTTCGTTTGCCGATTTGGCGTAATGCCCAATTCACTGATTTTTTCACGAAATTCCGCTCATCATTCGCGCCTGCCTTGATGTATGGGAAAAATCGCGAAAACTTCGCATGGGAAACAGTTTTATCATGAAACGCCAAAACTGCCATTAACACGTATCCGGCGCGCTTTTCAAACTCACTATCTCGTTTTGTCCACGCGATTGCTTTCGCATACGCAAACGCAGTTTTATCAAATAAATTTGCGCATACTGTATCACACACATCCCACGAATCAAAATCTTTTATCCACGCGTCCATTTGTTTTTGCGTAACCAACTCGGGCACATCAATCAATCCTGCCAAAATCCGTGCCTCGTGAATGCCTGATTTCCACAATTGGCTTGCCAATATATGCAAATCCTTATCATTGTTTGATTCTTTGCGTATATTTGCCGCAAGGGCACGTAAAAATGGCATATTGATGCCCAGCGTATTTTTTGAGTTGATGCCGAACCGCGCCATTCCCGCAATATTTTTCGGATTACGCTGGCTGCGAAGTTTTGCAATAATGTCGTGAACAGTCATAATTTGATAAGATGATATTCTATCACGCGAAATACGTTATTTCAAAAAAGTTTTCCTTGCCTCATCATTACACGAAGGACAAATGCCATGCGAATCGGTATCCTTCAATTTATACGCGCTATTGCCAAATTTCTTTTCTACATTGTCTTGGGACATCCAACCTATTTCATTTCCTTGTTCCCATGAATCCCGCCAACAACCACTTTATATTTTTTCCTGCACCACGCACATAAAACTAACCATACAACCGTAGGCCCGTGCTCACTGTGTTCACGATTTGCATTTGGTAATTTCATATTTAATTTAAGATTCTAAAAGCGTAAAATGGCGATGTGTATTTGAAAAAATCCCTGCCTGCCTGCAGGCAGGTTTGGCGGCAAATCCCCTATAAATATTTACCTAAATCTTCTGCAATGCGTAGGGGTTTTTCGGAGAGCCTATACTTCTTATCGAAGGGTACTTTAATACTGACCCCTCCTTTTCCATACTCTCCTCGATACACACCAAAGTGCAAATGAGGATATGTGGCAAAACCAACCTGACCACTTAAGGCTATAACTTGTCCTCTCTTTACTCTTTGACCTTTTTTCACCTTGATTGAACGATGTTGAAGGTGGACGTAGATACTAGTTTTCCCATCGGGATGACAGATAGCTATAAAATTCCTTCTTCCTGCAAATTTAGGAGATTTATATGATCGTCTATATCTATCTTGGCAAGCAATCACTGTCCCAGAACGAGCAGCTACTATCGGTGTTCCCTTAGGTAAAAGAAAATCTATACAAAATTTTAAATGTCGTTCTGTCTTATGAGCTGGTGCCTCGACTCTAATAATATTGTCTTTAAAAGGGATGGAGTATCTCCTACTATTTTTTATTTTCTGTGTGGTCTTTTTGGCTTTTATTGGGTTCATAATATTAATAAAAAATTTTCTTTTGTTCTTTCTAAAATATGGTTCGAGCCGATATTTTCCCGGTTCCTTGGCGGTTTGCGCCTCGCAAAACGAGGCGACGATTTCAAGTTTTTCTTTGCTTGCCAGCCGTAGCCCTTCGGCCTGAGGTCTCAGGATCGAAGACTTTATGCGAAGGTTGGGGAGGCAAATTCTTTTATGATTTTTTGAATCTTACAGTATAATTCCATAAATTCCCCAATGTTTTGTCTAGAATAAATCCCGCTTTTTTACATATCTTGATAGTGGTTGATTTCAAAACATAATCTGGATCAGGTAAAAACTCGGTTACTGCCAAAATCCCGTCTGGTTTTAATACCCTTTTAACTTCTTTTAGCGCTCTTTGTCTATCAGGAATTTCTTGAAGAACTGTTACCATATAAACCAAATCTAATGAATCATCATTAAACGGAATTTCATAAGCGTTTTTATTTATAATCTCAACATTTTTAATATCCTGATTTTCTGGGCTGACTAATTTCTTCTCTAATTGCTTTAACATTTTCGGCTCAATATCTAAAGCATAAACTCTGCCTTTTCCGCCAACATCCCTGGCTACAAAAGTAGTATACGCTCCGCTTCCGCAACCCAAATCTAAAATTTTCATTCCTGCTTTTATTCCACTACGCTCTATCAGTTTATCTGGCGATTGTAATTTTCTTCTATAATTACTGTCTAAAAAATGCCCGATAAAAGCTGGGGCGGGGAAATGAAACAGTTTCCTAAAAACCCTGATGATGAATTGCCATAAAACAAAAGTCGCCAGAATTATTAATAGAATTTTTATTAACATGGAATTGTCAGACTATTTATTTTATTAATTCCTCAATTGAAACACCAAGCACCTTGGCGATTTTCGCCATAGTTTGAACGCTTGGCTTATTAATAATTCCGGGCGAGCCAACAAAGACATTTCCTAACTGGCGGAGAGGGCGAGATTCGCCCGATCATTCGATCGGGCACCCAGTCGTATGACTTGGGCGTCTAGTTATGCAACTGGACGCCAAGTCGCATGACTTGGCGAACCCATGGTACCTTGCGGTATACGTGCTCTCTCCCGTGCATGGCGGAAGGGACGGGATTCGAACCCGTGGCACCTTTTCAGATGCACAGTCTTTCCAGGACTGCCCATTCAACCACTCTGGCACCCTTCCGCCATACACGGGATTGCATTTTATTCACTCACTACGTTCGAATAAAATGGGAACAAGCAACCGCATTAGCTTGCCTTGTAGCGAACCTTACTCTGCTACGGGGGCGCTATGCGACCCTCCTTCTATTGCGCCATGTTTTTCAAAGCCGCGATGCGCTGTTCAATGGGGGGATGCGTTGAAAACAGTGTAACATACCATGGCGTTTGACGCATCGCTGATGCGTTTTTGTTTCGGTCAGAACCAAACGGGCTTGTAAAATACAAATGGTCAATCGCGGCGCTGGCGCGATATGACACGCGCCCGGTTTGGCGTATCTTTTCCAAAGCTGACGCAAGTCCTTCGGGATAACGCGTAATCAATACAG
>Ga0210004_1000737_pt1 | contig 20032 bp, 18 predicted proteins | sample CryGey13umfilter_FD_185450 | JGI IMG/M metagenome (GOLD analysis project Ga0210004, IMG submission 185450) | Groundwater microbial communities from aquifer in Utah, USA - Crystal Geyser 4/8/14 3 um filter (SPAdes) (version 3) | ecosystem: Environmental > Aquatic > Deep subsurface > Groundwater...
CGGCGATAAGCCAGCAAACAGCCATAAAGCCCAGTGCCTTGCGATATCCGACCCAGCGCCCCAACACCGACAAAACCGGAAAATTTATCAGTGGTGCGGTAAGCATAAGCGAAACCGCGGCGCCGAGATTCATCCCTTTATTTAAAAGGACGCTTAGCAGCGGGATCTCCGCACCTCCGACAAAATAGAAGGGAATCCCGATAAGGGCCGCTTTGAGCGCCGAGAAGGGCCCGCCCAGGAGCGCCTCGACGGTCGCCTTCGATACCACCACGTCGACCAGGGTCGCCAGGAAAAGGCTTAAGAACAGCCACGGCAGCATAACCCTGGCCAGGCCGAGCAGGTTGCGCCAGACGCCGGCAAGTGTCACGCTGCCGCCGGCGTTGTTGATATCTTCTGCTGAGACTTCAGAAAAGTCCCGGCTGAAAAGCGTCTCTACATCCGAGTCCATGGCAACCGCCGCAAGCCGCGGCTCTATCAGCTTGACGATAAAAAGCGACAGGGCATAAACAAAAAGAAGCGCCACCACCAGGCGTAATATCATGAACTGTACGCTTACCATAGATGTCATGATAAGGGCCGATAAGCCGGCGCCGGCGCCGGCGATAAATGTGAGAACCGGCGTCCACTGTGCGCCGCTTCGCCTGGCTATGGCGGCCATGGAAACGCGAAAGGCGGGTGTTGCGGGGATCAAGACGCCCAAAAACGCAGAGACCAGAGTCTCCCGATTTTTCATCTGTTGGAGCAATTTATCCAGCCCGCGGGCTGGGAAATACTCGACAACCACCGCGGATATTACAAGTGCTATAATAAAAAACGGGAGAATGTCGATGACCAAGCCGCGGAATGTTTGCAGTATCTGTACAAAGATCAAGGCTATCTCTCCCGATAAAGTATTTTACTAAGTTTAACCGCTTTTCAATAAGGCTTTCAACTTAAACCGAGATATTTTAAAATCATCACAGCGATTTTAAGCGCCACGAGACAGCCGTAGCGAAGCGAGAGATACTTGGTGTTGAAGGGATAGAGATGTCACCTAAACGCGCCTTGCGCCGGATTACGCGTGACAGGCGGGACGCCTTGTGTGATGATGAGCGCCAATGTAAGGCTTTAGCCATAAAAGAAATATTTTTCGCCCAGCCGGAGTTTAAAAAGGCTAAGGTAATACTCTTTTACGCGGCTTTCGGGAGCGAAGTGCCGACGCTCGATATGATGGAGGATGCCCTGCGACTCGGCAAAGAGGTCATCCTGCCGATTACCGACGTTGAGACCAATGCCCTCGTGCTTAGACAAGTCTTCGATCTCGAAGGCCTGCAGCCGAGCAAATACGGCATTCCCGAACCGGTTATCGAGAAAACCGCCCACTGTGAGGCAAGCCGCATCGACCTCGTGCTGGTGCCCGGTATGGTCTTTGATGAGGCCGGCAATCGTATCGGCTACGGCGGCGGTTACTACGACCGCTTTCTACGGCAGCTCGACCCATCGGTTTCCTGGGTATCCGTTGCATTCGAGCTGCAGATCGCACCCCTTATCCCAAAAGAGAGCCATGACCTGCCGGTTGATAAGATCATTACCGAGCAGCGGGTTATCGATACCCATGGGGGACGGTTGCGAGAGCGGAATCCGTCCGGGGATAATCTCTAAATCACACCAACCCGAATTTCCAAAACACCAGGATGGCGATGGCGGCTGCTACGAGTGAGCCTGTTATAAGTTGGGCTGGCGTGTGCTTGTTGAGGGTGAGGCGGGCCCAGAATATGACGGGGATTAAGAGAATGGCCGGGGTTGCGGTTACGCCGAACAGAGCGATGAGGGCGACGACGGTTGCAGTTGCGCCGGCGGCGTGCAGGCTAATCTTCCAGAAAATGGTGGTCGCCGTGATCGCGGCGCCGGTGATGACTACCATCCACGAGACCGCTTTTACAGCGGCCGGGGCCCCGATTATGTATACGGCAATTAATCCCAAAGCCGCACAGGCAAGCGAGAACAAAAAGGGCTTAATCCTGTCTTCGCGCCTGCTGATGTGGGCGTCGCTTACCATCTTCAACCGTATCCTGCGGTTAATATCCCAGAGTGGAAGGGCGCTAAAAAAGAGCGCTGTTACCAGCCAGTAAAGAAGGGCCGTCTTAAGGCTTCGCGACGAGACGATGGCTACGAGCAGGAAGAACGGGGCCGACAAGTAATAGGGGTTAAAGATATCAGATATGCGACTGGCTACTTTTTCGCGGTTCAAAAATCTTCACACCACCCATCTTCTGCTTCCGATAGGCCACATTAATCTCCGCCCCTATTAAGAGGAGCATGGCGGAGATGTTGAGCCAGAACATGAGTAGGACAATTGTTGCAAGACTGCCGTATACCACACCGTAGCTTTTGCTGGCAAACATATGTATATAGACGGCGAACCCGTATTTTACCACCTCTGAGGCGAATCCCGCCACAAGGGTGCCGAGCCAGACATCCTTAAACTTAAGCTTAACGTTCGGCACGAACCGGTAGACGGTTAAGAAAAGCAACAGGGTCGATATAAAGCCGATGGCGTAGGATAAGAACGTCCAGGCAAAGGTTACAACCTGTCGCGGGAAAAACAGGTTTAACACCTGGTCCCGGAATACCGAAGCAACCGACGTTGCCCCAAACGAGATCAACAGGAGCAACATGATGAGCAAAAACACTCCTAGCGCGATAAGACGTTGGATGATGATATTCCTCGTCTCTTTAACCTCGTAAACAGCGTTGAGGGCTACTCCGAGACCGCCGAATAATCCGGTTGCCGACCAGATAAGGCCGATCAGCGCGATAACGCCCGCGCTTGGCCTGTGAGCGATGAGCTTATTTATAGTATCCTGTACGGCCTGCTCTATCGTCGTTCGTATGGTGTCGGTAAGCGATGGAAGGCTCTTGAAGACATAGGCGATGATCTGCTCGCGCAAGGCCGGGCTCTCAAGAAAATAACCGAGCGCGATACCGACGAGAATAAGGATCGGGAAAAGGGAGAGAAACGTAAAAAAGGCGATGCCGGCGGCGAGCAAAAACCCGTTGTGTTCGTTGAACTTGAAATAGATCGTTACCGCGAATTTATAGATGTTTTTCAGCCGTTGCACTGGGTGCCGCTCCTTTGTTCCTGTTCCCGGCGCGTCTAAGGTTTTGCTTGAATTGATCCATTCCTAATTCGGTCTCAGATGCCTCCTTTCCTTTAATTAAGTTGCGCTCGAGGCGAAATTCCATCTCGGCGCCCGTTACCGCCAGGCTATCGATAGCAACCAGCTTCTTCTTAGAACTGTCTATATTAAGGAGGTCAAGCGTATACGGTACCCCCGCTTCATTCTGGAATGTGCGCAGGCCCGCCGCTCCGGTAGTGCCCGCGTTGTCTATTACGCAGCCATTCTTTTCGGTAAGCCCGGCCTTGTGCGTGTGGCCCACCAGGACAATCGGAACCTGTCCGAGGAGGCCCCGCACCGCTTTTGGATTATGCACCGCAAGGATGAGCGGTTTTTCTGGCTGAGATTCAAGAATACGTTTGACTTTAAGCCGGAACGTCGCCATCACCGCGTCGTTGGCCGGGGCTACTTCAGAGCTTGCCGATGCCGGATCGGCCATGCCCAGAATCGTTATCCCTTTAACTGTGACCGGTTTTCCATCAAGGAATACCACGTTTTTGATTTTGCGCATAAACGAAGCCGTGGCCGACGAGTCATGATTTCCCGGTACGTAGACATACGGCACGGGAAGCGAGGAAATCCCTTCGGTGAGCTTGGTCTCAACCGGCGTGCCGAAATCGGTGATATCGCCGGTGTCGATGACAAGGTCAACGTTAAAGTCCTTGACGACCCGCTTGATCAAATCCAGCGCCACCGGGTTGTTGTGGATATCCGAGACATGGAGCACCTTGATCGTATCTTCCTTGATGGGGTGCCAGGCATCGATTTTCGAATAGAAGCTGTCTACGCTTGCGGCGATAGCGCGTATTTCGTTTCTGAACGCCTTGATATCGCCGAGGCGTTTGGCTATCTCTTCGGTCGCCCACGGCGCCGCCGTTAAAGCCCCGCTATAGCTCGGCTGTTTGAACGCGTAGACGTTAAATGTTGCGTACGTTCCCCAGAGGAGCACCCCAACGAAAGCGACCCCCACGAAGGTGCCCGCAACCGCCTTATAGATGCGCCTGCGCGGTGAGAGGGCGGCGCCCAGCATCCCCCCGATGGCGGCAAGCACTATGAGGCGAATGACAAACTGCCTGAAAGCCTTTTTGCCCTCTGTCTCGATTTTCTTGACCAATTCGCCGCCGGTATCGATTTTATCGGCGACCTGGCCGATCTCGTGCGGATAGATGCGCTCCACCCCGACCCGTATACGAAGCGGTGTCTTATGCGTTGCTGCCGTGACCTCGCCGAACGGTGGGATGGCAAGCTCGGTCTGCCCGTGCGCGGAGGGTTCTATCCCAAAGCCCAGGCGAAGTCCATCAACGTCATAGGAGGAGTAGCCAAACAAAAGGGCAAAGGTACCGCTTGCAACTATCGCGATTATCAGGGCGACGGCCCAGGAGGAGAGTATCTTTCTAACTACGTCGGGCAAAAAAACCACCAACAGACTTCCTAGATACTTATAAAAGATTTATTAGAGACTTATTAGAGACTTGCTAAAAACTTATTGGCCTAGCGAATAAACGATACCGGCGCGCCGACATGCCCGCGCACGGGGATCTTGAGTCCATCCAGTGCAAATTGGATATTTATCTGCCATCCGACAAGCGCTTTTAGTTCCAGGCGCATCAGCGGAAATTTCGGGTCGTCTCGTATGATATAGAAACCATTTTGCAGGTAGAACTCGATAGGCCCGAGGGCGTGCTTCTCGTCCCGCGTCGCAAACGTTTCTATGGCTTTCACTTTGCGCTTGACCAGGCTTGCTTCAACCGATTGCAAAAGCACTCGGCCAAGACCGCGCCCGCTTGCATAGGAGCGAACGTATAAACACGTCAAAAGGTATGCGTCATCGCTGACCGGGGTTGAGAACCGTTGCGCTCCCGGAAAAAATCTTGCGGGTCCGTACTGGGCGTAGGCAAGTGCCTCGTTGTCGACGTAAATCATCTTGCCGCACGCACCGCACTCTCTAATAAGGCGCCTCATGCGGTCTGCTTTGGCTTCATGCGCCCGCTCGGGGTCGGTCTCTGTCGGCAATCCTTCCCAGCGCGTGCAGCTTGCGCACTCCAAACCGGAGCGCAGCAGCGTCTTTGGCGTTACCGGCACTATTTTTCTGCGCATAGCGATCCCTCGAAATCGATGAAGTTCCTCTTATTTAATTGTAGGCAATACTCGCCCGACTGCAAGTTCGTGCGCTTTCTCTCCCACCAATCAAAAAACCGCTTGTAACCAGGCAGGTTGCCCGATATCAAGCGGTTAATATTAAAAGTTTAAAAGCCCGGCTGCAATAAGTCTATTTGGATTCTTCTTCCTTTTCTTCCGGTTTCTCGGCTGGTACTTCAACCGGTTTTTCAGCTGGTGCTTCGGCTGATGTTTCAACCGGTGTTTCGGCTGGTTTCACAGCCGGCTTTTTAGCCGGTTTCTCCGTTACCTCTTTGGTCTTTTGCTCGGCGGTTGAAACCGCTTGCTCGGCTTCCTCGGCCGCTGCGTTGATCTTTTCGCGCACCGTTTGGGATGCGGACTCAACGCCGGTTACCAGGCGCTCTCTGGCCTCCTCGATGCGGCCCCTTAACTCCATGCCCCGCTCGGTCGCCATGCCGCGTACCCGGTCGAATTGATCCCCATATTTCTCGCGGCCTTCCTCCATCATCTCCTCGGCGCGCTCTTTAAGGCGCTCCCTGGTTTCTTGGCCAGCGCGCGGTGCAAGCAACAATCCGCCGACCGCGCCGACCGCGCCACCGACCACGAAGGCAAAAAACCTCGCGATCTTGCCTTTTCCTGTGTGTGCCATATAACAACCCTCCAAATTAAATTAAACTTTGCTCATTCTAATGAGCTACCCAACTTGCGCTGTTTTTAAACAGCTTTCTTGCGCTTGAGTGCAAACCCTACCAGCATCTCTACGAGATCATCGAACTCGATGCCGTGTGCGGCCGCCGACATCGGCAGCAGGCTTGTCTCGGTCATACCCGGGCTTGAGTTAAGCTCGAGTACGTACGGGTCGCCTTTCTCGCTTACCATGATGTCGATCCGTGAAACATCGCGGCAATCCAACACGGTGTGTACCTTTATTGCGATGTCCTGAATCTTCTGAAGGAGGTCCTTCGGAAGCCTTGCCGGGATATGGTACTCCGCCTGGCCCATCGAGTACATCGAGTCGAAGTCGAAAAACTCCTTGCTCGTGCTGATCTCGATCACGGGAAGAGCTTTCGGGTCATGGTCGCCCAGGACGCTCACGCTTACTTCGACACCCTTGATGTACTGCTCAATGATTACCTTGTCGTCGTAGCTGAGCGCACCGATCAAGGCGCCGGGAAGCTCTTCTTTGGTGTGTGCGATCTTGATACCGAGGGCCGAGCCCTGTCCGGCGGGCTTTACGACAACCGGCAGGCCGAGGCTTTCCACAACGTCATCAAGGACCGCCGCCGCCCCCATCTCGCGGAAGCTGCCGGCGGTCAGCGTATAGTACGCCGGCGTTGGGATGCCTTTTCGTTCAAATATTTCTTTGGAGAGTGCTTTGTCAAAACTAACGGTACTGGCATAAACGCCGGGCCCGGTATACGGGATGCCCATGATCTCGAGCAACTCCTGCACCGTGCCGTCCTCGCCGTACTTTCCATGCAGTGCTATATATACTAGATCGACCGGATTCTGCCTGAGGTTATCGACGAGGTTTTCATCCACGTCGAGCTTGATGACCTCAAAACCTTTCTCCCTTAACGCTTCAAATACCCGATGGCCGCTCTTAAGCGATACATCGCGCTCGAGCGAGCGGCCTCCCATGAGAACCGCTATCCTTTCTCTCACAGCCGTATCCCCCATTTCACTGGCGTAAAAACTCCCTTCGAACTCACTTCGTTTTGTTAAATCCGTTAACTAATAATGTACAACGTTTTGCGTAACGATTGTAAATAACACTACTTTTTCTCGGGCGTATATCCACGCATAAGCGACTTGTAAAGAACTAGTTGGTGCTTGATAACTCCGCCCAGGCGTTTTATTCCCTCATCGATTACTTCGGGAGGGCAATACGAGAAGTTAAGCCTCATATTACTCTTGCCGCCCTCGCTCGCAAAGAACCCCCTGCCGGGCACGTAGGCCACTTTGGCCTCACGGATGGCTTCTGCCAACATCTCGCCGGAATCGAGCCCATCGGGCAGTGTCGCCCAGATAAACAGCCCTCCGTTGGGGCGCGACCAGCTTGAGCCTTCCGGAAAGTACTCCTCAAGCGCATCGAACATCGCATCGCGACGGTCTCTATAGAGGTCGATCAGCACATCGACGTTGTGTCGCCAATCAAACGAGTTCATGTACTCCTCGGTTATCCGCTGGGAAAACGAACTCGTGCATAAGTTGGCCGCCTGCTTGGCGTTTATTAGTTTTTCCAGGATGGCCTTGGGTGCGATAACCCAGCCCAGGCGCATGCCCGGGGCAAATATCTTGGAGAAGGTCCCGAGATAGACGACATTTTCATCCACCGCGCGCAGGAGCACCTTCGCCTCGCCGTCAAAGCGCAGTTTGCCGTACGGGTCGTCCTCTATAACGAGAAACCCGTATTTATCCGCAAGCTCGAGCACTTTGAGGCGCCGGTCCGCCGACATCGTAAATCCCGCCGGGTTCTGAAAGTTGGGGATAACATAGAGAAACTTCGGCTGAATGCCCTGCCTGGAAAGCTCTTTAAGCTTGTCTTCTAAAAGGTCGACTTTCAGGCCATCGTCATCCATGGGGATGCCGACGACGTTGGGCTCATAGCCCGCAAAAGCCTGCAGCGCCCCCAGGTAGCTCGGTGCCTCGACCAGGATGGTATCTCCTTTTCCGATGAATATCTTGCCCAGAAGCTCGAGCGCCTGCTGTGCGCCGTCGGTGATAATCAAGTCATCTACGCCGATTTTCACGCCGCCTTCGGCCATCATCCCCACGATCTGGCGCTTGAGCGCCTCGTATCCTTCCGAGCTGCCGTACTGCAGGGCTTCGGGGCCCTCGCGCAGCATCACCCGCTGGGTTGATTCCACAATCTGATGAACGGGAAACACCCGGGTATCGGGCAGGCCCCCGGCAAACGATATTATATCCGGGCGCGCCGCGACCGCCAGCATCTCCCGTATCTCCGAGGGCTTCATTTGGCTTACCCGCGGCGCGTATAGCTTTGTCCACTGGTCTAATCTAAACTCCGTCATTATCTTACCTTCGGCCCAGCACGCTACCACTTTACTCTGTCTTTATAGACAAAAAACCCCTCATCCCAACGGGACGAGAGGCTTGACTTTCCGCTCGCGTTACCACCCATCTTCGCCGCTACCTCACGGTTGCGGCCTTATGGAGTCGCACGACCCCGGTGATAACGGTACCTCCGGTCGGGCTTACTTTTTGATTCTGCCCGACTGCTCAGGGACGGCTTCCCAGCTAAACCAGGTACCGGCTCCCAGCCACCCCGGCTCTCTTACACCGTGATCTAACCGTACTCTTCCCTTCTACGCACATCTATGTGTTACTTATTGTGTACTAATTGTGCTCCATTTTAAAGTATTATGATAGTTGAGAGAGCCGGCAAAGTCAAACCACAACCAGCCCCCGCCAGCCAGCCTGATGGTTGCAGAGGGGGGTTTTACCGGCCTTGACGCGATACCGTACACCTTTTATACTCAATTATGTTAAAATTAAAAATTCGCCCTCGTAGCTCAGGGGATAGAGCACAGGTTTCCTAAACCTGGTGTCGCATGTTCGAATCATGCCGGGGGCACACTCATTTACCAGGGATGTTATAAAAAAGTTAACAGTTTCTGGGCCGTCCACTTCACTATTTGCACTTGTTTTGCACTTGTAATTCTCTCTCACCCCATCGACTGGCTTCTCGTACTTAAAATAACATCACCCTGCTATCTCACTGGCCTTTCATGGTCTGGCTGCTCGATTACACATCAAGGCCAACTTTGTAGTCGCCGACTGATTAAGTAGTGTATTTTATGGGAAATATTATCCTTAAGCTTAAAACAATAGGGCATCTGAGCTTGTGTTATTGATAGCTCCCAAAATGTATTTTTCTCGAATTTACTTTCAACTTGCCCTCACCTCTGTTAGACTATAGGCTACAGTACTAGGGATAGTGATTTATATGGGCGACAACTCTCTAGAGCAAGAATTCTATTTCCAGTGGCACATCACCGAAAGGTGTAATCTTCGCTGCCAACACTGCTACCACGAATCCTATAAATCCACAGGGGAACTCGAGTTCACACAGCTTAAAGAGGTTCTAGCCAAAATCGAACAGGCACTTACCGTGTGGCAAAAGGTCGGCTCTCTCTCGCTGACTGGCGGCGAGCCGTTCGTTCGTAAAGACGATTTGTTCAATCTAATAGATACAATCGATGAAAGTGACGTCATCGATTACTTCGATATCTTAACCAATGGCACATTAATCTCCCCTGAAGATGCAAAACGCTTACAACAATCACGTAAGTTACGGCGGGTTCAACTCTCCCTTGAATCTCCACACGCAGGCAAGAATGATGCAACCCGTGGCGATGGAAACTTCAATAAAGTCATAAACGCTATTCGATTACTAAAACAAAATGACCTTGAAGTTAGCATCATGACTACTATCACGAAAGAGAATAAGAGTGACATTCCTACTCTGCTCGATCTTCTGACTGCCGAGCACGTTGATACGTTTGCAATTGAACGTTTTATACCTGAAGGATCAGGCTTGACTATAAAGAACTTGGCCTTAAGCAAAGAAGAGGCACACGAGGTTTTCGAAAAGATTCATGAAATCGGCATTAATGAAGATCGCGTCCGGGTTTTGATGTACCGCCCTCTGTTTTGCTTAGTTGATAAAGATGATCCCACAGTAGGCGCCATGTGTTCAGTTGGCACAAACGCCCTTACGATCATGCATGATGGAACGCTATATCCATGTAGAAGGCTGCCAATCGCTATTGGCAACATTCTTCAAGAGGGTATTTTTAAGGCTTGGTATGACAGCGATCTTCTATGGTCAATTAGACAAAGTAGCAACCTAAAGGGCAAGTGTGGATCATGCGAGTTAGTTCCCATTTGCAGGGGGTGCAGAGCCATGGCTTATTATGTTACAGGTGATTACTTAGAGGAGGACCCGCACTGTTGGAAACAACCAAATCAATCTACTGCCTTAGCCCAAATATTGCGTTGCGCAAGGTAGATGATCTAAATAAGTACTGGGCGTTTAATCTAGTTGATGGAAGTCAATATGAGCTCAATACAACATCGTATTGGTTATTAGAGAATTTTGATGGCAAAAACAGCCTGAACGTGATTATTGGTGAGTTTTTAAACGTATTCGAGGTCGAAGAGTTGCAATATAGAGCGGATATTATGGAAATAGTTGGTGAATTTATTAACCAAGCGCTTATAATAGAAAAGAGGTGTAGTCATGAAAAAGACTAAAAAGAGGGCATACGAAAAACCCATTGTAAGAAAACAAGCGAAGATGGAATTCCCGCTCCAGATTATTAATGCCGATAATCGCGAACTCGCTTGCCGGCAATGCTCCTCTTGTCATGGATGCAGGTAGCATTAAAGGATATAGATGAACGAAGAAGATTTTCGAGCACTGGAAAAATTTAATATATTGTACGACCTTGCCATCGATGAAGAGGAGTACAATCAGGGCAAAAACAAAATTATTCTACATATCGGCGGTAAGGGCCAAAAAACTGATGAAGAACTTTTGGAGACCCTTGGATCCGAAGTAAAGACCGACGTAGCCTCATTCCTCTATAATAAAGCAAGCTTCAAGAAGGTCTCAAAGATAACCCTTGAGACAGAATCCAGTGTATCTCTGGAAGCTTTACCATCTGATAATTCTGTCGAGCATGCTTGGTTTAACCTTTTCTTAGCGAAAAGGTTACGCGCGCTATTGCAGCGCGCAGGTAATCCACCAGGCCAACTTGATGAGGTCGCACGCTTCTTGCTAGCAAACCACGCACCATACCCAAGCAAAACAGCTATGTCTCATGATTACGAGATGAATAAGACCTTATACCTTGTTTATTTAAATGAAGTAAGTGCTTGTTATAAGCGTGAGCTATCAATTGGTTATGCTGACAAGGCAATAACATTTATTAAGCAAACCTCAGCGATTGGTGAAAACATTTATGAATTACTGGCTTTATTCAATAAGGGTAGAGGTTTGCAGCATTGCCATCGGCATAGTGATGCTTTAGATACTCTCAACGAGATTCTTAGTGTCTTCGACGAAAATGGCGAGTTATCTAATAGCGATAACGCTAACTACTATATCAGCAACAAATCGCAATATCGATCAGGAAAAATCTGCAGTGAGGATGCAGCCCTCTGGAGAAAATATATTTATTACCCCACCGTTTTGACCTTCGCAGAAATTTTATCCGATTTAAATAGATCTACGGAAATTATAGGAACGCTTGATGATGATTGGCACCATGAGACACCTTATAAGGACAAGTGGCGCAACGTCTTAAGAGCTGATGCTGGAATAGATGGGGATGCCTGGGATGCATGCGATATTACAGCATCTTGTGATTGCAATATCAAATACTGTAAAACACTGCTGGGTGGAAAATCTGCTTTTGATGACAAAAAATATAGAGACAAAGTGCCGATACTGTACCAAAAGTATTGTTCGGTTCTTCTCAGATATGATGTTGAGAAATTTAGGCGAAGTATTATTTGTAAACTCCGTCAATTTAGAGAAAAGGCTAAAAAGATCGAGCAAGGTTCAATTGAAACCTTCAGGGGACAAGATTTACTGGATAAGATAATAAGCATAGAAGATGCCTCAAGTAAATTCAAAACGGACTTTGAGACTTTATTGGAACTTGCAAGAGCAATTTCAGGTGATATGAAAAACTCTGATGAAATTAAGCAAGTATACCTTTTATGGTTAGATTATTATGATGCGCTTAACAAAATAAGACAGTCTATAAAAAATGCAATAGATATCATCGATAAACTTAAACCAAGCGATAAGTCAAAAGATAAGATAAAGACATGGCGAGATCAGCTAGATGCTCGCGCTAAAAAAATAGATTGGAAAAACCATAAGAGTACTATTCAAAACATCTTCAACAGTTGCTTCAAAGAGAACCGTCGGCTGCAAGATAAAGAGAGCCGCCAAGAAACATTTCTTGGGCTTTTAGAAGATATCAATAAGTCAATAGACAATCAAAAGTATAAGAAACTAGAGATGGATGCATTAAAGATAGTTGTGTATGACCCTAAAACGCTTGAATGGAGAAAGGCTAAATATCAACGAAGATTACAGGTGTTAGACCCAAACATCTCCGATCTTCTCTACCGACTACCAAAAACATGTAGCGAGAAGGTTATTGAGTTCTCGGAGATAGTCTATTGCGATAAAGATGACGGGCTGAAATGTAAAGATAGGCCATTTAAAAACTGTACATATGAATTCGATGATGACATAGCAGGTAATGAACCACCAGTAACATGCCGCGCTAATGCGTATTATCAGATCTTACGAAAAAATACTGACAAATTCGATAAACAGTTGATTTACCCATCAGTGCGGCCTATTAAAAACTCATATTGTCTAACGGTCCTTCGAAGATGGCAATCATTCACACCCGCACTATCAAGTGGTATCGAAATTAATAGTAAAGGTGGCGGCTATTTTGTTTACAAAACTGGTACTGATGGCTTAATCGAGGAGGGCATTGTTATCGACCCAGGGTTTGATTTCTTAGAGAATTTCCAGCGTGAAGGGTTCTCAATACGGGACATAACAGCGGTTGTCATGTCACATGCACATGTTGATCACACAGTTGATTTTATTCCGATCATTAGCTTATTCGCAGAGTACAACAAAAGAACGAAAAGCAAAGATAAAAAGCTTCTCGCAATAATGTCAGCCGGTTGTTTTGATAAATACTCGCAAGCAATAACTCAGTCAAAAGAGTATTTTTGTGATGTTATTGTTGCTAACTATAAGAATGGTAATGTTAAGCAACTTCCATCAATAGACCAATTAGAGCATTTTACGATAAATGTTAGAAAAGCATTACACCAGGACTACACTGCATACGATACATTAGGGATAATTATAAGCGCAAGACAGAAAACGCCACAGACCGAGACTGTGAAACCAATAATCGGTTTCACGGGTGATACAAGATGGTGGGAAGGCATGGAGGAACAATACGAAGGTATTGCAGCAATGTGTATAAATCTGGGTGCAATCGTCAACGTGACAAACCGTGAACAAATCAATAGGACCCTAAATAAGCATGAAGGTGTAGAGAAGATCTTGCGTGACGAAAACCATTTATATTGGCCGGGATTTACACTACTAACCGAAAAGCTCACCAACGGACGTAAGATACCGAAATTAATAATCATATCTGAGCTTGGCGAAGAGCTTAAAGGCGGGCTGAAAACAGACTTGGCAAACCAACTAAATGAAACGGCTGAGCAAACACATTTCTTACCTGAAGACGTCGGTTTGACCATTAAACTACTTGGCGATATCTCAAACGAGCCACAACCGAAAACATTTTGCTTTGCATGTGGTTCTTTGGTCGAGCCCAAAGACATAGAAATTGTTCCCTACGGAAAAGAAGAGGCGACTTATTATGTCTGTAAAGCATGCTGGAGTTATCGAGAAAAAATGGTTATGGAGCAAATAAAAGACTACCATGAGAATGGCTGGCTAGTAAAAGTTAGAGAAGATTTATAAATGTCCTATTTGTCAAAAGCGCGCAGATCTCTTATAGCCTCACAAGAATCTTTGCTTTCAAGGTGCATGGAACCTAAGCGTATTTGTAGGATTACATCAATTGCTTATAGCAATCAAAAAGTGGAACATGCACAAAAGGTCGCTTCTTTTATATTAAAAAAGCAACTCAAAGACGGCGGATGGTCAGATACCGAGGAGACGATCTGGTGTGCAAAAGCATTATGTAATTTCGGCGGACACTACCTTCCTAAAATTAACGATGCCTTAAAATGGCTCAAATCGATGCAGCATCCATCGGGCGGCTGGGGTCTAACAAACCGAGACATGCCAAGAATCCCTACAACAAGCCTTGCTCTAGCCTTACTTCCTCAACTGTTTTGTGAATCCGCGTTCTCGTGGTTAGAGAATGAATGGGCAAAAGATATGAAAGCTAAGGTAAAGCTCACCTACAAGGGTGGACTCACACTTATGGCATTTGGACGAAACGCGATCCAACCGAAAAACCCCAGTCTCATCGAGCAGACGCTAACTTATCTCGCTGCTGAGCAGATTGACGATGGTGGCTTTGGACCGTGGAAGAACCATCCTATCGGAAGCGATCCATGGAGTACCGGAATAACCCTGGTCGGATTAACATCTTATCCCGGATTAGTAGATAAAAAAGTTATCGAGCGTGCAGTCGAGTGGCTCTGCAAAAACCAACTACCTTCAGGATATTGGAAGTACCATTTTATAGATGAGGGATCTGCCTACGCCTATTGGGGCCTTACCGAAGCACTAAAATTCCTGGGTGAAATCTAGCTATGTGTGGCATATGCGGTATTTTTAACGAGAAAAACCAAGCGGCTATCACGGCCATGCTTGATTCAATCAAGCACCGTGGACCAGATTCTTTTGATGCTCGCGGTAACGATAACTATTCTTTCGGTGGGTGTCGGCTACAAATTGTTGGTGAGCGTATTATACCCCTCCCCTCCACCTTTTCCGACAACTTAGTCTTTCTAAACGGAGAGATTTACAATTATCGAGAGCTTGAGAATGACCTGGGGTCACAGGGCATAAGCTTCGAACATAATAGCGAGGAAGCGGTCATTTTCAAGCTCTTCCAAAAATATGGCGAAAGGGCACCAGCCTATCTAAAAGGCATGTTTGCCATTGCAATTATGGCCGAGGATAAACTTATTCTTGTTCGCGATAAGTTTGGCATCAAGCCGCTATATTATAAAAAGCTAGGTAGCAGAATCATTTTTGCTTCAGAGATAAAATCGATCCTTCAACATCCAGAGGTAACACCAAAAATAAACCATAGTGCCCTTGATGAGCTCTCGGTCTTTGGCTACATAGCATCCCTCGACCAAACACTATTTGAAGGCATCTATCAGGTGTCACCCGGACATGTCATAGCCTTTGAGTCGGGCAAAAAAACAAGCTATAAATTTGCCGAGCTACAGGAGTCAAATCTGCTAGCTCGCGAAGGGGATAATTATGAATCGGCTGCCATAATGCTCTATGCGACCATTAAAGCCAGTATGGCTCAGATGCTGGCTCATGGATCGCAAGAGAAAGGATTTTATCTTTCAGGTGGGATGGATTCTTCCCTCTTAGCAAGCGTTGCAGCAAGCCTTTCAGGCAAGCCCGTTTCAACCTTCACATTATCAGATTCCGAAGAATCTGAGGATTTGCTATCGGCTAGAAGAGTTGCTAAGGCATTAGGGGCTAATCATCATGAATTTAAAATTGGTATTAATGATTACTTAAAAGAGCTTCCGCATTTTATTCATCATTACGAGAATATAATTGCTGGTGGCGTCTTTGATATCCACGGTGGAATCGCTTTTCAGCTTCTCTCAGAAAAAATATCTAAACATGTGAGAGTTGCTTTCTCAGGAGAAGGGGCTGATGAATTATTTGGCGGCTATCCTTGGACTTATACCCATCCATTGGGCTTTTCTGATCGGATCCGCATGCGCCTCGAGCGCTTTAGAGATAACAAGAAGCTCGTAAGTCTTGTTGATTCACTCTTCCCTCAACCAGAAGATGAAGATATATACCGCAAGAACATTTTTGATTTCCTCATAAAGGGTGGGCTGGCTAATTACCATTTATGGAGCGTTGACAGATCCTGCTCGGCCTTCGGTTTTGAAGTGAGGCCCGCCTATCTTTATGATGATATTGCTGATTTTGCCCTGTCTCTGCCAATCGAGTATAAGGCGAGAAAAAATGAAACAAAGCGGATTCTTAAGGATGCTGCGCTCCCTCTCTTTAATCAATACGGCATTTCTGATGTTATCCATCGACAAAAACGCGGCATGCCAACTGCCGTTAACAACATCGCGAGCGAGCTTAAAGAACTAGCTCAGACGCTAATTACAAATAAGACCATATCCAAGCATCCTTTTAAGAAGTATATAATCAACCCTATAGACGCAATAATGTTTGACCTGTTCTTCTATATTTTCTTTGCAAACAAAGGAAATCTCCCGGATGGTCTTGATGTAATCGAGTTCTACAAAGAAGGCGTCAATGAAGATTTGTATGGTTAGTAAGTTTCCGCCGATTCAAGGCGGAATTGCGGCCAGAACATATTGGTTAGCAAGAGGACTCGCTGAAGCTGGGCATGAGATCACCATCGTGACTAATAGTGCCTCGGTCGAGAAGAATTATAAGATTTGCGGTTGCGATGAGCACTTGAGGACCCTAAAAAATATCAGTGTCCAGAGCATTAGCGATGCCACACCGTGGCATATCCCCAATTCGCAGGAATACACCATACGATTGCTCAACCGCATTTTACAGCTATTGAGATCCAAGCACTTCGATCTAATAGATGCCGGCTATCTGGTCCCGTACGGGATTGTCGCATACCTAGCGCATAAAGTTACTTCGGTTCCTTATGTAATTCGTCACGGCGGCAGCGATATTGCAAAATTTATGGATAATCCGGAATATAGAGACGTTATCAAAGAAACTATAAGCGCAGCGAACCTCGTTGTAACCGATGAAAAGCATGAAAAAATAAATGGCTTATTAAACCCAAATACGATCGTCTTGCCACCATATGTACCAGATGAGCGGGCTTTTAAGCCTACAAACAAGGCAGATAAGAGTGTTCCGGTCTTTGCTTATATCGGCAAGGTTAACTTTTTCTGGCGACGTAAGGGGCTCGATACAATCGCGAGTATGTTCAAGGAACTGGATAGTAGTAATTATCGGCTTATATTTGTTGCTGAAGGGTTAGGCTTAGAAGATTTTAAGAACTCATTGAGCCCAAATATGAGAGATCGCATCTCCTTCCAACCATTTGTCCCTCCATGGGAGATGCCCGGACTTCTAGCATCCATTGATTATCTTTTCCATTTTGTAGTCGATGAGCCAATTGAGAACCCATCAAATCTAGTTCTCGAAGCTTTAGCCTCAGGCACGGAGATCTTAACCAACCAAGACCTACAAACATCAGACGGTGTGCATAAGCTAGATCCCAGCGATATTCATACATGTGCTAATTATCTGGGTGATTTCATCTCAGATTATCCGAGCCACAAACCGAACGGTCAAGCAAAACTACCGTTCCTCAAGCCAAACCGCCAACGCTATATTCAACAAAATATCGAGATTTATCACCGCTTACTGAAAGCTTAAGAAGGTAACGCTAAGCCTACATTTTATCCCCTACGTTTCAAGATAATTAGCCATTGCAGCACACTTGCCTAAAGAACATTTGTTCAGTATAATATAGCTAAGTTAGCTAATTTAACTATATTGGGGAAAAATGGCTATTAAAAGTATTAGCTCAACCCAGGCACAAAATAATTTTGGGCAAGTTCTTGATGATATTACTCGTAATAATACACGATATATTGTAGAGCGCCGTGGAATACCGCAAATGGTTGCCTTTAGTTTTGACGATTTTGCACGAATGCTTGAGGATGAGAACGAGCGCAAGAGGCTTGATGGAATAATTAAAGAAATTCGCCCTAAGTATAATCTTGGGCGAGTGCTTGAAGAACAAGCGTAGAGAGGATAAATGGTTCCCTTGACAGATTCACAAAGTAATCAGCTGGAGCTGTTTAAGCTTATTAAAGAAAAAACAGCCATTCAAGCAAATAATAAAAATGGTGCGGAATTTAGTAATCCTGCTTTTGCAGGCAATAAAATACGTCCCATACATCGCTGGGTGCCATGGATAGCTGGCTTTTCAAGCGATTTTGTTAAAGACGCACTCCATGAATATTTGCATAATAAAGGTGTTGTTCTAGACCCATTCTCGGGTGTAGGAACAACTCTTGTTGATGCGGTGCTAGATGGCCATAATGCAGTAGGTTTTGAGATTAACCCTTATGCTGCACTTGCCTGCCATGCGAAGGCACATGCACATAGAATAGACATTAATATCCTCCAAAAGAACATGCTAAAGCTTAAGGAGTTCTATAAAGATAAGGCATCGTCCAACTATATTCCAATAAGTGAGCCGCCAAAGGGATTTAAAACGCGAGCTGAGTTTTATAGCCCTGCTGTCCTGGGCAAAGTCTTAATTATCCAAGATTTTATCAATTCTATCGAGAGCCCAGACATTCAAGAATTATTTAGACTTGCGTTTGCATCAACTATGGTTCGATATTCAAATTATTCTTATGAGCCTAGCTTGGGTCGCCGTGTTAGCGCTGGCAAGGATAATATAGAAGATTTCCCTGTTGGGGAAACCATATTAAATAAGTTAATAGATATGGCTGAAGACATCGCCTGGTTTAAAAAGAATTTACCGGCCTCCGATGCAACTGTAAGGATCATTAACGCTTCCTTCTTTGAGTATGAATCACATCTTACACCTGAGTCGGTTGATGTGATTATTACTTCACCCCCTTATCTTAATAATTACCACTACAACCGAAACACCCGTCCACAGCTATACTGGTTGGGGTACGCAGAGAATCCAAGGGATTTAAAACCCCTCGAGAACTCAAACTTTGGGAAGTACTGGCAAACAGTAAGAGGCCAAGAATGCCTAGAGCTTGGCTTCTTACTACCAGACAGCGATCTAGAAGATACGTTGAAGTTGCTTAGAACCCTTCATGCCGAGAAAGGGGTCTACGGTGGTAATGGTTGGGCAAATTATGCAGCAGCTTACTTTAGGGATTGTCACACATTTGCACAGGGAATAAATTATGCCCTTAAGCCAGGTAGCACAGCATTGGTCGTTATTGGGAATAGCATATTGCAAGGCGTTTCTATTCCGACCGACGTGTATTTTGGTAAGATCGCGGAAAGCATAGGCCTTGAGCTTGTGGATATACACATTCCAAGAGCAACGAGGGTCGGCAACAGCATTATCCAATCTGATGTCCGTGTGACTAAAGCTAAAAACTCACATCAACTTTATGAAGCGGTAGTAGAACTAAGGAAGCGGTAATTTACGAAGGGCTCTTTGCACCTTTTCAACAGTATCCTCTAAACGCGGCGAGGCTCCAGTTAAGCGCTCTGCCCACGGTCTTCCTGAGTGTAAAATATCCCACTCTGATTTAGCTTGATTGTATCGCCCCGAGCCAGGGTCATGATTACCGAAACCATCTACAACCGAGTTCCACAGCGGCATAAACCGCCTTATAAGCTCTGCCTCAACAGGGACGACTAAGTCGCTTTCGATATTCTGAAGAATCATAAAACGGCATTGAAGTTCATCGATATCTAAATTGGTAGCTTGCGCTATACTGCGAGCGTGCTCCACAAGCCTACCAAAGAGATTTGCAGATTCGGATATCTGCGTCCTCGCTGTTCTCCAACCAGCCGGAACAGCCTTGCCAACGTAAATTGGCTGCATCAAAGCCCTGCTGTTTAAGAATGCTATCGGCCTATAGAGTTCAAAACCACCAATATAGTAAAGCGCATAGACACCACCACCGATAAAGCGATCTGGAGGCGGAAGCCTATGAGCCGGGGTTTCAGAAAAGAACCTTATAGCATCATCCACTACGCTTCGGAACTTAGACGAACGGAAGATATGTAAATTCAGGTCAGCGTTTATTCCCATTTTTCTCCGCAACCCCGCAACTAATTACTATTGAGCTTTAATAATAGCATAAGCAACCAATGGCCGTAATAACAGATAGACTCTAAGCACACGTATACATCCAGGATTATTCGTTAAAATATTTTAGGCAAAAAGATGAAAATAAAGGCAAAACAAAGAGAG
>Ga0210004_1000743_pt1 | contig 19974 bp, 11 predicted proteins | sample CryGey13umfilter_FD_185450 | JGI IMG/M metagenome (GOLD analysis project Ga0210004, IMG submission 185450) | Groundwater microbial communities from aquifer in Utah, USA - Crystal Geyser 4/8/14 3 um filter (SPAdes) (version 3) | ecosystem: Environmental > Aquatic > Deep subsurface > Groundwater...
CGTTGTGCCAAGCACCCATTCGGCATAGCAGGTGACGGTGATACGGCGCGGACGCTCCCACAGGTTTCGCAAACGCAGTTGCGCAATTTTGACAGGAGAATCTGGCGCGGCGGACATTCGCAGGTTCTGGTTGAGTCCGTGACTCTGACTCTCAAAGATCGAATAGCCCGCGCCGTGACGAATCACGTGCGCGGTATCTGCGCCAGCAGGCATGGGCGTCGGCGACCAAACTAAGCCAGTCTCTTCATCTCTAATGTAAATCGCTTCGCCTGGCATATCGGTGAGCGGGTCATTGCGCCAGGGAGTCAGACGGTTCTCGCCGCTGTTCTCTGCCCAGGTACAGCCCAAGCCTGATTCGGAAACCAGAAAGCCAAACTGCGGGTTGGCGATAACATTGACCCACGGGTGCGGTGTGTGCTGGCCCGGCCGGAGATGGATGATGTATTCCCGTCCGTCGCGGCTGAAACCACCGAGGCCGTTGTCGAGGAGCAAATCGTCCGGGAGTTGAAGTTGTTCTGTCGGCTCGGGATCAAGCGCCGGGGAGAGCGAAGCGGTGAATACTGGCAGACGGGTGGATGGAACGGTTAAACGGAGAGCGTGTTCAGCGAGAGACCCACTTTTTTCATCCAAAATAACACCGGCGACTGTTTCAAACAGGATTTTGTCAGCAGATTGAAGTTGGTCTGTACGCAGTACGAAAATGCCGTCGCGCTGGTTCAGGGAGGCCTCTTCACCCATACGTACAATCTGGCGCTGGATGGCGTTGCGCAGGTCGAGGAAGTAGCCGGTATCCTGCTCGTTCAGGATGACCAGGTTGACTGTGACATGGTGGCTGCGCCAATAGGTGAAGGCTTGCAGGGCTTCGATCAGCAGGGGCGACTCGCCGTTATGGATGCGCACCAACAAAATGGGGTAATCACCAGAGATACCGAAGGCCCACAGGCCAGACTGCCCCTTCTCGTTCTGGGCCAGGATATGCGGTGCGGCGCGTAATGCGCCGGCCGGGTAGAGCAGGGCAGATAAAAGGCGTTGGATATTTTCGACAGAGGGCGCGTCCAATCCCTGTTCGAGCAGTTCTCTTTCGCTGTGAGCTTGCGCATTGTTGAAGGCATGATAGATGGCTTGCCCGGATTGGTAATGAGATAGCTTTTCCAATGCTTCAGAACGGGAGGCGGCCGCCAGGGTCAAAAAAGTGACCCGGGTTTTGGCGCGGGGCTTCAGGTCAATTTCCTGCGCCAGAGACAGGATCGGGTCAAGTGTGCCGCCGACGGTTCCAGAAAGGTGGCGGTTGGCGTCTTGTAATGCCCGCGGGGTGCGCATCGTCTGTGATCTGCCCAGAAACTTAGCGCGGTCCGTCTCGTGGTCGCCGGTGACTTTGCGCCCGGCTTCGATAACCATCGCATGGATCAGCACGACAGGTTTTTCATCCGCAGAACGCGGGCGGCGTTGGAACAGGAGCGCATTCTCATCGGGCAGATATTCGCTCTCGATAAAAAGTTTGTTGAACGCCGGATGTTGGCGGTCAACTGCCTGCGCCGCCAGCACGACTTCGCCGTAACTGGTCAGTTTCAGTTTTCGGGGTTGGTCGCTGTCGTTCAGGATATTGACCCGCCGGATCTCGACGCCATCCGTGCTGACGGTAATTCCTGTTCGCAGGGAAATTTCATTTTCCGAACGCTGGAACTCGACCTTGTGCGGATAAAACAACACTTCCTGATTTTCAGGCGCCCCCCCGATAGGCTGACAGGCGGCGGACCAGAGCGCGCCGCTCTCGCGATCCTGCACATAAATCCATGTGCCCCACTGGTCAAAGGTGGAGTCGGCGTGCCAGCGCGTCAACGCAAACTCGCGCCACTGGCTATATCCGCTGCCGGCGTTGGTGATCAGCAGGCTGGTATTGCCCTGCGAAAGCACGTGCGCCTGCGGAATGGGACTATCCACTGGCACGCGCCATGGCTCACTGCTGACCAGCCGCGCACCTTCGGGCGAGTCCGCTGACTCATCGAGATGGGGATATTCAATCGGCGGGTTCTGTGGAATTTTTTCCTGTAGAAGAAGTTCCACACTCTGAACATGCTCGTCGGTGTGGAAACGTTTCACCATCACATCCTCCAACAGATAGTTACAAGCCGCCAGCAGGATCATGCCCTGATGATGCGCCATGTAGGATTGCACGATGGCGTGTGTCTGTCCTTCTGGGAGACGTGTTTTGGTGTAATCGAGCGCCTCGTAAAAACCAAAACGTCCGAGCATGTTCAGGCGCTCCAGGTGCGCCATATTTTCCAGCACGGCTTGGGGCTGTAACGAAAGTCCCAGCAACGACGCGTAGGGCGCGATGACCAGGTCATCGTGCAGGTCGCGTTTGTAGCCCAGAACAGGCACGCCAAAAGCCTGATACTGATAGTTTTGATTGACATCGAAAGCAAAGTAACCCGACTCCGAAATGCCCCAGGGAACTTCCTGCTCCTGTCCATAACTGGCCTGCGCTTCGAGTGCGGCATAGCAGCTATCCGAGAGAAATGTGCCAGCATAGTTTTTGATGAACAAGGTCGGCATGAGATATTCGAACATGGTGCCGCTCCACGAGAGCAGTACCTGCTTGCCGTTGGCCTTCGTCATGGGCCGCCCGAGATGCTGCCAGTGACTGTTCGGCACATCGCCTTTGGCAATCGCGACCAGGCTGGCAATCCGCGCTTCGGACGCCAGCAGATCGTAGTAACTCGGGTCGAGCCGTTCGGCGCTGGCGTTGTATCCAATATGAAACACCTGTCGGCGCTGATCGAACAGGAAGCGAAAATCCATGCCAGTCACGGCGGCGTTCGCCTGCCCTGCCAGTTCCTGAAAACCAACCAGCAAGGGCGTGACCGTCATGCGCGCCGACGATAACTCATCATCCAATTTTTGACACCATTCACGCGCCGCTTCATCTTGCTGCTGTGCTTTGAAATGATTCAATGCCGTTTGGATGCGCTCATACACGGCTGACGCCTCACCCAGCGTGGGCAGTTCGGCGGGCAGGCTGGCGCAAAAATCCTGTCCAGCGGGCGTTTGCAAAATCGGCGACTCCACGCGGCTGAGCCAGGGCGCGAACAAACCCAGGCTGCGCTGCATGTCCTGCAAGTGGTGGCGCATCAAGCCGAGATAGAGTTGGAGTTCGGTCAGGGATTCGGATTGAAGATTGGGATGACTCTCAAGCAATTCCATCAGGCGGCGGCAAACTCTGTCCCAGCCTTCGCCTGACAGCCAGTCGAGAGTCATTTTCCACGCGGCTGGCTGGTTCTGGACGGCGCTGACGCGCTCACAAATGCGGGTTAGTTCAACTTCAAAAGATTCAATCGAAGCGCGATGCAGTTCCGATTCCTGCGACACAGTCCCGGTTCCCGCACGGGACACGGGATGCGGATTGTTTTTTTTCCGTAAGTGATTCGGGGTGTTATCCAGCGCTTGCAACGCTTCTGACAGAATATCCAGAATGGCGAGCAGCCCCTGCCATTGCTTGGCGCCCAACAGCGGCGCACGGGCTTGCCCGGTCAGGGCCAGGCAACCCTGCTTGAGCGTCGTCAGGCACGCCGCCAGGTTGCCGCTATCCACTGTGGAGATGTAACGCGGCGGGAGCGCGGCCAGCGTCTGCGAGTCGTACCAGTTCAGCAGGTGTCCGCGGTAATGTTCCAGTTTGTCCATGCTCTCAAAAGTTGAGCGCAAGCGGACTGCCAGTTCGACCAGGCCGATGTAACCCAGATCATAAGCCGACAATGTGGATACCAGAAACAGTCCGATGTTGGTGGGGGTGGTGTAGTGCGCCACATTGCCGCGCGGCGACTCTTGAAAATGATCGGGCGGAAGCCAGTGGTCATTGGGTCCAGCGAACTGCTCAGAAAATGCCCAGGTGCGACGCGCCAGTCGCAGGACTTGCTTGCGCTGGGTCTCCGAGAGCGGCGCAGTGATGTGTGTCACGGGCTGGCTGATGATGGCTGCGGCCTGTGGAGCGATCAGCCAGGCGGCCAGTAAAGGCAGGGCCGCCCATAGCGCCGTCGGGTTGAAAATGGCGATGGAGATCCCCAGCAAAACAGTGACAACCAAAGCCGCTGCCATCTCGCTCCAAATTTCGCAGCGCGTGTTCGATCCAGATGCGCGCGCCGTATTCGCCGCGGTTGTCCATTGCAATAGTTTTCTGCGCGCAATCAGCAGGCGTCCCAGCGTGGTGCGGATTGCGCCCAGCATCAGCAATCCTTCATAAGGCAGAAAAAGAACAGCCAACGCCCAGCGTGTGAGCGGAAGCCGAATTGATTTGAGAAGTTGTTTGAGCGGCAGTCTGTTTCGCAAACCATGCCTGCCATCCTGAACAGTTTGCGCCGCGAGAGGCAGGGCGGATGGCAACAGCGCCAGCAGGGTCCAGGCCAGCGGCGAGCCAGGCAGGAATAGCCAGCCCGCGGCGAGCAGAGTCAACAGCGTGGGCGGCAGGAGACTGCGGCGCAGGTTGTCGAAAATTTTCCAGATATTGATGATGGATAAGCGGTTGGGAGCCAACCCGTTTTGAGTCTGGACGATGGGGAATAACCAGGGCAGTAATTGCCAATCGCCGCGAATCCAGCGGCGCAGGCGGCGGGCGTAGACCAGGTATTGCGAAGGATATTCTTCATATAACGTGATGTCCGTGACCAGCGCCGCGCGTCCATGAATCCCTTCAAACAGATCGTGGCTGAGCAAAGTATTCTGGCGCACCTGGCCTGCCAGGCTGCGCTCGAAAGCCGCGACATCATAAATCCCTTTGCCAACGTAACTGCCTTCGCCAAACAAATCCTGATAAACGTCCGAGACAGCAAAGGAGTACAGGTCAAACCCGGCGTTCCCGGCAAAGATTTGCGAAAAGAGCGAACGGTTCGCGCTGGTCGGCTTGATCGCCATGCGCGGCTGCAACACGGTATAACCCGCGACAACGGAGCGTCCGTCCGCGGCAAACTCGGCATGGTTAAGCGGATGCGCCAGGGTGGCGATCAGCCGGTTGGCGCTGCCCTGCGGCAGGGAGGTATCCGCATCCAGCGTGATCACATATTTGATGTCAGGCAAAATGCTCGCGTCCCCAACTTGGGTGGAGTAAGGCGTCTCGCCCAAATTGAGCAACAGGCGATTGAAGTCCGCCAGTTTGCCGCGCTTGCGTTCCCAGCCCATCCAAACCCCTTCAGACGGATTCCACTGGCGATGACGATGAAATAAATAGAAGGGCAATCTTTCAGGATATTTTTTGTTAAGATCTTCAATGCCCGCGCTTGCCAGCCCAAGCAGGTTTTCATCCTCGGGCATATTCTCCGACGGGGCATCCCCGAAATCGGTCAGCAGGGCATAGGTCAATTGCGGGTCGGGATTGGATAGATAATAGAGTTCCAACTCTTGCAAGAGATGATTAAGCTCTTCGGCGCTTTCCAGCAGGGTTGGCACAACTACCATTGTGCGGTTGCCTGATGGGATGCCCTCCGAAAAATCCATGCGCGGCAGGCTCTGGGGCTTGATGCGGTGGGTCACATTCCAATGCACGAGTGTGATGGCGGCTTCCAAAGCCAATCCAAACCCAAGCGCGCCGACGAGGATGAGCTGGACAGGCGAGCCGCCCGAAAGCATTGCGTAAGTGAGCAGCCCCAAGACAAACAGCACGGAAAGGATGGCAATACTCCCCAGATACGTGGCAGTGGGGGATGCGAGCAACGCGCGGCGGATGCGGACGTTTAATTCAGGCTGGTAGCGGATACTGGCTTCGAGCGCCGCGCGCCCCGCATCCCGCAGATAAAAACCGACGTGCGCCTGCCTGCGGCGCTCCGCGGCTTTGTCATCCACACTCCGAGCGGATTCAACTGCGGCGAGCGCGACTTCCTCTTCGCTAAATTTTGAGTGGCGCGCCAGTTCCTCGATGACACTGCGATAACTGTTGCGGGTGTCAAAATCCATGTTTGCATAAATCTGCGCCGGGTCGTCGCGCAAAATCTGTTCCACGCGGCTGGTCTGCTCAAAAAAATCTTCCCAATCTGTGGCGGAGAGCAGGCGCAGGCTGAGAAAACAGTTGGCGACAATGGTCTCGTTTGCGACCTCTGGGGAAGGGAGTTCACTCGGGGTTTCGATTAAAGTTTTAGGCGAATCCAATCCAGTTAATTCAGATGCAGCAAAAACAAGCCGCTCCAAAATCCCGATGCGCAGCATGATCGGAAACGCCCACAGTTCTCCAATCGTCAGCGGCGTGACCTGTTGATAGTCCCCCGCAAAAATGGCGGTTTGCGTCAGGTCAATCTGACTCTGGCTGTAGTCAACCCATTCGCGCGCCAGTCCAAAGATGCGGGGTAGTCCCGTTTCCAGTTTGGGTAACTCATTGAGAAAACTGGCTGGCAGGTCTTCTTCGATTTGTCGCAGGGTCTGTTTGACGATATAAAAATTATCCAGCATCCATTCGCCGGCGCGTGAAACCGGCGCGTCATTGGCTGGCACAGATTTAAAAACTGCATTGGCATTACGCAAAGCCAGTTCCCATATTTGCAGATAATCCAATAGGTCAGTTTTTTTTAGACGGGATATTTCTACGGTGTCCCGTGCTGGGGCCGCGGCTATCACGTGCGTTTTCGCCAGTTGGTGTGCGAATTCTCTCAGTTGATTATCTGAGTCTGAATTGGCTGGTTCGGATGAAATAACCTGCGTGGCAATCTGCATAGGTTAATGCTCTATGCGTTCACTTGTTGGTAGTTCCGGTGAGATTGGCTCTTGCTTGAGGGGTAGATCCTGCACGATCAGAAGCGGGACTTTGCCATACAAGATGAAATTGTTGACCATGCTGCCATACGGCCATTGGTGATGCCCCGAATAGCCATGTGCGTTGAGCGCGACGATATCGATCTGCTCATGTTCCTCGAGTTGATGCAGCGCAACTGCTGCATTTTCACTGGCGATGAGATGAGTTTGAACAGCAATGCCTTCCAGAACCGAACGCGATTTCACCTGTTCGAGATAACGCCCGGCTTCATCGCGGTTACGTTCGACAACGCGATTGGATAACTCGATATCCTCGGACGCCGGGGGCATTTGACGCGCCATTTCCGGGGTTTGCACAACCTGCGCAAGATGAATCTGAGACTTATGAAATTGCGCCAATTGGGTAATGATCGGCAAAACATTTTCCGCCCGCTGTGAACCGTCCAACGGCGCCAGGATGCGTTGGTAAACAACCGGTTCTGATAATTCACCAGAGTAGTCCCCATATTGATGCGCCCGAACAATCAGCAGCGAGGTTTGCGCGCTCAGGATAATTTTTTGCGTGATGCTGCTGATTCCCCATTGAGTCAAGCCATTCCGTCCATGGCTGCTCAAAATGATCAGTTTCATCCCCTGATTTTGGGCGTATTCCGTAATCCCTTCCGCTACCAACCCTTCCATGACCACTGTCCGCGCCTGAAGTCCTGATTCTTGAAAATGCTCCCCTGTCTTTTCCAAATAGAGGGCCGCCTTTGTTTTATTGATCTGCCAGTTAAGCAGATCAAACAATTGCGCGGATGTGCCTGCGTGGTTCCTTTCCAACATGCGCAGCAGTGTGATTTCCGCGTCAAAAGAACGGGCAATGGCAACCACATGCGGCAGGACGCACTCAGCCAGTTGAGAACCGTCCAATGGGACGAGAATAGTATCGAACATGGATATTCCTTTCGATTCTTTGACGCCGGGCAAAACCTCGATGGATTAAGCTCATTATCAAAGAAATGGTTAGCGCGCCAAAGTGCCGGGATAACCGCTGGGTTTGGGCGGCAGTTGAACTGCCGCCCCATCGGTTTGGCGTGTTAACAAGAAATGTGAGCAAGCGCCGATTTTCTTCCAAGGGCGAGGCTGCCTTTATTGTGATCAGTCGGGCGACTCGAACCACGCAAATAAACACACCCGACTTAATTTTTATTATAAACCCTCCCCAGCCGCGTCCACCAGCCGGGGAGTGTTTGTCTCCGCCGCTTGGGGGAGGCAGGAGGGGTCATTTCAGGAATGGCAATGCTCGAATGCTGGTGCAAAACGCTGAGGTTGAATCCATGGACCAGCAACTGAAATATATGCAGATGACCGGCGCGATGAGCAGGATCACCAGGAACCCGCCGATATTGCGGAATAACTTGGAGATCGCCAGGGGGGAGATATTATGGGTCCATAAGATTGTCTGATGGTAGTGAAGTGAATTCCAATCCTTTCTTTCCGCGTTCCGCGTGGATGGTCTCGCCCTCATGGAACTCACCATTCAGGATCTTGACCGCCAGCGGGTCTTGCAGTTCGCGTTGGATGGCGCGTTTGAGGGGACGTGCGCCATAATCGGCATCGTAACCGACCTCCGCCAGATAGGCGCGCGCCTCAGGACTGATCTCCAGCCGATAGCCGCGCTCCTTTAGCAGTGCAGAAACATGCCGTAGTTGGATCTCGACCACATGCACCAGGTCTTCGCGGCTGAGCGCATGGAAGATGATGATCTCGTCAATGCGGTTCAGAAATTCAGGTTTGAAATGCGCCTGCAAAACGCGCGTGATCGAATCGCGCATTACATTGACTTCCCTGCCGCCCATCCATAGCTCACCGCCCAGGTTGGAGGTCATGACCACCAGCGTGTTGCGAAAATCCACTGTGCGCCCCTGACCATCCGTCAGCCGCCCATCATCCAGCAGTTGCAGCAACACGTTGAAGACATCCGGGTGCGCCTTCTCGATTTCATCGAACAGCACCACGCTGTACGGGCGGCGTCGCACCAACTCGGTCAACTGTCCACCTTCCTCGTAGCCGATGTATCCAGGCGGCGCGCCGATCAAACGGCTGACGGTGTGCTTCTCCTGGTATTCGCTCATGTCAATGCGGATCATGGCTCGCTCATCATCAAACATGAATTCAGCCAGCGCGCGCGCCAGTTCGGTCTTGCCGACGCCAGTGGGTCCCAGAAAAATAAATGATCCCAGCGGACGGTTTGAGTCTTGCAGACCCGCCCGCGCACGACGCAAAGCATTCGAGACGGCTTTCAGCGCATCCTCCTGCCCGACCACCCTTTCGCATAAACGATCTTCCATGTGCAGGAGTTTCTGAGTCTCGCCCTCGAGCAGTTTCGCAATCGGAATGTGAGTCCAGCGCGAGACAATTTGGGCGATCTCTTCGGCATCCACTTCCTCTTTGAGTAGCGCCCCGCCCTGAGCCTGTACCTCTTTCATGCGGCGTTCACCATCCGCCAATTTCTTTTCCGACTCAGGCAGAGTACCGTACCGCAGGCGGGCAACCTTTTCCAAATCAGACTGCCGTTCAGAGCGTTCGATCTCCTGACGTGTTTGCTCAATCTTCTCTTTGGTCGTGCGCAGTTCGGCGATGGCTTGTTTCTCGGTCTGCCAGCGCGCTTGAAGTTCGTGAGACTTTTCCTTCAAGTTCGCCAGTTCTTTTTCGATATTTCCGAGCCGCTCTTTGGAAGCCTTATCCTTTTCCTTCTTAAGCGCCTGACGCTCGATCTCCAGTTGCATCACCTGACGGTCAACTGTATCCAACGCCTGCGGCTTGGAATCGATCTCGGTACGTAGACGTGCGGCGGCTTCGTCAATCAGGTCAATGGCTTTATCGGGCAGGAAGCGGTCGCTGATGTAACGCTGTGAAAGCGTCGCGGCAGCAAGAACCGCAGCATCTGTGATCCGTACGCCGTGGTGGACTTCATAGCGCTCTTTTAATCCGCGCAGAATGCTGACCGTATCTTCGACAGTCGGCTCTTCCACCACTACTGGCTGGAAGCGGCGCTCCAGAGCGGGGTCTTTCTCGATGTGCTTGTGATATTCGTCGAGCGTGGTCGCACCGATCAAATGCAACTCGCCGCGAGCCAGCATCGGCTTGAGCATGTTGCTGGCGTCCATCGCGCCTTCAGCCGCGCCCGCTCCAATGATCGTGTGCATTTCATCCAGAAACAGGATAATTTCCCCTTCAGACTCTGTGATCTCTTTCAACACGGCTTTCAGGCGTTCTTCGAACTCGCCGCGATATTTAGCGCCTGCCACCAGAGCGCTCATATCCAACTGGACCAGGCGTTTGTGTTTGAGCCCCTCAGGCACATCCCCATTGATGATCCGCTGCGCCAGCCCCTCAACAATGGCAGTCTTGCCGACGCCAGGTTCGCCAATCAGCGCGGGATTGTTCTTGGTGCGGCGGGATAGGATTTGTATCGTGCGGCGAATCTCTTCGTCACGTCCGATGACTGGATCAAGTTTTCCCTGACGTGCCATGGCAGTCAGGTCGCGTCCATATTTTTCCAACGATTGGAAAGTTCCTTCGGGATTCTGCGATGTGACACGCTGGGAACCGCGTACCTGTTTCAAGGCAGAGAGGATCGCATCCTTGGTCAGACCGAATTGAATCAGCCGTTTGCTTTCATTGCTATCTGCCAGTCCCAGCAAAATATGCTCGGTGGAAACGTAATCATCCTGCATCCCTTTGGCGTAGCGTTCGGCGGCAGACAACACATCCGCTGTTTGGCGCGACATGCTGACTTCCAAATTTGCGCCCTGAACCTTTGGCTTTTTATTCAGTTCATTGCTCAGTTCGTCCTGAATGGCTTGTGTCCCGCCCGATGCCTTGGTGATGATCGCGCGCACGATCCCATCCTGTTGTTGAACCAGCGCCAGCAGCAAGTGAATCGGTTCGACCACCTGATGCTGGTGATCCTGCGCAAGATGTTGGGCGGCGAGCAAAGCCTCCTGCGATTTTTGTGTGTATTTTTCTAAGTTCATGGAATTTTTCTCCGTACCATCATTCAGATGTAACCGTCCCGAAGGGTTGACCTTAAAACCTTCGCAACTTTCTTTCTCTCTCTAAAATATCATTCCTGAATTTCCAGTTCGATCCAAGTGGCTTCGTAATAAACTTCACGGTAATGAGCGAGACGCAACTGCTGGCTTTCAACTTGAGCGGTCAGTTCGGCTTCCAATTGGCGGATATGCGACTGTAATTCAACAACCTGATTCCGCAAGCGCAAGATCGTTTCGGCGGCAGCCTGATCAACGCCCAAATCTTTTTGAAGACGACGCTGACAGCGCAACTCGTAACCTTCATAAGTTCCATACCAATATTTTTTGGGAGATGGGTTTTCGGGAATCATAATTTGACCTCACTTGGGTCTGCGTGTTTCTGACGGGCGGAAGCCAATGCTGTAATGCCCTCAACTTCCTGATCGGTCAACGCGACAGGCAGAACCAGTTTGACTCGGGCAAACATGTCGCCGCGTTTGTTGGGTTCGCGCAGATAGGGCATGCCTTTGCCGCGCAAGCGGAAAGTCTGGTTGGCGTTGGTGCGCGGCGGAATCGTCAAAGTCAGCGGCTTCTCCAACGCGGGGATGCGGATCTCGCCGCCGGCAATCGCCGTGAAGATGTCAACCACCGCATCCATGTGCAGGTCATCCCCATCGCGCTCAAAAACATCATTGGGCACAACTTTGATGATTAAATACAGATCCCCAGCCGCGCCGCCGTTCCTGCCCGACTCGCCGCGACCAGCCAGACGAACCCGCGTTCCAGTGCGTACGCCAAGCGGAATACTTGCCTGAACGCGATGTCCATTTATTTCCAACGCGCGTTGTGTGCCGCGAAAAGCCTCTTCCAGCGTCAGATCAACTTCGTATTCCACATCCCGCCCACGGCGCGGACTGGGTGACGCGCCTCGTCCGCGGCTGGTTCTGCTCCCGCCAAAGATATTGGCGAAGAAGTCGGAGTACGGCGAGTCGGTTCCAAACAAGTCTTCCAAGTCTTCGGCATTGGCGTATTGGGCGCGCGCCCCTTGACCGGGTTGAGTTGACCAGTTTTGCCAGTTAAAATCCTGCTGGCGACCGCCCATCTGCTGCCATTGCTGGTATTGTGTCCGCAACTCATCATACTTCTTGCGCTGTTTTGCATCCGATAAAACCTGGTAGGCCTCGTTGATCGTCTTGAATTTTTCTTCGGCGTCTTTGTTGCCTGGGTTTACATCCGGGTGATGTTTACGCGCCAACTGACGGAAGGTTTGCTGAATCACCTTCTTGTCGGCAGTTGGCGCTACGCCTAAGATTTCGTAATAATCCTTGAAGTCCATTGGATACCGTTTTATTTATCTTCCTGTTTATCATCCGATTCTTTTTCGTTCCTGGACTGCCATCTTTTATAAGCAGACTCAATTTCCCCGGCTGTGTGGGTATCGCAGGCGACCAGCGGTTGATGTTCATCCGGCGCGATGTAGCCGCCGGGGCTGGTCACGGTACAACCCAACAGCCTGCCGTCCGGGAAATACACGGCCAGAATATTGAAGAGTTTGGCGCATACGATGCAGCCATGTATCTCGACTGCATTTTTATTTTCAGAAGTGTTCATAACTATTCATCTCCCTTTTGGAGCCAGCCTTTCTGTTGCCAGGAATCCAAATATCTGGGCTCCGGCCAGAATTTCCCGGGAATGAAGTCAGAACATTCAACGGGAAATATGCCCCCGCCGCGGTTGGATCGCGACCAGCCAAATTCGATCTCGCGGTCACAACTTGCGCAATTCACATAAAACTTGTCGTTTCCGGGGTTGTTATGCGGCTCAAATATTTCATAATCTTCTGGTTTGGAAGAGGAATTATGGCACGGTTTAGAAAAGCCCAATTTGCGGCAAAAACACCTTTACAATTTTGGCTACACTTGTGGGGCGGGAGGCAAGGGAAAAGAACGCCTTTGAAGAAGGCGTTGGGCTAAAACGTTCGATTACCCCAGGGGATTGCTGCCCGTGGATGCCTCACAGTGTAACATAATCGTCCAGAATTTGTAAACCAGTTTTTTCGCGCTTGTGAACCGTGTCCAAAATACCTTTGCACCTCGGATGCCATCCAGCCCACCGCTTTCATCACGCCGATTTCACGGCGGCGCTCGGATACACTTGCATAGAGCGCCAGGCCCGTCAGCGCCAACCCGCCCAGCAAGGCGACAACGGACGAGACTCCCGCGAAGCGCTGCGAGACTAGCGCGATGCCGCCCATCACCTGCACGATGCTCTGTTCAGTCGTCGCGCTGACCTCGCCCAACGTGGCGCGGCTCTGTCGCACCACCTCATCCACCGTCGAGGCTTGCGCGACGCGCACGTAGATCTGGTTGATCGCGTCCGTTTTCAGGTGAGAGAGCATTTGCGCGTCCGCGAGTGGAATGTAGAAATTTGCCGCGGCCGCCTGACCTCCCTCCTGCGCCTCAACGATCCCAACGATTTGAAATGGCTCGCCGCCGATTTTCACTTCATCGTCAGGCTTGAGACCGAAGAACGCCGCATAGTGCTTGTCTACCACCGCCATGCGTGTGTCGTTCAATTGTAGAAAGCGTCCTGCCACGACCCATTGGCTGGCCCTGGCGGGACCGATTGTGGGCTGATTCACGTCCACACCCAGAACCGTCTGGTAGCTCGTCGCGCCGAAGTCCCACAACAAAAGCGCACGCATGACCGCCACCTCGCGCCGCCGTTCCCAAACACTCGCGGCAATGACGCGAAGCAAGAGCGCGGTGGCGAAGAGGAATGCGATTAAACCAACGAGCAACCCGAAGCGGTCAATCAGTGCGAACAGCGCGCCGAGTTCCGCGGCGAATGACTGTCCCGAAGAGACGATGGCTTTATCGCCCAGGATCGTCTTGACGCGCGACGCGACTTCCTCCACGCGCCTCTGGTCGGTCTTGAGAAAGAGCAGATTGGCATCATCAGGACGAATGTCGAACACTGAGCGGACCTGCGGCGCAATGTTTGCCAAGGCGCGCGCGTCCGCCAGTGGAATGTACAGGTTTGCGTTTGCCAATTGCCCCGCGCGCGAGGTATCAACCAGACCGACGATGGTGAACAATTGACCATCCAGTTCCCGGCTCAACTTCTGTGTCACCACCAGTTCCTCCAGATGGACGCGGCCGCCTTTCAAATCCCGCTTGGCGCGCGCCACCAGGTTCAGCACATCCGGCAGGCATTCTGCCAGTTCCTGCGCGGTATCCGCCTTTGCGAGAATTTCCAGCACAACCAGTTGGATCCTTCGCACCCACAGGGTTGTATCGCGCCGTCGTAATTCGATCCCGCGAAATTTCAAGGTCCCATCCTCGAAGGCCCCAAAGTATTGATTGGGAACCGGCACACGAGCGTCCCTTTTGGAGGACAGGAAAGCCAGCCATTTGTAGACACCTTCCAGTGCGATGGGGATGCCCGTTTGAGTCAGGATGGCATCCAATAACGGGGTGAAATCTGAAGCCCGCTCGAACCCTTCCTGCTGGACAAACAGGCAGTCCACGTACATGTGCAAGACTGTGAAGCCCATGTCTTCGGCCACCTCCTTGGCCTGCAACATCAGTTCGCGGCTGGTGGCAGTCACGGCCTCATGCGACTCGGAACCATTGGTCAAAAAACAGCCAAAGGTGGTATCCATGCCAAACAACTTCAAGCCGCTTGGAACGAAGATTACCTACTCAAGGTGCTCGCCTCAGGAATTTAGATGCGATTGCCCTGCCTGTTGTACGTGTGTACTTTTAGTAACAGGTATAATCCAGGCAATGATTCCTCTCAAACTTCGCATCTTTGGATTCCTGTCCTATCGTGAGCCTGTCGAATTGGATTTCACGGGTTTCGACCTGGCCTGCATTTCGGGACAAAACGGCGCGGGCAAATCGTCCCTGCTCGACGCGCTGACCTGGGCGCTGTTCGGCGAGGCGCGCAGCAAGGACAAGGACGCGCTGATCAACCTGGGATCGAAGGCCGCCGAGGTCGCGCTGACCTTCGAATATGAAGAGAACATTTACCGCGTCCAACGCACGACGCCGCGCGGCAAAAGCACGGTGTTGGAGTTCCAAATCAGGGATGGCGAGGATTGGCGTCCGCTCACCGAAAAATCCGCGCGCGAAACGCAGGCGCGCATCGAGCAAACCTTGCGCCTCGATTACGACACCTTCGTCAACGCCTCGTTCTTTTTGCAGGGCAAGGCCGACGAGTTTACGCAGAAAAAAGCCGGCGAGCGCAAGGCTGTGCTGGGCAACATCCTCGGCCTCGAAGTCTGGGAGATCTACAAGGAACGCGCCGCCGAACGCCGCAAGGAAATCGAAAAGGAAACCGCAGGCATTGATCGAAGCATTGCCGATATTGACGCCGAACTTGCGGAAGAGGAACCGCGCAAACGAAGACTCAAGGAACTCGAATCGGATTTGAAGCGATTGAGCGAGGCGCGTAGAACGCAGGAGACCGCGCTGGAAAGCCTCAGGCGGGCCGCGGCTTCGCTGAATCAGCGTCTCGCTGAGGAAAAAGCAAGGCTGGAGGAGGAACGGCGCGGTTTGAAGGAACAGGAGAAAGGTATCAGTGATCAGTTATCAGTGACCAGTGCATTGACTGCTCAGATCGAAAGCACAAAGAAATCACTGGCGGAGACCGAGGAACGAATCGCGGAACGAAGCAAATTGGAGGAAAATCGGAACGCGGCGCGCGAACAATTCGCCACTTTAAAGGCTGAGAACGAGTTGCGAAAAATCGAGATGGACGAACTGAAAGCGCGTATCAACCAGCTCAAAGCGGCGGGGGGCGCGGCCTGTCCGCTTTGCGGACAGGTGTTGAGCGAGGAACATCGCCGCTCCACACTGGAACAACTCCAGAATGAAGGAAAAGAAAAAGGCGACCGTTTCCGCGCCAACAAATCCAGCATGGACGCTCTCGCCAAACAAATCGCGAATTACGAATCGCAGGCTGCGAAGATGGGAAGCGCGGAGAGGGAGCGGTTGAACTTGTCCACTTCGATCACCCAGTGGACGGAACGCATCGAAACGATCGGGAATTCGGCGAAGAATTGGGAAACCATTGGCGCGAGGCGGCTGAAAGAAGTCGAAGCGATCCTTGCAAGCGAAAAATATGCGGTCGAAATAAAAAAGCCGACCGTCAGCCTGGATGAAGCCGAGCGCGCCCTGTTCCGGCTGCAGGAACAGGAAAACAACAAGAACCAGGAGGTTGGCGGGGCGCGCCAGCTGGTGGATGTGCTGGTTTCATTACGCCAGCGGAAGGTAGGCTGCGCCGCCGAGCGCGAAGAGAAACAGCAACTCATTGTTCAACACAAAACACTCGAACGCGCTTTTGGCAAGGACGGCGTCCCCGCGCTGCTGATCGAGCAGGCGCTTCCGCAGATCGAGACGAAAGCCAACGACCTGCTCGACCGCTTGAGCGACGGCAGGATGTCCATCCGCTTTGCGACGCAGGCCGAGTACAAAGATAAGAAGCGCGACGACCTGAAAGAGACGCTCGATATCCAGATCAGCGACGGGGCGGGGTTGCGCGATTATGAAATGTTTAGCGGGGGAGAAAGATTCCGCGTGGATTTCGCCATCCGCCTCGCGCTCTCGGAAGTTCTCGCCCAGCGCAAAGGCGCGCGCCTGCAAACCCTGGTCATTGACGAAGGCTTCGGCTCGCAGGACACGCAAGGAAGGCAAAGACTCATCGAAGCCATCAACACCGTGCGCGGCGATTTTGCGAAGATTCTGGTCATCACGCATTTGGATGAGTTGAAAGACGCGTTCCCGACGCGGATCGAGGTGGAGAAGACGGAGCGCGGTTCCAGCGTGCGCGTCATTTAGTCGAAGGTCGAAAGTCAAACGTCGCGCGACTTTTGACCTTCGACTTTCGACTCCTTTCCCATGCCCTACTTCCTCACCTCCACCCTGCTCTTCCTGCTCGGCCTCGGCATCATCGTCTGGGTGCACTCGCAGTACCAGATGGACATCGTGGTCACGCCCGCCGAGGCGCCCGCGTCCGCGCCGCTCATCAGCATCTGCGTGCCGGCGCGGGACGAGGAGCAGAACATCCGCCGCTGCGTCGAATCCCTGCTGGCGCAGACCTATCCCAATTTCGAGATCATTGTTTTGGACGACCGTTCGACGGATTCCACACCGCGGATTCTGGAAGAACTACTCCAAACGACTAAAGTCGCCACTACATGGCAACCACGTAGTGACGACTTTAGTCGTCTGCGCGTGATTCACGGTTCGGACCTACCCGCGGGCTGGGCCGGAAAACCCCACGCGTTGACCCAGGCCTCAGCCTCCGCGCGCGGCGACTGGTTGTGCTTCGTGGATGCGGACACTTTCGCCGCACCCGAAGCGCTCGCCTCCTGTTACATCAAAGCCATCGAGACCAAGGCCGATATGTTCACCATCATGACCTTCCAGGAACTCGGCTCGTTCTGGGAAAAAGTGTTGATGCCGCTGGTGCTGACCGCGATGTCGGTGGGATTCTCGCCGCGCAAGGTCAACGACCCGAAACGCCGCGACGCGGTCGCCAACGGACAGTTCATCCTCATCCGGCGCGCGGTCTACGACGCGGTGGGCGGACACGAAAGAATCAAAGACCAGATCGTCGAGGATAAGGCGCTTTCGGAGCAGGTGAAGTGGAACGGGTATCGCCTCGTCATCGCGGACGGATACCAGATGGCGCGCACGCGCATGTACACGTCCCTGCCCCAAATGTGGGAGGGCTGGACGAAGAACATCTACCTCGGCCTGCGCGACACGCCGTCCATGCTCCTGCTGGGCGCGTTCGGCGCGACGCTGGCGCTGATCGCGGCGCTGTTCCTGCCCGCCTGGCCGTTGCTGGGATTTCTTTGGCTGCTCAAAGGCGGAGGCGCGCTCGCGCTGGGAGTCATTGCCAAGTCGCTGATCGTGTGGGCGGCGCTGTTGTGGGCGCGCGCGGCCGTCAGCCATGGACTCGGCATCTCGAGACTGTACGCGCTCACGATCCCGCTTGGGGCGGGTTTGTTCGCGGCGATCATGCTCACGTCCGCGTGGAAAGTCCTTTCGGGGCAGGGAGTCACCTGGCGCGGGCGCGTCTATCGTCCAAAATAATTGTACGCACGCCAAAGCGATGGGATATACCGCCGGTTCGGGCGACAGTTCAACTGCCGCCCCAGCGGTTTGGCGCGCTAACAAACAAATAATTCAAACGAAAGGAGAAAAAAAATGAAACACATTCTGATGATCGTCACATTGGGGGCTTTGCTGGTGGGAGCCTGCGCGCCCGCGGCAACGGAGGTTGAGGCGTCCGCAGTCTGGGCGCGCACGGGGATGTCGGGCGGAACCGGCGCCGCCTACCTGACGCTCGTCAACGGCGCGGCCGCGGACGATGAACTGCTTTCCGCCTCGTCGGATGTGGCCGAGGCGGTGGAAATACACCTGAGCCAGGCGGGCGCGAACGGCGAGATGCAGATGATCCCGCAAAAGTCCGTGCCGCTGGCGGCGGGCGCGAAAGTGGAGTTCAAGCCGGGCGGACTGCACGTCATGCTGATCGGCCTCAAACAGGACCTGAAGGTTGGCGACCAGTTCGAGTTGACCCTGCACTTCAAGAACCACGCCGACATTGTTTTGAAGGTGATCGTCAAAGAAGAGGCGACGGATATGTAAACCGGCTGGCTCAAAGGTTACAAGCGCGCAAAATGACAGTCGCTTTCGAAAAGACTGTCATTTTGTTTTTTGGAACTCTTTTCTCCCTGAATCGTCTACTGTCCGAAGGAGATACCAAATGAAAAAGCGAACTTTATTGATTGCCTTGCTCATCCTAACCCTGACCCTCTCCGCCTGCAAAGGAACATCGGAACTCAACGAAAACCGCGCCAAATGGGATTCTCTGGGAGTCGCGCATTACCGCTACGAACTGACGATTTCCTGCTTCTGCCCCTTCAGGGACGTTATGCCTGTCACAGTGGAAGTGAAGGACGGGCAGATCGTCTCGCTGACCGATGTGAACGGCCAGCCCCTGCCCGAGGAATTCCGCGCCACGTTTGAAAAGGCCGCCACGGTGGAAGGGTTGTTCGCCGTCGCCGAGGAAAACCTGTCGAACGCGGACCAGGTCGAGGTCACGTATGACGCGCAGTACGGTTTCCCCGCCTCCATCGTCGTGGACCAAATCAAAATGGCAGTTGACGATGAAATTGCATATTACGCCGGCGCGTTCAAAGCGTTGCCGTAATTAAAAAACCAGGCTTCTCGCCTTCGGCGGAAGCCTGGTTTTTACACACCGCTATCCCGAAAGCAGGACCGCTTCCCCGCCGCGGTCAATCTCCCAGGGGTAGATGATAAAAGCGTCGGTGACGGCGGCATAATAATCGGGACGCGCGCCGCCGAAGAGATTGCGATACGGGTTGAAGTGCAGGACGCAGGTTTCGGGGAAGCCGCCCGCCGAGGAGACGCGGTTCTTCACCGCCGCCATCGTCCGCCCCGAACCCCAAACGTCGTCCACGATCAGGGTCGGGCGGCCGCGCAGCAACTCGTCCGCGGGAAATTGCAGGAAGTCCGGCCAGGCCATTATGTTTGTCTTTTCGCTGGCGATCTGCGCGGGGAAGTTGACCGCCGCGGTCAGCACGTGCGTAACGTCCATGGCCTGCGCAAGCAGGCCGCCAGGAATGATCCCGCCGCGCGTGATCATCACCATCGCGGTAAATTCGCGGCGAAATTGCGGGAGCAGATGGTCAATCAGGCGATCCACATCCTCCCAGGTAACCAGTTCGCGGCGGGAATCGGGAAAAGTCATGTTTATTAATTCAGCCTTTTGGCGACTCGAAGTCGCACCAACATCTGCAAAGCCGACCTTCGTCGGCTGGCGCGCCTTAGTCAGCGAAGGCTGACTTGGCAAGCGTAGGGGCGGTTTCAACCGCTGAAACCAACATCTGCAAAGCCGACCTTCGTCGGCTGGCGCGCCTTAGTCAGCGAAGGCTGACTTGGCAAGCGTAGGGGCGGTTTCAACCGCTGAAACCAACATCTGCAAAGCCGACACTTCGACACTCCCTACGGTCGCAGTGCAACGCCTTCGTCGGCTGGCGCGCCTTAGTCAGCGAAGGCTGGCTTGACAAGCGTAGGGGCGGTTTCAACCGCTGAAACCAACATCTGCAAAGCCGACCTTCGTCGGCTGGCACACCTTAGTCAGCGAAGGCTGACTTGGCAAGCGTAGGGGCGGTTTCAACCGCTGAAAA
>Ga0210004_1000751_pt1 | contig 19871 bp, 19 predicted proteins | sample CryGey13umfilter_FD_185450 | JGI IMG/M metagenome (GOLD analysis project Ga0210004, IMG submission 185450) | Groundwater microbial communities from aquifer in Utah, USA - Crystal Geyser 4/8/14 3 um filter (SPAdes) (version 3) | ecosystem: Environmental > Aquatic > Deep subsurface > Groundwater...
AAGTTCAGAGGAGGATAGGATAAAACTACAGTGTTGTTAACATGTAGACACCCTAAGTTGCATATTGCTTTGCAATTAACCTAAGTACGCCCACCCTTAGGTAAAATAACCATATGCACTTAATTATGGTGTCCTAATTTGAAATGACCTCGTCGTAGAATTCTAAAATTTGGCAAAGACGGGATTTATACCAGCTTTTCTTTTCCCCACTGTCTGAATTGCAAAGAAATATTGTATTAAGTTGACATTTCTTTTAAACCTAATCTATGCTTAAAGCAACCCCTGGGGGAGGCTGTAATGCCTGAGAGTCCCGATTTAGTGGGAGACCCCACGAACCTGATACGGATAATGCCGACGTAGGGAAGGGAAATAGACCGTATCCTTCAGGGATGCGGTTTTTTGTTTTTATGAGACTTGTAGTTAACGAAAAAATATTTGAGACATCAAATGCGGAAACCATAATGGCACTTCTTAATGAGCTTAGGATTGAGCCAGGTCAGGTTGCTGTTGAGGTAAATCTATCTATAATAAAGAAGGCTGAATACTCAACCTTCAGGCTGAATGACGGAGATAAAGTTGAGATAGTGAATTTTGTTGGAGGTGGATGAATATGAATATGATGGATGATAAACTTGTAATCAGGGGCATAGAATTCCAATCACGGCTCCTGGTGGGGACTGGTAAGTATAAGGATTTTGCAGAGACAAAAAAGGCAATAGAGGCTTCAGGCGCTCATGTCGTGACTGTTGCTGTGAGGAGGGTAAATATCATAGACAGGAAGTCCGAGAACCTGCTTGACTACATTGACCCTAAAAAATACAAGATACTGCCGAATACTGCTGGCTGCTACACTGTAGAAGACGCCTTAAGGTATTCAAGACTTGCCAGAGAAGCAGGCATCTCAGACCTTATAAAGCTTGAGGTAATCGGGGATGAAAAAACCCTTTTCCCTGATACATGGGGTCTTTTGAAGGCAACGGAGATTCTTGCAAAAGAGGGTTTTATAGTCCTTCCATATACAAACGATGACCCTGTAATGGCAAAGCGGCTTGAAGATGCTGGTGCTGCTGCTGTTATGCCCCTCGGTGCACCTATTGGTTCTGGTCTTGGAATCAGGAATCCATACAACCTAAAGATAATACTTGAGACAGTGAATCTGCCTCTTATTGTTGATGCAGGTGTAGGAACTGCATCCGATGCAGCTATAGCAATGGAGCTCGGGTGTGACGCAGTATTGATTAATACTGGAATTGCAGGCGCTAAAGATCCGATTGCAATGGCAGAGGCAATGAAGCATGCTGTTATTGCCGGAAGACTCGCATATATGGCTGGAAGGATTCCTAAAAAACTATATGCCACTGCAAGCAGCCCGATAGAGGGGATGCTTTGAGAAAAAGGCAGGACATAATATTTTCGCTCATTCTCGGTTGCAACGACCTCCGAGGTTTTTGCCTCTTTATTTTTAATAAAAAACTGTTGGGACTATCGGCAAAAAAAGCCGCTCAAATATCATGTCCTGCCTTTATGTAATGAGACGGGAAGTAAGGAGTTGATAGATTTTAAATTATACCTGATAACTGATAGGAATTTGTTTAATGCTCAGTGTTCACTGTACCTTGCAATAGAAGATGCACTTAAGGCAGGGATAAAAGTTATCCAATTAAGAGAGAAGGACTTAGGCACAAGAGATTTATTGAATATGGCATACATGATGAGAGATTTGACAGAGCAGTATAACGCCCGGCTGTTTATAAATGACAGGGTTGATATCGCACTTGCTGTCGGAGCAGATGGCGTACATCTTGGCCAAAACAGCATGTCGGCACGTCCAGTCAGGAAAATTTCAGGCAACAAACTTCTGATTGGTGTATCAACCCATGGTATTGATGAAGCTATCGAGGCAGAAAAAGATGGAGCAGATTTTATAACCCTTGGTCCGATTTATCAGACTCCATCTAAACTAAAATATGGCAATCCAATTGGTATTGATACTCTCAGGAAAGTAAAATCCAAGGTCTCAATACCAGTACTTGCAATCGGAGGGATTAAAGTGGATAAGGTTAAAGAAGTAACTGAGGTTGGTGCTGATGGCATTGCATTGATATCTGCAATTTTGACTGCAGAGAATATCAAAGAAACAACAGAAGAATTTATGAGGTTGCTGAAATGACAAGAATAGAATTGGCAAAAAAAGGGATTATTACTGATGAAATGAAGGGAACAGCCCTCTCTGAAGGCATAACACCTGAAAGGCTCGCTGCTGATATAGCAGAGGGATTAACAGTAATCCCCATGAATATTAATCATAATATAAAACCAATAGGCATTGGCAGAGGCCTGAGGACAAAGGTCAATGCGAATATAGGTACATCAAAGGATAAGGTTTCTTTTGATGATGAAATGGAAAAACTTGATGTGCTTGTTAAATATGGCGCTGATGCTGTTATGGATCTATCAACAGGCGGACCCATTAAGGATCTGAGAAGACTTCTTTTATCAAAATCCCCTATCACAGTTGGCACAGTACCTATATATGAGGCAGCGGTTATTGCCGTTGAGAACTATGGCAGAATCTCAAAGATGACGACGGATGACCTTTTCCATGTTATCGAGAACCATGCAGAAGAAGGAGTTGATTTTGTTACAGTCCATTGCGGCCTGACAAGAAAGGCAATTGAAAGGCTTAGGGATGAAGGCAGGATTCTTGATATCGTGAGCCGCGGCGGCTCATTCCTCCTTGAATGGATGGTTTATAACGACAAAGAGAATCCATTATATGAACATTACGACAGGTTATTAGAGATTGCAAAGAGATATGATGTAACATTAAGTCTTGGGGATGGATTGCGTCCAGGCTGTCTTGAGGATGCAACTGACAGGAGCCAGATTGAAGAGTTACTGACTATTGGAGAATTGAGAGACAGGGCACTCGAATCTGAAGTTCAGGCAATTATCGAGGGTCCGGGTCATGTGCCTTTAAATCAGGTCGAAATGAACATAAAAATTCAGAAAGAGATTTGCAAAGGTGCACCATTCTATGTCCTCGGCCCATTGGTGACTGACATTGCAATGGGATACGATCACATAGCAGCTGCTATAGGTGGTGCAATTGCAGGTGCTGCAGGCGCTGATTTTCTGTGTTATGTAACCCCGGCAGAGCATATCAGGCTTCCAAATATTGAAGATGTAAAAGAAGGTCTTATCGCATCAAAGATAGCTGCCCATGCAGCAGACATTGCAAAAGGTATCCCTGGCGCCATAGAACTTGACAGAAAAATGGCAAGGTTCAGAAAGAACCTCGACTGGAACGGACAGATAGAATTAAGTTTTGATCCTGAAAAGGTCAGGCAACGGCGTTCTGAAATCCCGCCAAGAGAACAAGAAGTTTGTAGCATGTGCGGCGAGTTCTGTGCAATAAGAACAGTGGAAAGGGCTCTGCGGAAAAACAAGTAAATATTAAATGAAAACAGCCCTTACTATTGCCGGCTCTGACCCGACAGGGGGTGCCGGGCTACAGGCAGATTTAAAGGTTTTCAGGACCTTTGATGTGCACGGGCTTTCTGTAGTATCTGCCATTACTGCACAGAATACCGTAGGCGTAGATTCCATCTATCCGGTTGAAAGAGATTTCCTCGAAAAACAGCTTCACATACTTTTATCTGATATCAAACCTGATGCATTAAAGATCGGGATGCTTTACAGCAAATGGGCTGTTGAAATTGTTGCTGATATGTTAAAGGAATATTCATTGAGCAATCTTGTTATCGACCCGGTAACAGTCTCTTCATCTGGAATGAGTCTTGTTGATAATGGAACATTGGATACGATAAGGGAGAAACTCTTTCCGTTTTCAAAGGTAATTACCCCCAATATATATGAAGCATCTGTTTTTACAGGTATCAGGATTGAAAACAAGAATGATATGGAAAATACTGCTAAAGTCCTGAAAGATATGGGGCCAGAAGTCATAGTTATTACAGGAGGGCACCTCGAGGAAATAGCCCTTGACCTTTATTATGATGGAGAGTTTCATAGTATAGAAGGAGAAAAGATAAAGGGTGAATATCATGGCACAGGATGTGCCTTTTCTGCTGCTGCCACAGCATTACTTGCCCTCGGCCATATCCCTCTTGAGTCAGTAAAAAGGGCAAAGGAATTCGTAAATAATTCAATAAAAAAGGCTTACCATCCCGGCAGAGGTATGGGGCTGCTTTATTTATGAGCATGGATAAACTCTACAGCTTACGAAAAGAACCTCGTTTATAGAATATAAAGTTTCTCTATAGTAAAATTTATCATGCAGGTTAAAAATATAATTGTTCAACCATTAGAGGCAGGTGAGAGAATTGATATATTCCTTTCAAAAAAGACTGGTATTACACGCTCACAGATACAAGGGCTTATTACACAAGACAATGTCCTTATTAATAGCAAAGAAGTCAGTCAAAATTACAGGTTAAAGTCAAAAGATTTAATCTCTATAAACATTCCTGATAAAAAAACCGAGGGGCTTTTGCCAGAGCCGATACCTATAAATATCCTCTATAAGGATAATCATCTCGTTGTTGTAAACAAGCCTGCAGGTATGGTTGTATATCCTGCTGCCGGTCACGCCCATGGTACCCTTATGAATGCACTTTCTTACCACTGCAAGAAGCTTGCTACAATGGGAGGACCGTTAAGACCTGGTGTTGTTCACAGGCTTGATAAAGACACATCAGGTGTGATGGTTATAGCCCTGAATGATGAAGCTTACTACAACCTTATTGACCAATTTAGCCACAGGACAATAAACAGAAAATATATTGCATTAGTTTATGGGAATCTCAGAGAAGATGAAGGTGAGATAGCACTAAAAATAGGACGTTCTGAGTCTGACAGGAAGAAGATGTCAACTCGTGTGAGGAAAGGTAAAGAGGCTGTTACAAGGTGGAAGGTACTTAAGAGACTTTGCAATGCAACATTAATTGAGGCAAGGCTTGGTACTGGAAGGACTCACCAGATAAGGGTACATTTTGCCTCCATAAGACATCCTGTGCTTGGAGACAGGACTTATGGGAAGAAGGTTGAGATCGAGGCTAAGGCCAAGAAAAAAATTTTATTTCCAAGACAGATGCTGCATGCAGAATTACTGGGATTTACTCATCCTGCTACTGGTAAGTATCTTGAATTCTCAAGTCCTGTACCAGAAGATATGGCTGAAGGGATAAATGACCTTAGCCCCGACTAATAATTGTATTATTTAGGTCAAATAGGTTTATAATTTCATCAAGGTAGAATACACTATTCTAAGGAGAAAAAAACATGGCAAACTTCAGGAAAATCGGCATAATTACCAGCGGCGGGGACTGTGGAGGCCTTAATGCAGTAATAAAGGGCGTCGCACGGAGGGCATACTCTTCAGGGATTGAAGCAGTGGTCATTCCCAATGGTTACGCAGGCCTATATAATCTTGTTGACATGGATAATATCGTAGCTCTTACTGCGGATCGAATAAGCAGTATACAGGCATCGATTGCAGGTTCAGAGGCAGGTCATTCAAGAGTAAAAATCGGGAAGATACAAGACCCTACTAAGTATGAGCGGATTAAAAATGGTCTCAAGAAATTCGGGATAGATGGCTTAATAATTAGTGGTGGAGATGATACAGGCAGCGTTGTTGTTGACCTTCTGGCCCAAGGCATTCCATGTGTTCATGTTCCAAAAACAATGGATCTGGACCTCCAATCCTATAGCGTGGGTGGTGATTCTGCTATCAACCGGATTGCTGTTTTAACAAGGGAACTGAAAACCACTGGTATGAGTCACAATCGCATCCTGGTATTAGAGGTCTTCGGGAGGTATGTAGGACACACAGCCCTGAGGGGAGGTGTAGCTGCTGAGGCCGATTGTATCCTCATTCCAGAGATACCTGTTGACTTCGATGTTGTTTACGAGGACATGAAAAGGAGATATTTCTCCAGAATAGAAAGGAGCGATGTAAAGGCAGGTACTTATGCAATTGTTGTATCAGAGGGCATTAAGACAATCACTGGTGAATTACTATATAACGAGTCTGTAGGAGTCGATGCCTTTGGTCACAAGAAGCTTGCAGGCGCCGGTAAGTATGTAAGACAACAGCTCGAAAAGAGGCTAAAAAACGACCCTGAGGTAAAGGAATTTATGAAGAAGGTAGGAATGTATGCCCCGGGTGTCTATGAGGCTCCAGAGGTAAGAGAAGTAGTCCCTGGCCATATTGTAAGGTCCGGACATACCTCGGCCTACGATGTTAATTTCGGAGAAAAGGCAGGAGCTGCCGCTGTAATACTTCTCATTGAAGGTAAAAGTGGGAATACAGTGGTTAATGTGACTGGTAATAAGATACATTATCAATCTACAGCAGAAATAATAAAGCGGAGAGAGGTAGACCTAAGTGAGATAGCCCTGTTCGAAAGTCTCGGCACCTGTTTTGGAAGAAAACCCCAGAAGTATGACTACGAATTATTAGTTGAGACAAGCACAAAAATAGAGAGGTTTTTATAATCTCTAATCACCAAAACTGACGCCTAAAGACCTTGCTGTTTGAATGATATCGCTGTCAAGAGGTACTGTCCTCATTTGACCAATTGCCTCTTCAATTGTTACTGCGCAGATTTCTGTAGAACGAAGCGTCACCATTGACCCGAACTTGCCAGCCTCGATAAATCTTATTGCAGCAGTACCGAATCTCAGACAGAGCAGTCTGTCAAAGGTAGTGGGCGCACCTCCCCTTTGTAAATGCCCAAGAACAATGCCTCTCGTCTCTTTACCTGTCTTCTCTTCGATTTCATCCGACACCTTTTTACCTATCCCGCCAAGCCTGACCTCACCGGGACTTTTTTCGATTACCGTTACATCTCCGCCAAGAGGTTTGGCCCCTTCTGCTACTACAACAATAGCGTAATCCTGTCCAATAAGCCTCAGTTGTTTTATCTTATTACATACCTTTTCAATATCAAAAGGTATCTCCGGTATCAGGATGACGTCGGCTGAACCAGAGATACCGGAATAGAGCGCTATCCAGCCGACATATCTGCCCATCACCTCGACAACCATAACCCTGTCGTGAGATTTGGCGGTAGTATGAAGTTTGTCTATTGCCTCAGTCGCTGTATTGACTGCTGTATCAAATCCGAAGGTAACATCTGTTGCGCTGATATCGTTATCAATAGTTTTGGGAATCCCAATGACAGGGATACCCTTTTTGAAAAATTTATTCGCAATGTTAAGACTGCCGTCACCTCCAATAGCGATAAGTGCGTCAAAACCCAGGGCCTTAAAGTTTGAAACTACTATATCAGAAATATCAGTCTCAATAACACTGCCACCAGATTTTTCCACAAGATATCTGAATGGGTCACCCTTGATCGCTGATCCGAGAATCGTGCCTCCAATATTAGTGATGTCCCAGACATATTCAGGGGTGAGGCGTATAATCTGTTTGGTATCAATCAGGCCTTTATATCCATATTTAATGCCATAAACTTCCCATCCCTTTTTATAGGCAGCAAGAACTACACCCCTGATGACTGCGTTCAAGCCAGGGGCATCGCCGCCGCCGGTATTAACAGCTATTTTCATTTTATACCACCTCCACTGCCTCTTCTTTTGATACCCTCGGGGGAGGATGAGGAATCTTCGACGGATACCCAACCGGAACAATGAGTACAGGTCTTAGATTATAAGGCATATTTAAGATGCTGCAATCTTTTTCTTGATTCTTTCATCTTTTATAAAATAAAACTTTCTTGCCTGAAGGTTCCCGGCACTGGGCGCCCATATCAGGGCGTCAATGAGCTTATCAACAATCTCCTCTGGTATCTCCCTATTTTGAAAGTCGCGAATACTTCTTCTCTCTTTAACGGCCATTAAAATATCCATTTAATTAAATCCCAAGACCAAAATTCAAATGCCAAATATTCTCAAATATTGCCTATTGACTTTGCTCACATAATGTTTAGATTTTTGAGTTTGGAATTTGGTGTTTGATAATTGGTTATTATCAGTTTTACGGTTTCCAGTATTCCTCAAACTTCCCACCTTTTGTTATCCAGACAACATAAGGTGCTACCGTCACATCACCCTTTGAATCAAACCTTATCTTCCCGAGGGCGCCATTGAATTCTATTGAATGTAACATATCGATTATTGATTTCCCCTCGATTGATTTAGCCTCTTTAATTGCAGTCAACATGATATTTGCAGCATCATAGGCATAAATAGAATATGGGCCAATTTCTCCGTATCTTGACCGGTATTTATCAATAAAGCCTTTTGCTGAAGGTATATTCTTTGGGTCAGGGCTGAATGTAACATAAGTACCCTCTGCTGCAAGGGTTCCGGCAATCTCGATAAACTTTGGATCTATTGTCCCATCACCACTCATGAACTTAGCGTCCAGTCCTATCTCCCTGGCCTCCCTTACAAGTAGCCCTGCTTCAGGATAGATACCACCGAAAAAGATAAGCTTAGGATTTTTATTTTTTATTGCTGTCAGAACCATCTTAAAGTCCTTATCTCCCTGGACAATCCCTCCATAATAAACTACTTTTACCTTATCACTGATGAACTTCTTGAACTCATCTGCAAGTCCCTGGCCGTATGTTGTTTTATCATGAAGAATAGCAACTTCCTTAAGTTTAAGATAGTTTATGACAAAATCAGATGCAACCCTGCCCTGCTGGTCATCCCTGCCGCAGACCCTGAATACATTTTCATAGCCTTTTTTCGTAAGCTGAGGGTTGGTTGACGCAGGGGTGATCATAGGGATTACGGCTCTGTTATAGACATCTGATGCAGGGATAGAACAGCTTGAATTAAAGTGGCCGATAACACCAACCACGCCGTCATTAACCATCTTATTTGCAACAGAGACAGCCTGTTTGGGGTCATGCTGGTCGTCGCTGGTTATCATTTCGATCTTCTTGCCAAGGACTCCACCTTTATTATTCCACTCCTCAACAGCAAGCAGGACACCATTTTTGAAATCCATACCTATCTTCGCCTGATCACCTGTCATAGGTCCGGCAATGCCGATCTTTATTAGATCCTCTTTCTTTTGACATCCGAAAGATAAAAGACAAAAACATAAAATAATAAATACAGCCCTCCTCATATTATGAACCTCCCAATATTGCTTTAATCTTTTTTGAAAGTCTTATCGGTGTTGTGGTCATCTTTAAAAGATAATCTTTCGCTCCTAACGCCATCGCCTTTTTTATATCAGTTGGGATACTCCTTGTGGTCGGTAGTTTACACCCGATTACTTAATAATATCCATGAACCTTGTGGCGTTTTCTATGATATCTCCGCTTAATATTGCAGATGCAACTGCAACTGCATCAACTCCTGCATCAAGAACCGACCTGATATTTTCGATGTTTATTCCTCCTATTGCAACCACTGGTACGTGCACCTGCCTTTTTATCTCCTTCAGCATATCAGTCCCTTTCGGCATGCCGGCATCTTTAGTTGTCGTACGAAATATGGGGCCGAAGCCGATATAATCGGCACCCCCTTTTTCTGCTTCTTTCGCCTGCTCTAAATTGTGGGTCGAGATACCGATTATTTTATTATTCCCCATAATCTCCCGCGCTTCCCTTACAGGCAGGTCATCCTGCCCGAGATGTACTCCGTCTGCATCTACAGCAAGTGCAATATCAGCATAATCATTTACTATAAGCACAGCATTAAAGTCCTTTGTTAGTTTTCTTAGCCTGATTGCTTTTTCATAAATTTCGCGCCTTGATTTCTCTTTATCCCTGTACTGAACCCATTTCAAGCCGGCTCTCAGCACTTTCAACGTCATCTCTTCACATGAAAGTTTACATGCCTTACGATCAGTAATAAAACATAAACCGCCTAAATACATGAATCCACCTTACCGTGTAGATAATATTTTTTTGATTAACTCTTCTAATCTCGGGAATTTTACCTGAATATCATCCTATGCACAAAACAATAGAGTACCCCATATCCTTATTGAATGTTACTCTTTCGTTATTTCTTTAACTTTCCTCCAGGTTTTGTCGGGGTTAAACGTTTTCACGGCCTTTGCAATACTCACTGTATTCTTGCCAAGATCCTTTTCAAAAATAACCCCTGCCTGATTTACTATAAAGGTCATGATACCCGAGTTACCGTATTGAGCAGGATAAGCGATGAGAGCATATCCTAAGATCATCTTTCCTTTGACCACATAGTCGTATGCATCACCCGTAGCATATTTCCCTTGTCCTTTTAATATTTTGTAATAATACCCATGAAAAGGTAAAAGGTTAATACCCCCACCTTTCTTTGCGTATCCTTCGCTTGCTGCCTGAGCAACAAAAGGACCAAGGGGGCTCGTTTCCTCACCTTCTTGTGCTTCCCAGTAGAGCCCATCGTATTTCCCTTCAGTGCTGATAATTTTTGGGGCGAACTGCGCTACCCCGTCACCATTACGATCCTTGCTTGCGTATTCACACTGTGCATCGATATAGGCATGAAGAACCTCGATAACATTCAACTCGTTTCTGCCTATCCTCCTGTTCAGTATCTCTTCCTTTCCAGCATTTGTGTCGAAAACCCATTTCTTGTTTTTTTCCACAACTGGAATTGGCAAAGACCAGTCATCTTTCCCTATATGAAGAATTATTTTGTTGGCAGATCCTTTCTCAAGTTTGTTCATCTCGTCATAGGCTTTGAGGAACTTTTCACGTCCTGCCTTATCTGCTACTTCATCGCCGGAAGATATCAATTCTTTGCCAACAGAGCCCAAAATGGCCAGCATCTCTTTTTTATCATCTGTCTTTACTGCGGCGACAAGGGCATTCATGGCTTCTTCAGGCGAGGCAAAACTCTTCTGCTTTATGCTTTTGGCAAGCAAAGGTGAATAGGTTACGCTCAAGAATATGACAACTGTTATGATACCAGTCAGTGCGGTGAGACAAAGTGAATAACTCTTTTTATACCATCTAAATGTATTCATTCTTTTCCTCCCTTACGCATCTATAATCCTTTTTTATCCTTTAATGACTCCTACCGAATTCATGAACGCCGTTACTGTAATCCTACCTTCGGAATCCACCGCCTTGCCCGCCGCTCCGGAATCCACTGCGCTGTCCGCCACTCTAGAATCCACCACTCTGCCGACTCGAGAAACCGCGTTCGCTTGCCTTGCGTTCGAAATTCCCATCACCAATGCCGCTGAAGGCATTGCTCCGAGTTGGGGGTCTCTGGATCGTTAAGGGTCTCTGAACCGTTGAGGGTTTCTGAACCGTTGAGGGTTTCTGAACCGTTGAGGGTTTCTGAACCGTTGAGGGTCTCTGGATCGTTGAGGGTCTCTGAACCCTTTCGCGTTCAATTTTCCCGCCGGTCGTACCAAGACCTCCCTGCCTTTCAATAGTACCGCGCAAGGGTTCCCTGGTCTGCCTCTCAAAATCTCGGCCTGCATATCCTCGTGCCTCCGGCCTTATCTCCGACGCACGTGAAGCCGGCACCCCAAAACGCTGACTCGTTGACCTGTCTCTATAAGCAACCCCTCTTCTATGATCCGTCTCGTGCATCCAGACATGTCTGCCAAAGTCCCATCTACCTCTATCGAACCTGTTGAACCGTCTTGTCTTATCCATGTCCACATAAATGTGATGATGATGCCAATCATACCAGCTCCATGAGGATATGCCAAGACCAGCAAAAATACCAAAACCAAAGCCGATAATTCCGCTGGCTATAATCGCACCGGGTGGATAATACCAATAATACGGAGGATAGGCAGGGTACCACCACGGTCCATATACATAGAGCGGATCATATGCTGGGACATAAATGACCTGTTGGTCTGCTGGTTCTATATTGATAATCTCCCGCTCAACGATAACCTTCTGTTCTTTTGTCGTCTTGAGATTTCCCTGTTCCTGGGCTTTCCTGCGCAATTCCTGTATGGTATCCATAACATCATTCTGCTGACTCAGAAAAGCATCTCCCAGCCTTGTCGTCCGCTCAAGATTATCGCTCATTGCATAGATGACCTCAGGGAAATAACAGAGTGATTTCACGCTTGAATCCCACGTCTTATCCTGCAGTGCCTTGTCAAGTTCATCACCTTTAAGGTTTTTGTTCTGCTTTATCCACCGTTCAGCCTCGACAACTTCAATTGGATATGTAGAAGCCATGAATATCCCAGCTATAAGTGAATCAGGATACAAGGCGATCGGCGCAAGCATCTGTGCCAGCTCTTCTCTCGAAAACTTGACAGGCTGTACCGTTTGTCCGGAATCCTGAGCCATTATTCCGGGTGGTATCACAAGCATGACAATGATCACCCATAACAACCCATGTGTACAAATTTTTGTAACCTTCATAGTACCTCCTTTTTTAAATACCTCTTGGGAGATATTAAAGATTTGTCAGAACACATATAAAACCTCTTTTCAGATATTCTCAAGCCTGTTCAATAATCTTTAATATAGCAAAAATAATGCCCATTTAAAAGACATTAATTTTATTCAGAGTTATGAAATATAAGACTCAATTCTACAGACAATTTGTCATGCTTTAGGGTATTTTGCCCGAAGAAAATAATAATCAAGTTTCATTATTTATTTCCGACTGACAATCATTTTTTGTTTAAAACAATAATCTCAGTCAAGCTTTTGTCTTCTTCTCTATCTGAGAGCAGATGCCGTGAAGCATCTTTACCTCCCAATCTGTCAACCCTGCCCTGCCGATCAGATGTTTCAGGTTCCTCATTATTTTCGTCTCAAGGTCTCTGTTGCCCCTGGGAAGGTACTCAAGGAGGTTTAGGACTGAATTTATATGTTTGTAAAGGGTTTCAAGTTCTTCATGCTTAGCTAATACAGGCGCTTCTGTCTTATACGTCTTGTGGCTTAGTTCATATGCAACAAGTAACACACTCTGTGCAAGATTGAGTGAAGGAGTTTCGGGATCTGCAGGAATTGTTATCAGAAGACCACATTTCTCGACCTCTTTATTGGTTAACCCATTGCGTTCCCTGCCGAACAGGATTGCAACTTTGTTCTTTTTAGCAGCAGCGATGATCCTCTTGACACTTTCTTTCAACGGCACAATAAGCCCTCTTCTCCTACCTAACCGTCTTGTTGTACCGATAATGAGATTCTTATACTTAATAGCATCTGTGAAACTCTTGTGGACCATCGCATTTTCAAGGATGGTAACCCCCTGACATGCCATCTGTTTTGCCTTGCTGGTGAAAAAATATCCCGGGGTTACCAGTTCAAGATTTTTAAAGCCCATATTCTTCATTGCCCTTGCAGAGGCGCCGATATTGCCGGGCTCCCTCGGCTCAATGAGTATAAAAGAAATATTATCCTTCCACGATTTCATAGTAGTCTCTTTTCTTTTTGGTAATCTCCCCTAACCGCGAAAGCATTCGGGGCTGCGGCTGCAACTTTACTATAAATAAAAACTGCCTCTTTAATAAATCCAAGCACCTTGACCACAGGGTATTAACCCTCGCACTTAAGGAAGTGCAGGGTATTCTCAAGGTGCTGGATAAATATGTTATCATTTATCCCCATGGAAAAAAGGCTTCAGAAAATTCTCTCTGAGATGGGGATTACATCAAGGAGAAAGGCCGAGGACCTGATATTCGAAGGCAGGGTAACTGTAAACGGCCGTATTGCAACCATCGGCACAAAGGCAGACCCGGTTAAAGACCACATAAAGGTTGACGGAAAACTCCTCATAAGACCAGAGCCAAAGGTTTATATCATGTTTAACAAACCTAAGAATGTTGTTACATCCCTTCATGACCCTGAAGGAAGGCCTACTGTAAAAGATTTTCTGAAGGGTGTAAAATATAGAGTTTTCCCTGTGGGAAGACTTGATTATGACTCTGAAGGTCTGCTTTTATTAACAAATGATGGTGATTTTGCACATGCAGTGCTTCATCCGTCAAAAAAGATTTCAAAGACTTACCTTGTAAAGGTAAAGGGAATTCTTGATGAAGAAGAGATTGAGAAATTGAAGTCAGGTGTAAGGCTAAGAGACGGAATGACTTTACCTGCAAAGGTAAAAAAGATTAAAAGGACAGAGAATAACTCATGGCTTGAAATGACGATATATGAAGGGAAGAAAAGACAGATCAGAAGGATGCTTGAAAAAACAGGCCACGACGTTCTGAAATTAAAGAGGATAAGGGTTGACGGACTCGAATTGGGCAAACTTGAACCGGGGACATTTAGATATTTAACGCCTGAGGAGAGAGATAAAATAAAAAAAGAAGTGGAGGTTGCATGATTCAGGATAAAGGATGTGGTGAGATAAGGGAATCTGATATAGGTCAAAATCTTACCCTATGTGGGTGGGTCTTCAGGCGGAGGGACCACGGCGGCCTTATATTTATAGATTTGCGTGATAGAAGCGGGATACTCCAGGCTGTCTTTAACCCTGATGTATCAGGCGATGCACATGAACTTGCACATGACCTGAGGAGCGAATATGTAATCTCTGTCTCAGGTGAAATCAGGAAAAGACCTGCTGGCACAGAAAATCCAAATATGCCGACAGGTATGGTAGAGATGTATGTAAACAAACTCGATGTCTTGAATGAATCATCCCCCCTGCCCTTCACAATAGAAGATGCTGCTAATGCGTCAGAGACCCTGAGACTCAAATACAGGTACCTTGACTTGAGAAGGCCAGAGATGCAAAGGAATCTAATTATAAGACATAAGGCTACGAAGGTTATCAGGGACTATCTTGATGAAAAAGGATTCCTTGAGATAGAGACACCTATGCTTACAAAATCTACGCCAGAAGGCGCAAGGGACTATCTTGTGCCCAGTCGTCTGAATCCTGGACATTTTTATGCATTACCCCAATCTCCTCAGCTTTTCAAACAGATATTGATGATCTCCGGCCTTGAAAAATATTTCCAGATCGTGAAGTGTTTCAGGGATGAAGACCTTCGTGCAGACCGGCAGCCTGAATTCACCCAGGTTGATCTGGAGATGTCTTTTGCTGACAGAAAAGATGTTATTGAGAACATTGAGGGCATGATGAAGCGGCTCTTTAAAGATGTCCTCGATATAAAACTTGAAACACCATTTGAAAGATTGAGTTTTCATGAGTCTATGGAGAGGTTCGGTACTGACAAACCTGATCTGCGAATCAGCCTTGAACTCAAAGATATGGCTGACCTGTCAGAAAAGGGTTCATTCAAGGTACTTCTTGATGCAATTCAGTCAGGCGGAAGAGTAAAAGCAATGAATGGTAAAGGTATGGCTGGTCTTTCGAGAAAAGAGATAGATATGCTTACAGAAGAAGCGCAATCTTTTGGCGCAAAAGGACTTGCATGGATAAAGGTGAAAAATGGTTTCGAGTCTCCAATAGCAAAGTTTTTCCCTGAGGAAATCCTGAGACAGATGGCTCAGAGGCTTGATGCAGAGGAAGGAGACTTAATGCTATTTGTTGCTGATAAGGAGAAGGTTGTTCATGATGTACTAAGCAGAATGAGACTTGAGCTTGGAAAAAGATTAAACCTGATAAAGCCTGGTCATAAGTTTGTATGGATTACGGATTTCCCACTCCTTGAATGGAATGATGAGGAAGGCAGATTTGAGGCAATGCATCATCCATTTACTTCACCAGTGGATGAGGATATTGAAAAAATGCTTGCGATAGATGTTACTCACGAAGAACTTCTCACTTCTCACTTTTCACTTCTCACTTCCATTCGTGCAAAGGCTTATGATATCGTGCTTAATGGCTATGAGATAGGAGGCGGGAGCATCCGTATTCACAGGCGTGATTTGCAGAGGAAGATGTTTGAGCTTCTGAGGATATCAGAGGATGATGCAAGGGTAAAATTTGGTTTTCTGCTGGATGCGCTTGAATATGGTGCACCTCCTCATGGAGGGATTGCACTCGGTCTTGACAGGCTTGTAATGATTATGGTTGGTGCAACATCCATCAGGGATGTGATCGCATTTCCAAAAACACAGAAGGCATTTTGCCTCATGAGCGGCAGTCCATCAGCAGTAGAGTCAAAACAACTGAAGGAGCTTTATATCAAGTTAAATCTGCCTTAGAACTTTTTTATGTACTCGATATATGAATCGTAATTGCGTTTTACTTCAGTTATGCTGTCTCCGCCGAATTTTTCGAGAAAGGCATCTGCAATAGTCAGGGCAATCATTGCCTCTCCTATAACACTCGCAGCAGGCACCGCACATATATCAGAGCGTTCATATGCTGCTTCAACAGGCCTTTTTGTGATGATGTCAATAGAGCGGAGCGGCTTTTTTTGCGTAGGTATTGGCTTCATTGCAGCCCTCAAAATTATTGGCATTCCGTTTGTCATCCCACCTTCAATCCCGCCGGCGTAATTTGTTTTTCTATAAAAGCCAGCTGTGAGTTCGGAGTTCGGAGTTCGGAGTTCGGAGTTTATGCTCTTTGCTCTTTGCTCTTTGCTCTTTGCTCTGTAGAAGATTTCATCCATTACCTCTGACCCGAATCTCCTGCTCATATCAAAACCAAGACCAACCTCGACCCCTTTTATCGCCTGAATACTCATTAATGCCTGTGCGAGCCGTCCGTCAAGCCGCCTGTCCCACTGGATATGACTGCCGAGACCAACAGGAACACCGATTACAAAAACCTCAAATATACCTCCGAGGGAATTACCTTCCTTGATAGCCCTATCTATTAACTTGACCATCTTTTTTGACGCTACTTCATCCGGGCATCTGACAGGAGACTTCTCAGCCTTTTCAAAAATTTTTGAAAGTTCTTTTTCTTTCAAATTTTGAATTCTGACAGTTCCTATTTGTATAACATGGCTACCAACCTTAATATTAAATTCAGATAAAAACTTTTTTGCCATTACACCCAATGCTACTCGCATTGCCGTCTCTCTTGCACTTGAACGTTCAAGGATATTTCTTATATCGTGGCTGTCGTATTTTATTGCACCTGAAAGGTCTGCATGGCCAGGTCGAGGACGCGTAACAAATCCCCCCTTCCCCCCTTTAAAATCCCCCTCAGCCCCCCTTTTCCAAAGGGGGGAGTGAGGGGATTCAGGGAGATTATCAGAACTCATAACATCCTGCCAATTTGCCCAGTCTTTATTCTCAATAAGTATTGAAATAGGTGACCCTATGGTCTTCCCACAGCATACACCTGAAAGAATCTCAGCATGGTCAGATTCTATTTTCATCCGGCCTCCGCGGCCATGGCCTCCCTGCCTTCTTTTGAGATCTCTATCAATATCCTCCGCAGAGATAGAAAGCCCTGAAGGAATCCCCTCAAGAATCCCTATTAATGCCTTTCCATGTGATTCACCTGCTGTTATATATCTAAGGGTAGTCATAGTCCTAAATTATTTTTGTAAAAGTATACCATAGTTGCAATGAAATTAAGAAAGCAGCGTGTGGACAGCAATCAAGTAAACGCGCCATGTTTAGGGGAATACTTAGGTATGGGTTTGAATGAAAAAAGAAACGCGCCCCCTCTCAGAGATTATTTTAGATATATAAGCTATTCTTTTAGCCGGTTAAAGGAAGCACCCCGGTTTTTAATACGGGGAGGGGAGCAATTTTTCGATCGTAGTAACAAAGGCCTTCACTAATTCAGGATCAAATTGTTTCCCTGCCTCTTTTTTTAGCTCCAGGAGGGCTTCTTGATAGGACATAGGAGGTCGATATAGCCGAGCAGAAACCATTGCAGAGAAGGCATCAGCAATTGCCAGTATCCGAGCCTCAAGTGGTATTTCTTTGCCTTTAAGCCCTGAAGGATAACCACTACCATCCCATCTTTCGTGATGGTGAAGTATAGCACCTCTGGAGCGGTAAATGCCTGGGATATGACCAATTAACTCAGCTCCCTTTACCGGATGCTCTTTCACTTTCTTCCACTGTTCTTCACTTAACTTTCCTTTTTCACAAAGCACTGTTTTATTTATCTCAAGGTTACCAATGTCATGAAGCAGAGAAGCCCTGCCAAGATGTATCAGCTCTTCCTCTGACAGACCAATAGCCTCACCCAGAAGAAGGGCATACTTATTTACCTCTCGTGAATGGCCAGCTGTGTAAATGTCTCGCCCCTCTAAGGCTGCCAGCAAACTAAAGACAATATCCACAATAGCCTTTTCATCTTTAAGCTCGGTTGTTATCTCTGGCAGTTTTGGTATCTTAAACAATGTGCATTGATTACCGCCTCTACGCTTGGCCAGGAAGGCAGCAGCATCAGCAGCACCCAATATCTCATTGACCACCACTCCATCCATTGGCCATGAGGCCAGACCAAAGCTGGCGGTAAGTAAAATCTTTCTTTTTTTCATCTCCTCTTCAATACTCTTTCGCACCCGCTCAACCACAGGAAAGGCATCATCTAGCTCCGTATCCGGGAATAAAATAACGAATTCATCTCCGCCGTATCTAAAAACTAAGTCAACTGTCCTGATTGAATTTTTTAGCAGTCTCCCAATTTCCCTCAAAAGCCCATCCCCTGCAATATGCCCATGGCTGTCGTTATAATGTTTAAAGAAGTCCAGATCGCATAGAGCTAAGGAAAAAATCCCACCGTGGCGGCTCCGCCGTTTGATCTCTTCGTCCAGCCGCTCATCGAAATAGCGACGGTTGAAAACTCCTGTGAGGGCATCATAGCGGGATTGTTCCTCGATTTTCCTGTAAAGATGTGCATTCATGATGGCCCCGGCTATCTGCCCGGCCAGATGTTCCAGTATCTCCTTTTCCCACTCCCTATATGCCTTAGGCTGAAGACTTGAAAGATTGATGGTGCCAAAAACCTCTCCTTTATGAAATAATGGAGTATGAATAGATGATCTTAGACCATCTTTGAGTTTGAGCTCATCAATGGGAAACATTCTTTGCTGAGCGAGGTCCTCCTGTATAAGGGTCTTTTTGTGTTTCGCTACCCACCCTGTGTTTGAATCCTCCAGTGGATAAGTGGTACCAGGGGTCCTCTCTGTCTTTATTCCCCCAGAGACGGCAAAATATCTTATGTTGTCTCCTTCTATCAGAGCAATGGATAGCCAGTCAAAAGAGACCAACTTTCTCAGTTCATTACTAAAGGCGTGATACACATTATCAAGACTAACATCTGACAAAATGATTCTGGTCAGATCGCTGATTGCCTCAAGAAGCCTCTTTCTTCTTTCAATTTCATCAAGTAGAATTGCATTCTTAATAGGCATGGCTATCTGGCAGGTGGCATGAAAGAGTAAACTCTCCCTATCTTTATAAGCATCTGGTTGGATGCTTGCAATTACCAGTGCTCCAAAAACCCTGTCTTGGGCTAAAAGCGGCGCATAGACAATGGACCTTATCCCCTGCTTCAAATGATAATCACCCGTCCAGAATCTTCTTTGCCGGGATAGGTCTGGTTCATAGAGGATATTTTTGGTGGTTGCCACATACTCTGTAGCCGTACCTTTTAGAGGAATAACATCACCCATTTTCCAGACTGATTCAACCTTTGATGACAGGGATTGGAAATAAAGATCTTCTCCTTTGATAGATACAATACTTGCCCACTCAACAGGCATCCTCTTCCTAAGCTCATCGGCAAGTCCTTCCCATATCTGGTTGATGCCCGGACTTGAGATAACAACTTTACTTATTTTATCAACGAATTCGAGTTCTTCTATGCTCTGCCTGGACAATTCATCCACAGCCCTTAAACCTCAAGGCTAAATTTCTGAAATGGATTATACCAAAGAAATCAGGGAAAGTCATCATAACGAATTGCCTCATCAAAAATCTATATGAAACCGAATCGTTGCCTCATTTAAAAATCTATACGAAAAGTTAGACAATTGTCTCCTGAAAAAAATATAAAACAGGAGGCAGAAATGGGGTTAATGATGA
>Ga0210004_1000753_pt1 | contig 19811 bp, 20 predicted proteins | sample CryGey13umfilter_FD_185450 | JGI IMG/M metagenome (GOLD analysis project Ga0210004, IMG submission 185450) | Groundwater microbial communities from aquifer in Utah, USA - Crystal Geyser 4/8/14 3 um filter (SPAdes) (version 3) | ecosystem: Environmental > Aquatic > Deep subsurface > Groundwater...
GCTTGAGGTTAGAGGATCAGTGGATGACCAAATGTTAGTGAAGGCGGTAGTATAAATGAGCCATGGATGTTTCAACTAGAAATGGGATTGACTCGCGCAGAGCTTTATCTAAAGATAGTTTCTCGATTGCCTCTGCCATAGCGCTTACATCCCTCGGTTCGATCAGCAGGCCCGTGACACCATCTTCTACACATTCTCTCGTGCCGCCAACATCGGTTGCGACAATCGGCTTAGATAGCGCCATAGCTTCCAGAAGGGTAAGCGGCAATCCCTCTCGATCAAAGGTTGGGCTGGCAAATATGTCACTGGCTGCAAAGAAGCGCGCCACGTCTTTTCTGAACCCTGCAAATATGACTTTATCGGCCGCACCTTGCTCTACGGCTATTTTTTTTAGCTCTTCTTCATATGGACCACAACCCACCACAAGAATCCTTAACGATGGTATCTTTGGGATAAGTTTTGCCGATGCAGCAATTAGGTCCTGAACACCTTTTTTGTTATAAAGACGCGCCACCGAAGAAATCACAATATCTTGCTCTTGCAAACCCAGCTCACGACGGGTCGAGTTACTATGTGACGGTATTTCCACACCCGGAACCCCATTGTGTATGACCTTTAGCTTAATTGCTTCGACTCCAATTTCCAGAAGGTCCGCTCTAACAGCATTAGACACACAAATAACGGTCGAGACATATCTGTTAGCAATGAACTTATACGCACGTCGAGCTGGGCTTGTCTTAATCCAAGGATGCAACATCCCATGCTCGGTCCATACGACTGGAACACCCGCCTTGCTGCCTGCGAGCGCTGAAAAGAACCGTTCCTTAAGATCGGTTTGCGCATGAATTACGCGCACATCGTGCTTCTTAATAACGGAACGAAGCAACGAAGAGAACCGGTGAAACTGCATCCACGTTACCGGCGAGAATGCGTTAAGACCCCTCCATTTCCCAAAGCCCGCGCCAAGGTCTATGCTTACCGTTGATAAACCCAGATCTTTGGCCCGCTCAACAAACGGCCCGTGATCAGGGCAAGCGAGAATAAAACGCCTGTCTTCCGCTTTGGCGTATGCAAGCATATTTTGCAGATATATTTCGGCACCGCCGATTTCGCGCGCCCCAGTCACAAAAATAATCATGATATCCCTGCGAAGAAATTGGTTCTTGCTTTTTCAGCCTGAACTATATCGACATATTTCTTCTTGTCAACATCGCTCACTAAATATGATTTATATTTGGCTATAAACCCGCGCAATTCCTCGACATTGACCACTTTATTATCGCTGATCACCACTTGAAAAACCCACTCGGGATTACCGGTCCTAGCAAAAGCGGTATCATCATATCCAATGATAATCGGCAGGCCATAAGCGATATACTCGCGAACCTTGATTGGACACGCCTCTTTCAATCCCCTTCGAAATAGCGCCAATGTTCCGATCCCAAAATGGCAATTCTTGATAATTTCTTCGCTCTCACCTTTATTTAAATATCCGTAGTAGATTACATTGTTCATGCTATTGGCCTTTTGCTCTCCAATAACATGGAAAGTGCAATCCTTCAGCAAAGCGGCGAGATTCTCTAAAATATCCAAACCGTGCCAGGAAAAACCCGGCGATCCTATAAAACACAGATTTACGTTACCGCTATCGTTGTCGGTAGTTTTGATGGTCTTGAATTCATCCAAGTTGATTGAGTTTGGTACCACAGCCACCGACTGGAAGAATTTTGAGAAACGTTTTCTTTCAGCAAGCTCGTGCGTTACGCAGACCAATCCTCTCGCATTTCTTAAAATCCGCCCCCTGGTTACCATATTCAAGGCAACCTTTGAGAGACTTGAAATACTCCTCTGGCTGCGTAGCAATAACAGGTACTCGAGCACATCATCGGTATTTATTTCGACAACGGTTTTAAAACTTTGCAGAATGGCGCCCAAAGTGGCGCTCCACAAATCGTATCTTACATAAACAATGTCCGGTTTATATGCCCTCATGTCTGCGATCATCTGGTCGCTCCTTCGCAACCTCCCCAATAAGGCATTCCCGTGCATTACATATTGGTTGATGCGAAAGCCCGTATCCGTCTTTTCCTTAACCAGACAAAAAACCTCGGCTTCATGGCCAAGATTTCGCCAGGTTGATACCTGCTGGATTATTTTTCTCGTAACCCCGTCGCTTTTCGAGAACTTATGGGTCAGCACGTAAGCAATCTTCACAAATAAGACCCCTAACATCATTTCTAAGTCTTCATAATGCTTCAATAAGTCTTCTAAGCTCGCGTTTATTATGGATTTATATCGCAAAGCGATGAGTCGCTTCTTTACAAGGCTAACGGTTTGTTATTGGAAGAGCAGTTGTGGCACGGCGGCAAATCTGGTGAGTCCTGGTCAAGAAAAAGCTTTCTCCTGCTAATGAAATGATCATTGTTCCACACATCATTGTCATAATATTTACCATTACCGGCCAAGCTTAGAAGTTGACCCGTGCAGCCGCCGACATCACCTTCGCCATCAATTCGAAGAACGATGAAGTACTCGTTGCAATTTTTTGTTGTTCTCGATCGATCGAGCAAACCAGGGAGATTAACCTTGATCTTATGCTGACCGGCGTTGGCTCGTCTAAGTACGTCGACCACTTCTTTATCGTCCGTATACAGGCATCTTTCCCCCGCCGTAAATCCGGGTGCATCCGAAGGAAAGAAATTATGAAAACTCGCCTCGTCGACACCTAAACGCTCTGCAACCGAGATCATCTCCGGTACATGTTTGACGTTTGTTCGATCCAGGATAAAGGTCGTTACAATCTTCAATTTTGAACCCGTGGCGTTCCTTCTCTCTACAAGCGTCGAAACATTGTCATGTATGGTTGAGAAGTGCTCCGCTTTTTGCCCGGTCATCCTGTTGAATTCCTCCGCATTGTGTCCGTTAAGGCTTACCTCGATATTGCATAAAACGGAATCCAGAATGGCCTCTATTTTTGAATCCAAAATCAAGCCGTTGCTAACAGTACTGACGGTCATATTCCGTTTCTTAGATGCGTACTCTACCATCCTGAAGAAATCCCTGTTTAAGAGTGGCTCGCCCGTACCTATTAACGAAACTTCTATGGCGCGCCTAAATCGGTCCACAATATCTTTAAAAGTGGCGAAATCCATGTCTTTTCCGCCAGCATAATGATAAATGCTGCGGGGAATCTTCGGAGAATGCGTCTGGCACATGTCACAGGCAAACGTGCACCTGTTGGTCATTTGAATCGAAAGCCTTATGGGAGAATAGGACAACCTGGTGCTCTTTTTCGAACTTTTAAATTTTAATAAATTGACGGCTTGCGTTATAGTCATTTTTCTTCCCAAAGCTCTGCTTAGTAGAGATAGCATTGTTATCTCCTGAATTTATCTCCTAGATTACATAGACAGGAATACGTCATACAAGATAGTATCCCTGTGGAACTTTTAGTTACGAACTTCGAACTTTTTTATATGTGCTTATCATTAAATCATAAAGTTTCTTCTCACTGCCGTAGCGTAAATGAGAAACGGCGGGCTCGCTTATATATTGTTCTAACCGCTCGCGACTCCAGCCCATTTTCTTAAGAAAATACTCTATGTCTTCTTCAAGGTATTTTTGACTGGGATACGGAATTTCCTCCAGCATTTGCAAGGCTTCATCGCGTGTAATCTGATCGGTGCATATGAGATTTGAAAGATGAACCCTGCGCTTATCCACGCCGAACTTATTCGGTAGGATATATCCCTGATAAAACCGGGTAAATATGGACTCGTAATGCTTATACGGATATGGCTTGTAGGCAAAATCTTTTTGCAGCAAAGCCATGGCTTCACCCTTGTTGTAGTTGAAATAGTCGAGAAAAGACACCCACCGGATTTTCTTAATAATTAAATAACGGGCCAGGTCAACAGCACCGATCAAGGGCATAGTCTTGATCTTCTTTGTTCCGAATGCTTTATGGATACTTCGAATGTTTTTTGCATCATACTTGAACCAATTCCAGCTAACCGGTATTTGCATGCCTTCTGTTGAGCTATTTGTGCCGGCCAAAATATAGTTAACGTTAAACCTGCTCGCCTGTTCGAAATTTACCGCATTCATTGCGTTATCGTAGAGAAGCTCCACGTCGACTACATTTGCTTTAAAAAACGACTCCATTAAATCCCGGTACTCTTCCCAGTCGATCACGTGCGTGTAAAGGTCGACGCCCAGACTCCTTACAAGGTTTTCGATGTTGTTAGACGCCAATTCGCTATTCCAGCCATTATCCATATGAACTGCGAGAACCCTTAAACCCAAGCTCTTAGCCAGGTACAAGCTGTAACTACTATCAACACCACCGCTAACACCGACAATACAATCGTAATCCTTGCCTTTACCATCCCTCTTGATTTGCGCCACAAACTGATCAAGCTCACCGCTTTTGCCGGCATGGTGCTCTTTATGTCGCGCCAAGAACTCGGTGCAAAAATTACATTCGCCTTGATCGTTGAACGTGATTTCCGGTACCGATGTATCCATCACACATCTGCTGCAAATACGATAATCTTTAGACATCAATCTTCATCCCTACAGGATTTTCAAATAGCGCTTTTAAAGCACTATATTTAGGATATGTAATCAACACTGCCTTGTGTTTGCCTTCATACACGAACATACTTCCGGCCGCGACTGCATCGGCGCCCGCCGTAACAGCTTCACCAATATGCCCCAACGTCCAGGCGCCCCCGCAGGCGATAATAGGCACCGACGCGTGTTTTGAAACCAGAGAGATTAACTCGATATCCAGCCCTTTTTGGGTACCGTCCCTGTCGACGCTATTTAGCATGATCTCTCCTACACCATGGCTCTGAATAAGATCGATATACTTCAAAAGATCGGGCTTAAACGATTTGGTTCCTGAATAGCCAAGTAATTGGTAACTGCCAAACAATTTCTTTTTTACATCGACGGACACGACCACGCTTTGCGACCCAAAAGCATCCGCCAGCTCTCTAATCAGTTGGGTGTTTTCCAGTGCCGCCGTCCCCAGAACTACTTTCTCGACACCTAGCGTAAATAGTTTTTTTGCCGTACTCAAGTCCCGGATGCCTCCACCATAGGCAAAGGGCATAAATGCTTCTGTCGTTACCTTTTCAAGCAAAGAAAAATTCAGTTCTTTCCTCTGCTGTGTTGCCGTAATATCCAGCAGGATTATTTCATCCGCCTCTTTGTCGTTAAATATTTTTACTACATTAATAGGGTCGCCTACGTACTTATGGTTCTTAAATTGTTGCCCTTTGACCAGCCCATCATTTTTTAGAAGTAAGACGGGTATAACTCGCACTTTAAGCATCTATCACAGCTCCACAAAATTCTTAAGCAACTGCATGCCAAATTTATGACTCTTTTCCGGATGGAACTGTGAGCCATAAATGTTGTTCTTCTCAAACGACGAAACAAACTCGATTCCGTATACCGTGGTCGTAAGGATATCACTAACGTTTGCACACACGACATGGTATGAGTGGACGAAATAAAATCTGTTTTCTTCAAACATATCCTTAAACAGCTTGCTCTCTTTTCGCTGCTCAACAGTGTTCCATCCCATATGCGGCACCTTTAGCTTCGCTATAGAATCAGGGAATTCAAATTTTACAGTTTCGGCATCGACAAAACCTAAGCCGCTTTGGGTGCCTTCCTCGCTTTGTTTTGTAAGCAGTTGCATTCCTAAGCATATGCCTAAAATTGGGTAGCCTTCCCCTACTACTTTTTCTGCTAGCACGTCAATTAAACCAAGATTATCTAAATTACTTATGCCATTATCAAATGCTCCGACACCTGGTAGGATAAGCTTGGAGGCTTTATTAATAGTATTTTTGTCGCTCGTAATAACGCACTCCGCACCTATTTTCTTTAGCATATTGGATATCGATCCTAAATTGCCTAAGCCATAATCAATTATTGCTATCATGTAGAATGTCCTTAACAAAATTTAGGTAGTTCTGCTGCCAACCTGAACAAAAAATATACTCTTTGTCTACTTGCTCTTGATTATTGCTTGCCCTAATAAATTCATAGATGTCTCTGCCATTTCTTGCAATCGTGAACATATTGTCTCGTATATATTCTTTTGTTGAGCCATTTTCAATTAATATCACGGGTACGTCAAAATACGCAGCTTCGTAAGCGGCAGTTGAGCCAGCCTCAACAACGAAATAATCAGCGTTCTCAAGTGCAGCGATCAAATTACCATATCCTTTTGACATAATATCAGGTTCGATACCTTTTTCAAAAAGAACCCCGTACCTTTCATAAGCTGCTTGAGCTTCCTGTGGATGTGGTCTTAATATAATCTGATACTCATCATTGTTTAGCAATTCAATTAACTCTCCGACAACCTTATTCGTATTACGATAATCGCCCCCTGATGTAGCAACTAAAACAATACTTTTACTTTGCTTATGTCTCTGAAAGCTCCGACGCATTTCTGCGAGGTGTGGATTACCAATAATGATAGGTTTTGCAGGATGCTTGATTTGATCAGCCCAATACCCGCCGTAACAGAGAAGAAAGTCTGGTAAGTATTTCTTATATTCAGTGCTAAATCCGGTTACTCCATAATTATAAGAAATGTGAGACGACCCGGCAAACCCATGCTGGAATTCTGCGGTTTTAATCCCGGCCTCTTTTGCCCATTTTATTATGTAACTACGATCTCCATAACTGCCATCCTCAATAAACATCAGGCGGGGTTTATATCGCTCAAATAGATCAAAATAAACACCTCTTAGTATACTCAACTTGCACGCCATGTTTTCTAACTCACGCTTAGCTAACTGGCGGGTTTGCACATCCACCTCTGGAAATAGCTCAGATATGTATTCAATAAATGCTCCTATACTTTGATTATCGCTCTTAGATGGTTTTCGGAGTTTTGATAATAACTTTGCACGCATTATAAAATGATCATGAAATAGTGTGTTTTTGAATTCTTTTGGTAAGAAAACGGTATTTTTAAATATATCCTCCACTACCAGAGTTGTTTCTGGTAGCATTTGAGCAAAATATCCATTAACCCTATCGCGATACTTTCCATTGATCATGAAATTACTGCTACCACCGGAGAATATTAATATTTCATATAACTTATCGTTAGCACGAGGTGATCCTCGACGTAAGACGTTTTCAAGGTAACGAATCCTTTCAAACAAACTTCTTCCAGAAGGTTGTAGATAAATTGGTTGCACATTAAGCATCTTCTCCATTGCTTTTTTCAGTATCTTAAACCGGATAAGCGGCCACATGTGTATATCTTCAGCTTCAAACTTATAACTTAATAATGTCTGATTCGACTCACGGCACAAAATTTCATCAATGAAATAGGTCAATTCTTATCCCCCTAAGTTTTTGTGCCTAGCCACGGCATAGAATACACTCTAGCGCTCAAAACCCATGTCAGCAAAAATGTAGCGGCAAACGAAATAGTTGTTGCGTAAGCCGCTCCAATTTCCCTAAACTGCGTTACGAACGTATAGGTTAATATTACATGTAGCACGCTGGTTGTAACAGTTATCGTCGACAACAATCGAGTCCTGCCTTGGTAGAAGATATAGTTTACCACCATATAATACATGCCATCGAACGCATAGCCCAGAGCAACCCAGATTACCATATATATTGATCCTTGAAATCGCTTACCTAAAAAAAACGTAAATATCACTGGAGAGAATGCACCTAACATTAAGGCAAAAATAATGATAAGCATGAAATATAAGTAGGTGTATTTTACCAACTGCTTTTTTTCTACCATCGAGATATCATTTAGCTTGTTAAACAGGTAGGGAGAGAAGGCCCTGTTGAACGCAGTAGCAACTATTCCTATAATCATACCTATCTGATACCCTACTGAATAAACGCCCGTTGCGCTAGCCCCAACCAGCATTGTTATCAGAATACGATCAGCGCCCGTCTTAACCCACCCGGCTAAATCATGAGGGACTAATGGAACACCAAACTCTAACAATTCCTTTATGCTACCGCGATTAATTCCGGGTTTCAAATGGTAACGTTTATACATTAATCCAGCACTAAATACTGCAAAGCTGATGGTAGAAATTGCTACTGCTAAAAGCTGGCCCTCCCATTTCATGCCATATGCAACAAGAAACAGAATTGACAGAGTAGAATATACTATGGTCTGACCAACTTGATAAGCGGCAAATGAAACACTCTTTCCTTGCGCTTGCCATAAAACAAGGTTAAGATTTGTTATAAATTGTCCGGCTGCTATTAATAAGGCTATGTTGAGCCAAAGCGGCGGTATCGTAACATATCTGGCAAGCAATCCGGTCAGTGCATATGTGACAACAAAAGCAGCTGAAGAGGTTAGCAACAATATAAGCATTGCACTGGTAATATGGTCTTTTAGTGCCTTTCTGTCGACTTTAAAGAAAAACACGCCAACTGCAGCATTGGTTTTCACGCCCGTAAAAACACTCAACACAGCTACGTATGCTGTGAATGTCGAAACAAGGCCATAGTCGGATGGAGACAGGAAGCGCGTTAGGAACGGCAGCATAAAAAAAGCTACCATCTTATTTATCACATCGGCGGTTAGATAAACGGCGCTTTGCTTAAGGACGCTACTATTAATTAGCCGCTTTAATTCTATGGTAACACTTGCCATTGAGCCTTCCATATATCTAAGACTAGCCCCTGTTCAGCAAACTTCGAACAAAAAGGCGCTAGAGGCTTACAGCTCAACTTAGCCTTAATTGAAAAATCATTGAAAGCATCTTAATCACCGCAAACAACTTGTCATAAATATCCATGAGTATGTATATATCTTCATTGCTATGAGGCCCATTTTTCCTAAAAATGCTCTACAACCCAAGCAGTAAGACATCCCCCCCCCAAGAAATCAATACTTCTTGGCGGTCTTGGATCAAGCCCGAGTCCACGGCGAGCTGGGCAAGTAGCCTCGCCTTAAACCAAGAGATCCCAGCTTACGGGAGTTCCCTTTTTTAAATCTTTATTGGCTCTTTTGCCTAGAATAACGTCGTGATACTTTGGCGAGAGTCCAAGACCCGGCCTGATTGCTCTCAGCGTTTCTGCCGTGAAGGCTTCGCCCGCCTTCATATCCTGGACAACGTATAAAGAACGCCGGTACTGCAACGATGACTCTTCCTCTTTTAGCGGGCCATAGCTAATCCCGCCCAGCGCCTGCCATGCACGCTCGCTCTCGGCGACCAGCGCCCGCATCTCTTCGGATTCCATCGAGAATGTTGAGTCCACACCGCCATCCGCCCGCGATAACGTAAAATGCTTCTCAATGACCGTCGCCCCAAGCGCAACACTTGCGACTGCAGCACCTATACCGAGGGTATGGTCGGATAAACCTACCTGAACATCAAAAAGCTCGCGCATATGAGGTATCGTGAGAAGATTCGTACTCTCAGGATCGGCGGGATATGTGCTTGTGCACTTTAGCAAAATTATATCTGCACAGCCAGCTTCCCTAGCCGAGCTGACGGCCTCGCCCAGCTCATCCTCATTTGCCATCCCGGTAGAAATAATCATAGGCTTTCCCGTAGTCGCAATTTTTCGAATAAGCGGGATATCCGTATTCTCAAACGATGCGACTTTATAGCACGGCGCATCTAGCGACTCCAAGAAATCGACGGCTGTTCCATCAAATGGTGTACTAAAACCAATGATACCTACTTCTTTGCAATAGTCGAAAATAGGCTTATGCCACTCCCATGGGGTATAGGCTTGCTGATAAAGCTCGTAGAGGGAGTTACCATACCACAAGCTGTTAGGATCATCTATGCGAAATTCACCCTCGTTAATATCGAGCGTCATAGTATCGGCTGTATAGGTTTGGATTTTTAGCGCATGCGCACCTGCAAGAGCCGCTGCTTCAACTATCTCTAAAGCTCGCTCGAGAGATTGGTTATGGTTGCCAGACATCTCCGCTATTATGAAAGGAGGGTGGCTAGTGCCAATTTTTCTACCGTTAATAATAATCTCATTCATAATACATTCCACACATTTCTGCTAAGTCTTTTAGTCATAAGAACTCATTTGGCTTTAATCATCTCTTAGTAAAAATCAGGGCTTCTAGCTCACTTTTATTCCTTTGCCAGTGATCTTTAAAAAGCGCAAATGAGAGAACATCCTCGTACTTTCCATTTTTCACTACATGCTCAACAAAATGACCTTCTTCAACAAAACCGAGTCTTTTATGAAATCTTATACTGGCTGTATTAAATGCGAGAACTTCTCCACTTAACTTGCGAACCCCTAGATCCACGAAAGCAAACTCTACACCTAAGAACCCCATAGCCGATCCAGTGCCTTTCGGCAGTGTCTCTTCGCCGAGATAAAATCCCCAAGCGCACTTACTGTTGTCACGATCTATCTGGGTAAAATACATTAGTCCAACCGGTCGGCACTCGAACTCAAAAACCAAACATTTGACATCTTCTCGCTGATTGATCGAACGGAACCACGCCAGGTGCTCATCGACCGTGATAATGTGATCGCTAAACATAACCGCACGTATTCGATCCGAATTACGCCACATTAACACGGTCTCCAAATCCTCTTGTGTTATTGGTCTAAGTCGATAATCTTCACGCTTGGGCATATTCCCCACCCAAGATAGCCTGTAAGACAAGTGATTTACTCTCTTCACTTTCGCTAAAGCCATGCATCAATCTAAACGCATTCTTTCTCATTTCCCTTACATGGCCAGGATTGTCTATAATGTCTCTAATTGCATTAACTATTGTTATCGAATCGACGCTGTCATGCCAACCTAAGTTTAATATAGCGCCGGCTTTAGCAACTGCGCTGACAACCTCAACTTGATTAGCCGCAACTGCGATAGTTATGGCGGGAAGCCCTAGGTAACATCTCTCCCAGGTCACGGTACCACCGCCTCCTATTGCCAAATCAGCTTGCGCCATTAGTGCAGCCATGTTGTCTGTCTGCTGATAGAGCGTTATGTATTTCATTACTTGGCATGCCTGTTTAATTTGTTCTATATGCGGATTAACTGCACCCACCACTACGTCTACAGCGATTTTCTTTTCGCTAAGCACACGTAGTGCCTCTAATGTTTTGGATGTTTCGTTGGTTGGATCGCTCCCACCAAAAAACACTAGAATTCGCCGAACAGCACCATCACGTTCTTTTAGGCTTCGATATGCCTCTGCAAATTCAGGACGAAGAAGTGCATACCGGGGGCCTATAAGTTTTACGCAATAATCTGGAACCAACCCTTCATATCTACTGCTTAAACCATCATAGAAGTTCTGGTCCAAAAGCAGGTCGCATTCATGAGGTCTATCAGCTAAATCATCTATGACCATTATTTTCTTTACATGCGGCCTCATGCTTAGTTCCCATTGCTTATCTAGAGCATAGTGGTCAACAACAAGCCAATCTGCTTTTAATCCATTGTCGTGTAAAACAGCCTTAGTTTGCTCGGCATCTGTTCTCCAATTAACACCAAGCCATTTCAAATAGTCTACCAATTGTTGATCGAATTCGCCCACCTCTTTTATAGAGGGTAACCGGTAAACTAGATAACCTCTCTTCTCTATCAGTCCACATATATTACCTGGCAGGTCACGGCACACAAAGGATACACCTGCGCCTTTCGCATGTAATGAATCGGCTAGTGTAAGACAACGAAACACGTGCCCTGTTCCGATATAGGTTGAGGAGTCTGTACGTATTACAAAGTCTGGCCTGTAATCTTTAATTGCCAATCTGCTCAGCCCTAATATTGACGTTACGAACAGGAACACCTTTGGTTGCTAAGAACTGCTTAGCCTCAAGGGGTGTCTGCTGGGTAAAGTGAAAAATGCTTGCAGCTGCTACGGCAGAGGCCTTAGCTTGATCAATAGCCTCAAACATATGCTGGTAATCGCCTGCACCTCCAGAGGCAATCACGGGGGTATTAACGCTATCCGCAACCAGCTTCACCAAATTCAAATCATAGCCTTGCATGGTCCCATCCCGCTCAACGGAGGTAATAAGAATCTCACCGGCCCCACGTTGTTCCATCTCCCGAGCCCAAGAAGCAACTTCCCTACCAGTAGGTTGCATTCCGCAACGGCTGAAACACTCATAACGACCATGTTCTAGCTTGCGCGCATCGATACTAGCCACAACACACTGCGAGCCAAAACGATCAGCGGCATCATTAATAAGGCTCGGCTGCTCGAATGCCGCGGTATTGATAGCAACTTTATCGGCACCTGCTCGCAGCAAACGCCTGATATCATCGACACACCGAATACCGCCGCCAACAGTCAACGGAACAAAACATTCCGCGGAGAAATCCTCGATATCTTGATAGTCGGGTGTGCGATGTTCCTCGGTTGCTGTTATATCAAGAAGGACCAATTCATCTACTTCACGTGTGTTATAAACCTTAATAGCGGGCATAACTGTGCCGACCCTGCGCCAGCTATCAAAGCCAACTCCTTTAACTAACCCGACGTTTTTCCATAATAATGTAGGAATAACGCGCACCTTTAACAATTAAGCTTCACCTTCTTATATCTTCAGAAAATTTCTGAGCAGCTGAAACCCTATTCGCTGGCTCTTTTCGGGATGAAATTGAACGCCATAAACGCTACCGGCATTGACACCTGAGACAAATCCACCGCAATAGGGTGTAGTTGCAATAACATGCTCTTGATTCTTTGGTACTAGGTGGTAGCTATGCACGAAGTAGAAATCAGAGCCATCCGGTATTCCCTCAAACAACTGTGTCGGCTTTGATTTATATATCTCGTTCCAACCTACATGCGGAATTCTAACCCCAGGTGAGTCAGGTTCTAATCGCTTCACCTCACCGGGAATAAGTCCTAGCCCAGGTATTTCTCCCCCTTCGTAGCCCATATCAGCTAGAAGCTGCATACCAAGACAGATTCCCAGTATTGGTATATGACCCTCTAAAACCACTTCTCTAACCGCTGAAACCCAACCCCGTTCGGCTAGGTTAGCCATACCATCACCGAATGCGCCTACTCCGGGTAAGACTATTTGCGTTGCTATATCCAAATCCTTTGGGTCATCGGAAATCAGCACATCGGCACCGCATTCTTCGAGAGAACGTGATATCGATCCTAAATTACTCATGCCATAATCGATGACTACTACCTTCATTAAGTTAACACCTGCGCTGGTTCCTGGTCTGGTTGCCAAATCTTAGTCAGGTTTCCAAACCTATCCTTGACTAGATTACCTTTAGCATCAGTTGCAAATATTTTCTTGTTCGTAAACCTATCGCACACCCTAATAAACTCATCCAATGACATATCCAATGGAGCGAGAATATCTTCTATCGGTTTACCTAAATACGTCCATGGAAACTTTCCATCATGTCGCTTTATGAGTCCGATTGCATCAGTTCTGGTAATTCGTCCTCTCCTAGTATGTAAGCAAGCGATATCTGTCGCACGCCCAAATCCGAATTTTAGAAACTTGAAGTAATCGTGAATACCCGTCTGGTGGTTATCGAGATTCTCGTAATTCACAATCGAGCCTTCAACCGTAGTCTGTAAGGTCGTGAACCCATTTGCCTGGGCAAGGAGTGCATTTGAGTAGCCATCCCATGGCAGGTAGTAGCCCAGAAAGATACCCGTAACTCCTACCCGCTGCAGGTCTTCATCAGCGGGATAAGTGTAGGGTATGAGATGCTTGGTTTCTATGCCCTCAAGTCCAATAATATCGGACACACGCAGGCCCAATAAACCACCAAACTCTTCTAACCAACGCCTGTTAAGGGCATTATTCTCGCTTGCAGCAGCAGGCCCGCCGTACTCATTTTGTGAGTTCTCACCCCAGATAATCAATGGAACTCCGTATTGCACGGCTGCACGAACGGGAATCGTAAAAATACCGACATGCTCCGGCCAGGAGATATCGCCTACTTGTGTTAACCCGATTCTATTTAGCTTGCGACGAATTACAGGGTTGGGTGAAAACTCAATATAATCGACACCCAAGTTTTTAATATTCTGTATATTGCGTCGCCCTATCTCCGAGAGATCGCACGTTGTAGCGGTTACACACAAGGGATTCATTCCAAGCTGCAGCATACGGATTACCTGAGACGTGCTATCCTTGCCGCCGCTTACAGGTACAATGCAGTCCCAGTTACTTCCATCCTTAGACCTATACCTATCCAAAATATGCGTTAGCTCTTCTTTACGCGTATCCCAGCCTACCACTGTTCGTTCTTCATAGCTACGACACGCATTACATACGCCTTCCTCATCGAGGTAAAGGTCCGGCTTTGTATCAGGCATGACGCATTTCTTGCAATACTTAACCATTACAACCACCCTCTATACATAGAATCAATCACTTACCTTCTCCAGTAAAAACCAGGTAATATCATCCTGTGGGAAATGGTAATCTCGGTGATACGCAAATCCATATTTAGCTAAACGTAAATCCTTATATCTATCAAGCATCTCACCGGCGAAGTCCCGCTTGAACAGCCTATCTTCATGACCACGGTACATCACCTCTACCGGAGTGGGGTTATAATACTCCGCTATGCAGATGTAGCGCTTGCTTGTGCGGTACAACAAATCGTAAACCGTAGGCAAACTATCAGGGTTGATGTGGATCAAAATGCCTTTGATCAGGACTAAGTCACGCTGGTAGTCTGGTGAGAATTCCAGAATGGATTGATGATAGATTTTAATATTACCGAAGCGTTCGAGTTCTGATACCGCTTTTTGATTTATCTCGATCGCTGATAGTTCAATCTCAGGTACCAAATGTCGGATTGCATAAAGGTTAAGGCCAATGTTAGCACCAAATTCAATCACCGATTTGATAGGTTTAAGATCAGAAATGATTTTGCTAAATAGCGCAGCATTACTGCCAACCCACACGGCGCCCTGATTCCTGTCAGTATAGTCGTCACCAAACTCGCCAGCCCAAAACAATTCTTGTTCAGTTTTAAACTCACTCATTATGCACTCCCGTCCATTCCGTACAACCTAAAATTGTTTTTGCTCAATATGGGCATTTATCTCTTTTAGCTCAGGTTTCTTTCTCATAAGCATTAGTACTTCGTCCGTTGTAAATATGCGCCCCTCACGACACAAAGTTGTATAAATCTCGTCAATCAGCTTGAAGTCCTCTTCAGTGTCCAGAGTCCAGCGGTATGAAGATAGATCAACATCTGCTACGTAGCCTTGCACTGTAAAAATCTCGGGGTGCTGGTAGATATAAGGAGTTACGTGCTCTTTCTCATGGTAGTGTTTAGCTTCCTGGTGTGCTTTCTTAAGGCTGGCAAACGTAAAAATCTCTATATCAAGACCTCGCGGATAGCTCCTGATTAGCGAATTACTCAAATAATCCATCGCAGTACCCACCGATCGCTTATTTGCGAACATTTCCAACATATCCGCTAAGAGGTTTGGATCGAGAAGCGGGCAATCAGAGGTTACTCTTATAACGATATCAGCCCTATATTGCTTAGCGGCAAGGTAATAGCGCTCGAGGACATTTTCCTCGCTTCCGCGATAGAAGCGGACTCTACACCTCTCGGCTTCTGCTGCAATTATATCGTCACCCAGAGAGGCAGTCGTCGCGACAACGACCTCATCAATCAGGGAGCATGCTTTTACCCTCGATATAACATGTGCTAAAACAGTATCGCCGCAGAGTGTGCGCATAACTTTACCCGGCAGTCTGGTCGAACCCATTCGCGCCTGTATAATAGCCACGGTTCTCATTGCAGCACCCCCTTAAGTGCACGTATAACGAAATCCTGCTCCTCCTCGATCAATCCGTAATACATGGGTATACTAATGGCTTCCCGGTAGTACGTCTCAGCTTGAGGAAAATCCCCCCGTCTGAAGCCAAGCTGCTGGTAGTAGGGTTGTATATGGACTGGAATATAATGCAGATTAACGCTTATACCAGCACCTCTAAGCTCTTCAAACACTTGGCGATGAGTTTTTGTAAGCTCATCGGGTTTTATTCTGATTACATAGAGATGATATGCTGAGTAAGCCTCAGGATGTTGCTTTGGAAGCTTAATCAGCAAATCCTTTAATTTATCATCGTAGCGATTAGCAAGATAATGCCGACGTTTTACAAATTCATCTATACGCGACATCTGGCTTGTGCCAAGAGCCGCCTGCATATCTGTTATCCGATAGTTAAAGCCAAGATCGATTTGCTGGTAGTACCATGGGCCATGTGATTCTCCCTGCATAAAAGCGGGATCGCGTGTTATGCCATGCGTGCGCAGGGTGATAAGCTTATCGTAGAGATCACGATTATTCGTCAGTACCATACCGCCCTCACCGGTGGTGATGATCTTTACTGGATGGAAGCTGAAAACCGTCATATCGGAGAACGTACATGAACCTATTTTTGTATTCAGGTACCTACCGCCAATTGCATGACAGGCATCTTCGATAACGGTGAATCCATAACGCTTAGATAGCTCAGCGATTCTGTTCATCTCGCAGGATTGCCCGGCGAAATGAACAGGGATAACTACTTTTGGTAGCCTCCCTACTCGCTCAGCCGCAACCAGCTTTTGCTCTAGTTCATCAACGCTCATGTTATAGCTACCAGGATTGATATCTACAAAATCAACGCTTGCACCACAATAAAGCCCGCAGTTAGCGGATGCAACGAAGGTATTTGGTGAAGTCCACAGCGTATCACCCGATTTTAGCCCTGTGGCTAGACAAGCGGTATGGAGCGCGGCTGTGCCGTTACTAACAGCCACAGCATACTTTGCACCGCAGTAATCGGCAACCGTTTTTTCAAATCGCTCTATCGCCGGACCCTGGGTCAACCAATCCGACCGCAATACATCAACAACCGCCTGGATGTCTTCTTCTGATATTGATTGGCGGGCATACGGAATATTAGCCACGGCTTATGCTTTCCTCCGTCGCGATTTCAAGGTCGGGGTCAACATGAAGCTTAATGAGTTCGCGTAGCTGCTCTACGGTGAGCCACTCGGTATTCGCGCCGCTACTGTATTTAAAGCCGTACTCGCATGGCTTACCACCGAAGTGCTCGGCAAACTCTTTAACATCCCATAACCTTGTGGATGGCAGGATGACAAAGTGCTTCTCAAATTCGATGGTGTTTAACGCATCGGTCTCGGTGATCATCTCTTCATGCAGCTTTTCTCCCGGCCTAATACCGATGACATTTATCTTGCATCCCGGCGCTATAGCCTCAGCTATATCCAGGATTCGATAGCTCGGGATTTTGGGGACAAATAACTCGCCGCCCCACATATTTTCGAGAGCAAATAGAACGAGATTGACGCCTTCCTCAAGCGTAATATTAAACCTTGTCATACGCTCATCCGTAATTGGCAAAACACCGTCATGGCGTCTATCGAGGAAAAATGGTATGACGCTTCCTCGACTGCCCATAACATTGCCGTAGCGAACGACTGAAAACCGTATGTCGTGATCACCCTTAAAGTTGTTAGCCGCAACGAATAACTTGTCTGAGCACAGCTTTGTGGCACCGTAAAGATTAATCGGTGCTGCAGCTTTATCGGTGCTGAGTGCAACCACTTGCTTAACACCACGATCAATGGACAACTCGATGACGTTTTGTGCACCAAGAATATTTGTCTTGATAGCTTCAAAGGGGTTATACTCACAGGTCGGAACTTGCTTAAGAGCCGCTGAGTGAATTACAACGTCTACACCTTCAAGCGCACGATACAGCCTCTCTTTGTCACGTACATCGCCGATGAAAAAGCGCAGCTGAGGATATTTCGATTCAGGGTAATCCTGTGCCATCTCAAATTGCTTGAGCTCATCGCGGGAATAGACAACTATGCGTTCAACTTCAGGATATCTAGCAAGAATAGTTTCAATGAACTTCTTGCCGAACGAACCTGTTCCGCCTGTAACAAGAATAGATTTTCCTTTTAGCATTCTAAAACCCCTTCAAAGTAATTAAGCAAGTCTTAACATCCAACCCTTGCAATAGGTTAGCGCTATATTTCTCTTGTATCTATGCCAACCTTATCTTTCAATAAATCTCGGTCAATAACTGCAGAGACCTGATGACTGACCACGAGGATTATTATATCTGAACTGTTAAAGCTGAGCCCAAATCAGTTCTCCATATTATCGTAACTGAAAAAACACTCGGCAGCCGCTAGATGCAGCTCGACCACAAGTAGTTTCCTGACCTTCGCTTCTGCAAACGCTTCAACAATAACAGCTGCCGGACCCTCACGTAGATCGTCGGTATCAGCCTTAAACATCTGCGCCCAGGACATTGTATCCCCTTATAGCCATGACACTTTCGATTGGAAAACCCCTGTGATCAAGCCCAATAACATAGATAGCATACCAATTTCTCGTAACCCAAACTCCCTTTCAGCACCTAAGAAAAATCCTAAACAAGCTGGTAGACCTCTATAGCAGGTTGAACATGTTCTTCGAGTTCTTTTATCCGATCATCTTCTACCTCTACACAAATCACTAGCGCATCAATTGCTGAACTATCCAATTCACTCAGCTGAACTATCGGAATATCCAGTACTTTTCTCGTGCTATCGGCTATTTGTTCACCAATAATATGCGACACTTTTAAACCGACTTCCGGCGCTACTATAACTGCAATCTCGGTTAACTCACCGACGCCATAGAGCGCTACCGATGTAACACCCTGCTGAGCCAAATACCCAAGTCTATCCGCTATACGATGCCTTGCCTGTCGGTAGAACTCAATCGTGTTTAATGTCCAGCGCATGGCCAAGCGGCTTTTCGCCAGAACACCTGCATGCGTTAGGTGATACGTAAGCGTGCGATTGTTGGTGCCGCGAATCTTTATAAGCCCTTTATGGGCCAGTGTCTTGAGTAGTGGATTTGTAATACCAAGAGCAACCCCAAGACGGTTCGAGAGCTCTCGTTGTGAGATTTTGGGGTTTTTCTCGATCTCTTCCAATGCCTTTAGATCTAACATTGATCTGGTTTCTTTAAGAAAGGCTTCGTCGTTGTGCGTTGAATTAGTGGCAGATTCTTCGTTCATATGTCCAATATCTTTCTTTTGCGCTCTCTCGCCTTTCAAATTATTGTTCAAAGATTGAATGTTCATAACCTGAACATAGTGTAGCATAAGCTGGATAGATAAAGCAAGGTCAAGACAACAAGTTTAGAATCAGGTAAGCTATAATAGATACAAATATCCGCAATATTAAAGGTTACGACATATTATATGAAGATTAAAAAGACCGATAAGAGTAAAGATCTCAACGACGCCGCAAGCAAAATACGCTCAGTGGTGGTATACTCGGGGGCTCATCCTGCGCACCAGAAAATGCTTGATGATTGTTGTACCTCCAGCATCAAGATGCTTGGTGAATGGTCGGTTGAGCGGCATGTCCCAGGAGCGTGCAAGTTCTTATCGTATGTATCCACCGCCTTGCGGCTGCGTCGCAGCAATACCGATGTTGTGGTAATCGAAGGGACAACGCCGACCGTTTTAATGGCACCTTTCATTAAGTGCTGTAATCGCCGTCCTAGACTGATTATTACCTTATGTGCAGACGATGCGCTCTACCGCACCTTTGTTGAGGGCGATGGCATAAAACATGGGCTGACCCGTGCCCTTACCCGTTTTAGTTTTAACTACGTCTCCGGCATTGTGGCGGTGGGAGACCTTACCACCAAGCTAATCCGCGAGTACCTTAAGCCGCTTCCCATCGAGGTCAGGTACCCGCCGATAGCTGAGGTCAGAATAAATGCTATGGCTGGGCTTGAGCCAGCACCGGAGTCGCA
>Ga0210004_1000766_pt1 | contig 19625 bp, 18 predicted proteins | sample CryGey13umfilter_FD_185450 | JGI IMG/M metagenome (GOLD analysis project Ga0210004, IMG submission 185450) | Groundwater microbial communities from aquifer in Utah, USA - Crystal Geyser 4/8/14 3 um filter (SPAdes) (version 3) | ecosystem: Environmental > Aquatic > Deep subsurface > Groundwater...
TTTTCCTAAAAGCAAACTGGCGTACTCAAGACAAGGAGTTTCCTGAGGTAAAAACCCAAAACGTTCATAAACCTTTTTAACCTTTTCGATCACCGCATTTCTCGCCAACATTGAAGAAGGCAAAAAATCCTGAAATCCGCTAAGCAACTTTCCATTTTTAGACATTTTCTTATCCTCCATTTTTAATTGTTGAATGTACATAAATATTATAGCTTTCATAAGCTAACAGTTTATTATATACTACTGAATAGTTTAGTCAAGACACCTTATACCCAAGGATTGTCTTGCTTTATAAATGAAGTATTGAAGCCATAATGATCAAATAATTTGGCAATTTCATTAAAAATAACTATTTTCTCGGTGGCATAATGAGAACATTCAATTAAATTAATATTCAGGCTATTTTTTGCGCTTTCAAATTTTTTTCTTTCCGCCTCGCCATACCCATTTTTGACTTTATTAACAAAATCTCCCGTTAAGTAAGTATCGCATCCCAAACTTATTATTTCTTTTATATCTTCTATATTAGTTCCTCCGCCAGCGATTATTCCCACCTTAAAAACATCAACGCTTTTCTTAATAAAATGGCATTCCTTAATCCCAAAAATTACATTTAAACTTTTAATAAAATCTTCAAAATTAATTGCTTCTGGAAGTTCGCCGTAAATGCCGGAAAAACCACCCTGCCATGGAGCACAGACTTTTAAATTTTTCAGACTTAATTTATTAGCTATACTTTTGGAAGTTGAAATTTCCTCATTAATATCCAAAGGAGAGTGTAAAGAATAAACTGAAATTCTTCTTTTTTTCATTTCTATAAAATATTTCTCTTCCAGCGGTAAAAATCCACGGTTGCTAGTTTCCATAAACATTGGATGATGAGAAAAAATTAAGACATCCTGCTCGTTATTTTTAAATATTTTTTCTAAAATTTCTTCGCTTAAAAAAACCGTTAAATATACCTTTTTAAAGTCCTCGCCGTTTTTTGTCATTAATCCGTGAAAATTTTTCAAAAAATCTTTAGTAAAATATTTTCTAAACTCTACGCCCTTTTCATCGTACTTTCTTGGCAATAAATTGCTGAACGGCAAATCAGGCGGAACATCCGCCACTTTAAATTTCTTATTCAACATTTCAACTATGAAATTTAGCTGCATAAAAATATCAACAAAGGTTTTTTAGTTCATTGGGGTCGTTTTTTAAATTATAGCACTCTACAATATCGCTTCCAAGATTATTAATAATTTTATAATTATTGCTTATTCTCACAGATTTTTTATTTTTTGCATAAGCAAATTTTCCTTTTGTCGCCACAGTTTGCTCTTCGGGATAAAAAGTCTCCGAATAGCCGGGCAAATCAATTTTTTTGCCCTTTAAAAGCGGCAATAAAGAAAAACCATCTAATTTATTTGAACCATATTTTATTTTAAGCAGATATAAAATTGTGGGCAATATGTCTACCAATCTTACCTGTTCTTTTATATCAAAATTATTCGGTAAACCATCATCTTTTATAATTAGAACAACCTTTTGGGTTTGATCATAAAGTAGGCAACCATGGCCGAATTCTTCAGGATGTCCCAACTTTTTTCCTCCCTTGTCGTTTTTATACATACCTTCAAGATCTTCGCCGTGGTCAGAAAAGCATACGATCGTAGATTTATCAAATAACCCGTCTTTCTTAAGTTTTTCTAAAAATTCTCCTAAATAATGATCGGAGTAAGCAACTTCTTGTTCATAAACATTATTACCTCCATAGATAACAGGAGCTTCATACGGCCAATGAGCGTCAAAAAAATGCATGAATAGAAAAAATTTCTTATCTTTATTTTTTTCAAGCCATTTACCAGCTCTTTCTATTACTAATTCTGCTCTCTTTAAAGCGGTTCCTCTCTTTTTTACGTCAACGGTTTTTAGAGGGTTGGAACCATCCGCTAATCTCGGAATTTCATCATCGTAATGATCAAATCCTTTGCTAAAACCATACCATTTATTCATTCCCGGGCAGGAAACAATTGCGCCTGTTTTATAACCTTTCTTTTGCAAAATAGAAGCCAAGGTTACAGTATTTTGCTTAAGCTTTTCTTCAAATAGATGCCTCATGCCGTGATTATAAGGCTGCAAGCCAGTCAAAACAGTGGCGTGGCTAACAGGAGTTAAGGGGGAAGAAGAAATTGTATTTAAGAAGCTGACTCCCTGGCTGCGCAAAAAATTAATTGCTTTAAACTTTCCGCTATAGGCGACATCCGCCCTAACGGTATCCAGAGAAATTAAAATTAAATTTTTTCCCATAACTTTATAATTTATCCAAATATGAAAGATCTATATAGTCTTTCATATTAATTTTTGTTTTTACTAAATTCTGGTCAAAAATAAAATCAGCCGCCTCTTGCATTATCTTATAGTCTTCGTCTGTAAACCCAAGTCTAATTTCGCTACCAGACACAAGATTTGGTTCTATGGCCGCAGATATTTCTAAAGCTTTGGGAGTAACTGATAATTTCGCCTCGGAAATAAACCATTGGTTAGCTTGTTCTATGTTATTTTTATAATAACTATAAGCATCCCTAAATGATCTTAAAAAATTAATTGGAGCTTCTGGATTTTCTTTTATAAATTTATCTGACATTAAAATAACTGAAATAATTTTCCCGACTTCCAAATTTCTTACCAGGCCCTTATCTTCAAATATAGCAGGTGTTGGATCAAATCCCGCCATAGCATCTATTTCTCCCCATTTAACCGCATTTTTGTCTCTGACTAAATCGCTTTGTTCATAAATTCCCAGGTTAATATTATTAACATCTTTTTTAGGATCTAACCCGGCATCCGCCTCTGCTTTCAAAGCCATTCTCTGGGCTGCGGCCCCGAAGGGCATAGCCACGGTCTTGTTTTTTAAATCAGAAACTGATTTTATCGAAGACATCGGAGGCACATACAGAGAAACTCTATTATACATTAATCTGCCGATAATTTTCCAATTTTGATTTTTTGACAATAGCGTTGCTGCTGGCTGGTCAGCGGTAAAAATAACATCAACCCCGCCAGCTAAAGCAGCCTCATTCAGCGGAGCGCCTGAACTAAAACCCTTAAAATCAGGCTCTAGCCCATTATTTTTTAAAATGTCAGTTTGTTTTAAAATTTGAGCAAGCTGCCCCTCTGTAGCCCAAGGAATTTGCCAGCCAATTCTAATTTTTGTTGCCTGCGCTGTTTCTATTTTAGCTACCTTTTTATTTTTTATTATCCCGTTAGCGGCGTACGCGACGATAACGCAAACGATAAATAAAAAGACAATTAAAATTTTTTTTCTCATACTTTTTTATTTAATTATTTTTTTAATAACTCGTCTGGACTTACTTTTAAAGCCATGGCTATTTTTTCCAAATTAGAGATAGTAGGATTTTTTTGTCCGCTTTCAACTCGGCTAATATAACCTCTATCCATACCAGACGCCCGGCAAATATCACCTTGCGACATGCCTTTTTCTAATCTAATCCTTTTTAGGTTATTGCCTAATTTTTTTGATATCTTAGCCATATGTTATTTATAATTCTACAACTTCTTGCATTAACTTACAATAATGTATTATAATACAAGAATGAGTTACCAAAAAAAAGAAAAGTTTGCTTTTGGCTTAAAATAAAGTTCGAGCCAGATAATCAAGTGAACGAGAGAAATAAAAGTTCACTTTTATTTCCGAGCGAACGCAGATTATATCTAATGATATATTGTTTTACAGGTTCTTTGGCAGTTTTTTAAAGCCGGGCTTTGCCCGCAAAGGAATTATTGCTTTTAAAAGCGGGGGCAGCCTGTCCGCCTCGGGCGGAGGCGCTTTTAAAAGCTGACTTAAAACCTTTTTTTAAATTCTGTCCGAACTTCAATATAAAATCTGTACAAACAAGAAAACAGCCTAACGGGCTGTTTTCTTGTTTGTACCGCTACGGGGAATCGAACCCCGATTTCCAGGATGAGAACCTGGCGTCCTAACCGGTAGACGATAGCGGCGCGTTAAACAATTTTTCAACCACCCATTAACACATTATGCACCTAAAAACCCAGGGTTATCAATAGTCTGTCCTCTTGACTTCCGCGGCGGGCCAAGCCTAAAGTTAAATTACAGTTAAAATATGGATCAGTCTGTGTTTTAACAAATGCCTGCCGTTATGATTATGATTTATGAATAATGGCAACGCATGGGGATTGAAGCGCTCGCATATGAAAGTGTGCGGGTGCTTTGTTTTAGCCAAGAATGCTTCCCATAAAATCTTTCTGCCCGCGCAGAAATTCTTCGCTAATAAGCTCATTTTTTCCTTCCAGCTGCAGCTTTTTTATAATCAAGGCGTCCCGGCCGCATTGCACGGCCAGACCGGTATTGTATTTAAAAGTTTTTCCCGGTTTGTAGGAATTAATTTCTAGAGGCTGGCTTTGCGTGGCCAGGATTTTGACCTGCTTGCCCCGCCACCAGGTCCAGGTGTTCGGCCAAGGGGCCATGGCCCGGATGAACCTTTCCAGGTCGGCGGCCGGTTTTGCCCAGTCAATCAGGCCGTCGGCTTTAGTTAAAATTTTCACGTAGCTGGCCCGGGCTTGGTCCTGCGCCGCCGGCCGCATTTTCCCGGCCAGATATTTTTTAATGGCGTTAACGAGAAAATCCGGGCTTAAAGCGGATAATTTGTCGTAAAGCGAGCCGGCCGTTTCAGCGGGCGCGATGTCAATTTTAGTTTGCGCCAGAATCGGCCCGGTATCCAGGCTCTTGTCCATTTTTATCACGGTCAGGCCGGTTTGGGCGTCGCGGTTTAAAAGCGCGGCCGCGATTATGGCCGCGCCGCGGTATTTTGGCAGAAGCGAAGCGTGCAGATTAAGGCAGCCGAATTTGGGAATATTTAAAATCGCTTCGGGCAAAAGCTGGGCGTAAGCGATGACGACGATTAAGTCCGGCTTGAGCAGGGCGATTTTTTCTCTAATGTCAATCAGGCGCTCGGGCTGGAGCAGGGTCAGGCCCAATTTTTCCGCCGCCTGCTTAATCGGCGAGGCGGCCAGCAGCTGTTTTCTGCCAACCGGCTTGTCCGGCTGGGTGACGGCCAAGACTATTTCAAAATCAGATTCTTGAGTCAAGGCCTGGAGCGCCGGCAGGCCGAACTCGGAGGTACCGATGAAAATTATTCTAAATTTTTTCATAATAGCTGTCATTGCGAGGAGCCTGTAATCAGGCGACGAAGCAATCTCCGGTTAAGCTCACGGAACCCGAGATTGCTTCGCTCCTTTCAGTCGCTCGCAATGACAAATTAAGATTTCGTTTCTTTTTCTATTTTGGTCGCTTTATCGATGAAAAGGATGCCGTCCAGATGGTCAATTTCATGCTGCAAAACCCGCGCCATCATGCCTTGGGCGGCCAGCTTTATTTTTTTTCCGGTTTGGTCGCGGTAGGTTAGAGTGATTTTTTTATGCCTTTTAACCTGGCCGAAAATCCCCGGAACGGACAGGCAGCCTTCCTGGCCCAGTTCGCGCGCGAATGATTTTTTAGTGATTTGAGGATTAATAATACCAAAGGCGCCGTCTTTGGCGTTAATGACGGCTAAGCGGATATTTTTGCCGATTTGCGGCGCGGCCAAACCCACGCCGTCGGTCGCCAGCATGGTTTTAATCAGGCCGGAAATCAGGCGGTTTAACTCCCGCGGCTTAATGGTTTTAAAATCAAGTTCGGTGGACTTTTTTCTTAAAACCGGGTTGGGAACGGTGATTATTTTAAAAATTGGCATTAAATTAGTATTAAGTATAATGTATTAAATATCAAGTATATATGATATAATTATAATATGCAAACAGACAAGGGACCGGAAAAATTGGCTGATTTAATTAAAAAACAGGCTTCCGGGAAACTGCCGACTTACGCTTGGCAGGATTTGGCTTTAGAGGTAATAAAAGAGCTTAATATTCCCGAGTTTAAAAGAAGCGCGGTCTTTAAAGCTTGCAAGCAAAACCCGCGCGCCAAAATTTTAGTCGCCCTAAACGACACCAAAGAGCTTTGCCGGACCGGGCAGAAGTGGAAATATTTTTTTAAAATTATCGGCTTATAATTTAAAGTTCATCGCCAGATAGCCGACGCCGAAAGGCGCCTGGTAAGACAGAAGCTGGGGCTCATATTTCATGCCGTCCAAAATCCCCAGCAGGATAACGATTGATTTCAGGCCGCATTCGCCGGCGTCAGCCGCCAAGCCGGGCTCAAGCTTAATAATTTCTTCAGTCTGCTTTTTTAAGAGATGCTCGGTCAGTTTTTTGTCAAATTTTTTGCCCTTCGGGTTGTAGCCGGCCGGCGCGTTTTTACTTAAGCGGTGCGACAGGTCGCCGGAAGCAATTAGGGCGACGCGGGCGTCTGAATTTAAGAGTTCGTTTTTTAATAATTGCCCGAAGTTAAAATGCGCCGTTAAATCCAGTCCCGAATAATAAAGCGGGATTATTTTTATTTTCGGCAAATGGCGCGTTAAGAGATAAAGCGGCACCGAAGCGCCATGGTCAAGTTCGGCCCGGCTGATTAACTGGAGCGGCGCCTTGGTCTCCAGCTTTTCCCTGATTTTGTGCGCCAGACCGATATCGCCGGCCAGCTTAAAGCCGGTCGCCAGATCGCCGAAGTCTTGAAAATTAATTAAGAACTCCGGGCTTAAATTCATGGTGAAGGCTTCTTCTTTTAGGGGGCCGTGCGGCGAAATTATAATGACGGTGTCCGCTTGGGCGGCGTATAAATTTTCTTCCAATTTGCCGTAAGCCTCGGCCGTGGCCTTTAGCCGCTTTAAATTTTCCTTGCCGATAGTCGGGATTAAGAGCGGGGGGTGGGGGACGATGGCGGAAAAAACGATGGGCATATATTTGGAATTTCTAATTTTTAATTTCTGATTCCAGAACTTGGGTTATCGGCGTTCCCACGTCGTATAAGTATAAGACTTTAGGAGGCACGATGATGACGTTTTCCGTTTTGTAGCCCAAACCTTTAAAGACTTCATCCGAAGCGATTAATAATTTTTTGCCGCCGGAAATTACGTAAGTGTAAGGCGAATATTTGGTTTTTAAGAGTTCGCCGTCGCCGAAGAGATATGGCGGCAAGGTCTGGTATTGCTCCAGCTCGGCCGCGTCTGATTTAATGATTTTTTTATTTTTAAACTTGGCGGTTAGGAAAATTCTATCTACCAGCGGCGCCTTGGTTCCGTCAATCACGTAGTAAACCCCGCCGGTTTTTTTATCCTGCAACAGGGCGCCAGTCGGGTAGGTGGAAGTGGCGGTGATGTGAGCACCGTCTAAGTAAGCGTTAATGTCCTCCCAGCCCGCGTTTACCACCTCGTCCGGGTTAAAGCCCATTTTGCGGAAAGCGGCCATGGTGGTGAAGCCGCGCTTGTTATCGTTAACCAAGAGGAAAATCGTGCCGCGGGGCGATTTAATCAAAGAATACTGGGGGAATTTAATGGCCGCGCCGGTGGCGTATTTGTCCAGGTCGGATTTATTGACCGCGATGATTTTTTTTAGGTCATAGCGGGAAGTTAAGGCGTTTTTGGAAATAAACGGACGCTTCAGGCCGTTCTGGAGCAGCCAGACGCCCGGCTCGCCTTGAGCCTGTAGGAGCGAGCCGTCCGGATAAACTTTAGTAAAGTAGCGCTGCCAGATTTTATAAAAATTATAGTTGCCGTTGTAAACATGCGGCGTGTAATTGTACAGCGCGGCCGTAGCTTGGTTAGCCGGCGTGACCGCGATTGGTTCTTTGGAAATCGTGCCGTAGGGATTGGTGAAAATATAAGCGCCGCCGGCTTTATAAGTGTAAAGCTGGGGGTTATCCAGGTAATCCCTGAATTGCAAGGCCGCGGAATTAACCTGTTTGCCGAAGCCGCGCCAGCGCTCGTTACAGCCGCCGGAATCCGGGCAGCCGTAGCCCGTAGCCCAATCCAAGCTTCTTTGCGACGGCGAAGTTTCTTCAATCAGGCTTTGCTCTTTTTGGAGTAGCACCAGTAAAAATTTGGGGTTGATAGTAACCTTGCGGCATTTTAAGCTTTTTTCCGAGTCGGTCGGCGAGTCGCTTAAAATCGCGCCGTCGCAGTCATAGCTACTGACGGCCGCGTTATAGATTATCTCGGAAGCTTTGCGAATAACGCCATTAACGTCGGCGCAGGAATAATTCGCCAAGAAGCTGCCCTTAGCCACTAAAAATTGCTGAATGTCGGTTAAATTCATGGTGGTATGGTCCAGAATTTCTAAGTCGCCAATGATGTTATTGGGGTCAAAACCCTCGGCTTGAACGGCTTTCGGAGCATAAAAAATTAATGCCAAGATAAAAGCAATTAATAAATATTTAATTTTGGTCATAAGGTAAGTGGTTTTACTTCACAGTCATTAAAATTTTGTCTTTTAGCCCCAGGTCAATTTTCACTTTGTCGCCCTGTTTAATTTTGCCTTCGATGATTTCCATGGCCAGTTCGTCCAAAATCATGTTTTGAATAATGCGCTTCAAAGGCCGGGCGCCGTAAGCAATGTCATAGCCTTTTTCCGCCAGCATTTTTTTGACTTTGGCCGCGATTTTAAGGTTGATGGCTTTATTTTTTAATCGTTTTTCCACTTTAAGGAGTTCCAGGTCAACGATTTCCGACAGGACTTCTTTGTTTAGGCTTTTAAAAATTACGATTTCATCAATGCGGTTTAAAAATTCCAGCTTGAAATTATTGCGCAAGATGCGGTCAATTTTTTCTTTCATTTCGTCTTGGCGCAAGTCGGCCGCTTGCTTAACGTCCGCGGTATCGGCAAAACCGATGGAGTATTCCTTGATGACTTCATTGCCCAAGTTAGAGGTCATGATAATAATGGTATTTTTGAAGTTGACGGTCCGTCCCTTGGCGTCGGTCAAGCGGCCGTCGTCCAGAATTTGCAGTAAGATGTTAAAAAATTCCGGATGGGCTTTTTCTATTTCGTCAAACAACACCACGCTGTAGGGCCGGCGCCGGACTTTGTCGGTTAATTGTCCGCCTTCGTCGTAGCCGACATAACCGGGCGGGGAACCGATAATTTTTGCCACCGAATGTTTTTCCATGAATTCGCTCATATCCAATCTGATTAGCGCGCCTTCATCGTTAAACATGAATTCGGCCAAAGCTTTGGCCAGCTCGGTTTTACCCACGCCGGTCGGCCCGACGAACAGGAAGGAGCCAATGGGTTTTTTTTCCTCGCTGATGCCGGCCCGGGAGCGCCTTAGGGCGTTGGCCACGGATTTAATGGCGTCGTCTTGGCCTAAGACTCGCTTAGCTAAAACCTCTTCGGCTTTGGCCAATTTTTTTATTTCCGATTCCAGCATTTTGGCCACCGGGATGCCGGTCCAGCGGGCGACCACCTTAGCGATATCTTCTTCGTCAACTTCTTCTTTTAAAATTCTTTGGCCGGCGCTTTGGATTTTAACTAGCTCGGCCTCCTGTTTTTTTATTTCCTCGACCAGGGCCGGGATTTTTGAATAGAGGATTTCCGCCACTTGCGTTAAATCATCGCCGCGGCGTTCAATGATTTCGGCTTTGGCCTTGAGCTCGTCAATCTGCTTTTTCGATTCGCGAATTTTGGCGATGGCGTTTTTTTCGTTTTGCCAATGCAGTTCCAGCTGGTTGGCTTTTTCCTTGACTTGCGCCAATTTTTTATTAATCTCCCTGATTTTTTGGCTTTGCTTATTTTCTTTTAACAAGCCGGCTTTGGCGATTTCTAATTTTTTTATTTCACGCTTCAGGGCGTCCAGCTCGTCCGGCGATGAATCTATTTCCATGCGCAGGGCCGAAGTGGCCTCGTCAACCAAGTCCACGGCCTTGTCCGGCAGGAAGCGGTCGGTGATGTAGCGGGAAGACAGCTTGGCCGCGGCGATCAGGGCGTCGTCGGTGATGCGCACGCCGTGGTGGACTTCATATTTTTCTTTAATGCCCCGTAAAATGGCAATCGTATCTTCAATTGAGGGCTCACTCACGTAAATCGGCTGGAAGCGCCTTTCTAAAGCCGCGTCGCGCTCAATGTATTTTTGATACTCTTTGGTGGTGGTGGCGCCCACGGCCCTTAGTTCGCCGCGGGCCAAGGCCGGCTTTAACATATTGGAAGCGTCCATGGAGCCTTCGGAAGCGCCGGTGCCGACCAAAGTGTGCAGTTCGTCAATGAATAAAATAATATTGCCGCCCTGGGCCTTGATTTCTTTTAAGACCGCCTTTAACCGGTCTTCAAATTCTCCCCGGAATTTTGAACCGGCCACCAAAGCGCCCAGGTCCAGGCTGATTAATTCTTTGCCTTTCAGGGTTTCCGGCACGTCGCCGGCCACGATTCTTTGCGCCAAGCCTTCGACAATGGCGGTTTTGCCCGTGCCGGCTTCGCCGATTAAAACCGGGTTGTTTTTGGTGCGCCGCGACAGCACTTGCATAATGCGCCTGATTTCATCGTCGCGGCCGATAACCGGGTCGAGCTTTTCCTGCCTGGCTTGCTCGGTTAAATTAATGGCGTATTTTTCCAAAACGCGGAATTTTGATTCCGGCTCCGGGTCGGTAATGGTTTGCGAGCCGCGCAGTTTTAAAAGGATTTTTAAAACTTCGGCGTAAGCCACGCCGGCCGTGATTAATAGGTCTTGGGCTTTTGATTTTACGCGGATAAGCGCCAGAAACAAGTGTTCGGTGGAAATATATTCGTCGCCGATTATATCAGCTTCTTTTTTGGCTCGCTCCATGACCATGGCCACTTCGGCCGTGCCCTGGACCGTGCCGACGCTCGAGGAAACTAAAACTTTGGGCAGGCGTTCAATCGCCTGGCGGACCTGCGTTTCAATTTGCTTAAAATTAATGCCCAAGCGCTCCAGCATCGGTTTGATCAGGCTTTCGGACTGGGAGAGCAGAGCGGCCAGCAAGTGCAGACCTTCAATTTGCTGCTGCCCGTTTTCCTGCGCCGCGATCTGCGCGTTAATGATGGCTTCCTGTGATTTATGAGTGAATTTATCAAACATATTATTATATTGTCATTGCGAGGAGCGCTAGCGACGAAGCAATCTCACGAACAATTTAATTAAAATAGACCTTCTTTGTTGAAATAATCTATTAATTTAGCAAATAGGACGTGAGATTGCTTCGCTCCCTTCGGTCGCTCGCAATGACAGAGAAAGTTTCTTAGCACTCTTAAGCTTTGAGTGCTAAATTAAATATAGTATGCCCTTATTTATTTGTCAAGAATAATATGGTATAATGTGGATAAGAAAAGCCAAGGAGAAAGGAGGGGAATGCTGATTTTCAGCTATAATAATTCAAAGCATGCGGAAATAAATATATGGCTAAAATCAATATCCTGGGAGTGAAATTGAATAATTTAAGCAAGGCCGAAGTATTGAATAAAGTTAAAGAATATCTATCCGGCGCCGGACAACATCAAATCGTCACACCCAATCCGGAAATAATTTTAGCGGCTGGCCGCGACCGGGAGTTTTTCAACATTTTAAATCGGGCTGATCTGGCCATTGCCGACGGCGTGGCTTTAAAATTCGCGGCTTGGCTTAAAGGAAAAAATTTATCAAGAATCGCCGGCGCTGATTTGACCCAAGAATTATTACTTCTGGCCGAGCGGCAGAGCAGAAAGGTCGCGATTTTCAACTGGCGCGAGGGTTTATCTAAGGCGGATGAGATTGAGCTGGCATTAAAAAATAAATACCCCGAACTGAAGGCCATGGCGGTTGATATCGGCTGTCTGGAGCCGCCAGATTTAAGCGCGGTTAACGTTTTCGCGCCGGAAATTATTTTCTGCACTTTAGGTTTTCCTTTTCAGGAAAAATTTATTTTTTATAATTTGCCGAATCTGCCTACTGCTAAAATCGGCCTGGGCGTGGGCGGGAGTTTTGATTTTTTAACCGGTAAATTGCCGCGCGCGCCATTGTGGTTGCGCCGAATTGGCTTGGAATGGCTCTGGCGTTTAATTAAACAGCCGCGGCGGTGGAAAAGAATCGCCAAGGCGGTAATAATTTTTCCCATTAAATTTTTAATTTATTATTTTAAGAATATTATTAGAAATAACGAGCTTTAAGCCGAGTTTATCGTTCGTGAGATTGCTTCGCTTACGCTCGCAATGACATTTATGATTAAATACACGCCTTCAAAAAACGCTTTACTAATCGCCAAGCAATATTTAAAGCAAGAATTTAGAAAAATTTTTGCCGATATTAAAGACGCTCAATTTTATAAAAAGATTGACCGGTCAATTGATAATTTCAATTTAAGGGAAGGGGAGGCGTCATTTTGGAATTTATTGGCCGCCGTGGCTGAGGGCTGGAAAGTAAAATGGGTGTTTCAGTTATTGTCGGACGACAAGTACCGATGGAAATTAAAAAATATTCCCTTGGAAAAAGTTTATTTGACCGGATTGTCGCCGACTGTCGATAAATACACTATAAAAAAATTTAACCGCGACCCGCTGGCTTTCGCCAAAGCCTGGAAAACTAATCTAGCTATGCGCCAAGAGATTATTAAAGCCGGAATAATCGCGCATAAAGAAAGAGATAATTATCCGATTTTAGTCTATAAATTTGGCGAAAATTACAGAGTTTTTGACGGCATGAGACGGACGCTTTTGGCTTTAATAAATGGCAAAAAGCAAATTAAAACCTGGGTTGGCTATAAAATTAACGCTAAAGGCAAGCCATTAATCAGCGCCAGCCGTTGCTATTTTCTGTCAAATTTATATAATCAAGCCAGTAAAAAGGATAAGAATTTGGAAAAAGCGATTATCAGAATCGGCCGGGAAATCAATAAAGATTACCGCAACGGCAAAGAAGTGCTGCTTAAAAGAATTATTGGCTGGTCGCATGACCAGAAAATAAAAAGCCTGTTCGCCGAGATGATAAAATAAGCCCGTTTTTGTCATTGCGAGGAGCCAGTGATTTGGCGACGAAGCAATCTCCGGTAAAAATCCACGTACGTGCCATTAAACCAGAGATTGCTTCGCCCCCAAATGCGGGGCTCGCAATGACAATCTTTAATTATATGCCAACAAATATCAGGGCGCGTTTCGCGCCGTCGCCAACCGGCTGGCTGCATATCGGCAGTTTAAGGACTGCCTTGTTCGGTTATTTAATCGCCAAAACTTTGGGCGGTAAATTTATTCTGCGCGTTGAAGATACGGACCAGAAGAGGGAAGTGGCCGGCGCGGTCGAGAGCTTAATTAAGATTTTAGATTGGACGGGAATAAGATTTGACGAAGGCCCGCATCTGGGCGGCGACTACGGCCCGTACGTGCAGTCCCAGCGCTTGGCGATTTATGAAAAATATGCCGAGCAACTGTTGGCCGAAAATAAAGCCTACCGCTGTTTTTGCTCCGCCGAGCGGTTGGAAAAAATGAGGCAGGGCCAGCAGGCGAAAAAATTGCCGCCGCGCTACGACCGCGCCTGCCGCGAATTGGCTGAAACTGAAGTGAATAAAAAGCTGGCTCAAGGCGAAAAGTTCGTTATTCGCCAGAAAATGCCCCTGGCCGGCCAAGTCATTGTCCGTGACGAATTGCGCGGCGACATAAAATTTCAGGCCCAAGATTTGGAAGACCAGATTTTAATAAAGTCCGATGGTATGCCGACTTATCAGTTCGCCGTGGTGGTTGACGACCATTTAATGGCCATCAGCCATGTTTTGCGCGGCGACGAATGGCTCTCCAGCTTTCCCAAAAATATTTTACTGTACCGGGATTTTAATTGGCCGGCGCCAAAATTTATTCATTTAACCCTTACTTTAAACAAAACCGGCGGAAAATTAAGTAAGCGCCAGGGCGACGTGGCCGTGGAAGATTACCGCGCCAAAGGCTATCTCGCGGAAGCTTTGCTTAATTTTTGCGCGTTATTAGGCTGGCACCCCAAAGAGGATAATGAAATTTTATTGCTTGATGACATGATAAAAAAATTCCGCTATCAGGATATGGGCACCAGCCCGGCAATTTTTGACGTTGACAAATTGGATTATTTCAACGGCTGGCATATCCGCCATAAACCATTGGCTGATTTGGCGAAATTGTGCCTGCCATATTTGGGGAAAAATCAAGCTCAATTTGGCTATGATTACATAAAAAAAGTCGTTTCCTTAGAGCAAGAACGGCTGAAAAAACTTTCCGAAATAGGGGAGTTGACCGAATTTTTTTTCACTGACGAAATTAGCTATCAGCCGGAACTGCTGGTCTGGAAAAAAATGACTTTAGCCCAGGTGAAAAACAATCTGCAGACGATTTTTGAGCTTTTGGAAAAAATTCCCGATTCGGAGTGGACCGATGACAGCCTTGAAGAGGCGATAATGGATTATCTTAAAGCCAAGCAATTGAAAACAGGGGAGCCAGCCTCGACTAGGCCGAGTCTAGGCGGGTACCTTTGGCCCCTGCGCGCTTCTTTAACCGGCCGCGCCGCCAGCCCGGGGCCGTTCGCGGTGGCTGAGGTTTTAGGCAAGGAACGGAGTTTAAAAAGAATCAATCAAGCCATTAAAAAACTATGAGTCATAATCAAGCCATTAAAAAATTTATCGCCATTTGGCTGGTCGGGTTTTTTTTGTTAAATCCCGCTCTTAGTCTGGGTCAAAGCGCGGAGGAGGAAAATCAGGCGGTTAGAGACTTAAACAGTCAAATTCAGGCCGCTAAAGACCGAATCAAAAAGGTTCAGGAGCAGCAGGAAGTCTACGGCAAAGCCATTCTAAAAAAACAGGCGGAAAAAGCCACTTTGGCCAATCAGCTGTCAATTTTAGAAAATCGGCTGGCCCAGGCCGCTTTGGACATTGAAAGCACGCGAACGGAAATTGACCGGACTAATTTGGAAATTAAAAAGGTCAACTTGGAAATTGAGCAAAAAGACCAAGCCATTACCCGCCAAAAAGAGCATATCGGTTCGGTCATCAGGCTGCTGCAAAGGCAAGACGATAAATCCACTCTGGAGATTTTTTTATTGAAAGGCACTTTAAATGAATTTCTAAATCAGGTCAAATATCTTGAAGACATTAATAAAGAAATCAGCCGGAGCCTGGACGAACTGAAGAAATTTAAAGCTGAATTAGAAGCCAGGCAAAAAGAGCTGAAGGATAAAAATCAGGAGTTGACGGCAAACCAGACTGAATTGGAAAATAAAAAATTCGTTTTAGCCGCCGACCAGCAAAATAAAACCTATATTTTGGACCAGACCAGGTCTTCGGAAAAAGAATACCAGAGGCTGTTAAATTTGGCTAGGCAGGAGCAGCAGCAGGCCCAGGCCGATATCGTCAACTTGGAAAAGGTCGCCAGGGCGAAAATCCAAAAAATTTCCGGCCAGGAGCTGCAATTTAATGACGCCGGTTTTATTTGGCCGGTAGCGAAAAATATTATTACGGCCTATTTTCATGACCCGGATTATCCGTTCCGTTATATTTTTGAACATCCGGGCGTGGATATCAGGGCGGCCCAGGGCTCGTCCGTCCGGGCAGCCGCTTCCGGCTATGTCGCCATCGCCAAAGACGCGGGCAAGGGCTATAGCTACATCATGATCGTCCACGGCGATGGCTTGGCCACGGTCTACGGCCATGTTTCCAGAATCTTCGTTGCGCCGGACGAATACGTGGTCCAAGGCCAAGCCATTGCTTTAAGCGGCGGCACGCCCGGCACCAACGGCGCGGGCCGGCTAACCACCGGGTCGCATCTTCATTTTGAAGTGCGCTTAAACGGCCTGCCGGTTGACCCGCAGGAGTATTTGCCATAGCCCTAACGAATCAACGAATTCATCACGAATTTACAAATAAAATAAAAATAAAATGTTATTAAATTTATCAAGCGTTCAAGATATTTGTGATTATGGTTTAGAAGTAATTGGATTAAGCGGATTGCGTTTTCGGCCCATGTGCCGCCGAAACGACCGCGTAAATGACAAGCGCGGTTTTGTTATCGGCCGGACCAATTTAAAAACCGGGCTGATTACGATTGATATTTTTACGCCGAAATTCAGAAAGCCGAAAAAAATTTCTTCAATTTTAAGAACGCTGGCTCATGAAGCCGCGCATCATCAAAAACCGCCTTACCGGTCGCGGTTTATGGGCAGGATTATAAACCGCTGCCATTACCCGGTATTTTACCGGCAAGTAACCAGGAATATAAATAAATTAAAAAGAGATAAAGCGCTAGAAGCTTATTTTAAGCAGTAGGTTTAAAAATTATTTTTTTCTGTTAAGAATTAGCTGCTTAATTTTAGAAAATTTTACTTCGTTCATTGCCTCCGAATATTCTTTAAAATATTTATTCCGTTCAAATTTATAAAGAAATAATTTTCCATTGTCCGCCTCGTCGGGGTAGGGAAGTATTATTATTTGTTTAACAAGCGGTTCTTCCAGGTAATCAAAAATTTTTCCGGGGTCGGTGCAACCGCACTCAATAATTATTGAAAGATCATCAGTTATAACATCCGCTAGCCTGTCCTGTAATTTAAATTCATATTTTAATTTTTTGTAAATTATTTCATAAAATAGTTATGTATAAATATTACCATCCAAAACCGATAGTTTTAAAACTCACTGATGATTGGGGTTTTGGTTTAAGACAAAAAGCAGCGGAATATATTGCTGCCAATCGAAACCGAACTGGCGCAGAACGGGGAAGTTCTGAAGAACAAGGATTCGGCGCACTTGCTGAAATGGTTATCCGTAATAAGCTAGGAATGCCAGAAATCAATCCAGAAAATCATCCTCTTGGGTACGACCTCTTACTTCCCTCCGGCGTTAAAGTTGATGTGAAGTGTCGCGGTGGCACGCTTCCCTTTAAAGAAGAATATGAGAGTAATGATGGAATTGCGAGAGAGGCAAAGCACAATTTTTTCGCTCGCCAAATTCATGACGAGAATTTAGAATAGTCTATTAGATTCTATTTTATATTTTTCTTTTGCTTCTTTAATGCGTCGTTTGCAAATATCGATATAATCTACCTCGTGTTTTTTGAATAGATAAACTTCTTCATTTTTTTCAAATTCCAATAAACCTTCTTCCTTCTAAAACCGCTGAAACTAAAAAACTCCCGCTACCACAAGTATTGTCTAAAACAACATCGCTTTCTTTCGTAAAGGTACGAATCAGATATCGACCTAGCTCGGTCGGTTTTTGTGTTGGGTGATAAACTTCTCCTTCACTTTCGGCAGTTTTGAAATAGACGACATCTGTCGGATATCTTTCGCCATTACTTTTTACTTCTACAGTTTTAAAATCTCCGTACGAGCCCGATAATTGATCTTTGCGGAATCCTTTATAATAAGGTTCACCCATTGACATTTGAGGATTATATTGTGTTTGATTTTTATAAAATATTACAATATCTTCATGTTTACGCAAAGGCTGCTTTTTGGCATTAAGAAAGTTAGTAGGTTTAGATTTTACCCAAACTATCTTATATTTAAATAATTTTGGGTTAGACATAATGAGTTTGGCGGTAAATAAACCTTGCGCCGTAAGGGCAATGGTGCCGTTATCTTTTATTATTCTCTCGTATTGTTTCCATAATTGATCCAGGGGAATAAAACTGTCCCATTCATTTTGCGTAAAACCATATGGCAAATCGCATAGAACCATATCTATTGATTTATCGGGAATTTCTTTCATAACTTCGAGACAATCTCCTTCAATTACTTTATTTAAAAATTTTTCAATATTTTTTTTCTCACTTTCTTCGTCTTTCTTTTTTTCAATAATTTTTTCCTCCGTATAATTTTTTATAATATCAATTACCACTCCCTGAATTGTTAAGTTTTCTGGCTCTAAAAATATCGGTTTATATTTAGCGTTAGCTGGCTGTAATCTGATTTTATTATTTTCAATATATAATTTTTTTAAAGTTGCTTCGTAATTGTCTATCAACGCGATTATTCTATCGCCGTTATCGGCATTAGATTGCCTTTTCACCAACACAATGTCGCCGTCATTAATATTTTCCTGGATCATGCTATCGCCAATTACTTTTAGGGCAAAAATTTCTTTGCCCAGAGGTAAATTAATTTTTGGTACGGCGATAGTTTCTTTTTCTTCAATAGCTTCTATGGGTTGGCCCGCTGTTATTGTGCCGGCTAACGGGATAGAAACAAAATCATCAATAGACTTTTTTATTTCAACTCCTCTTGAATTTTCATTTTTATTTAAATACCCTTTATCAATTAAGGCCTCAATATGTTGGTGAACAGTAGAAGGCGCTTTAAGTTTAAATCGTTTTTTTATCTCTTCGTAAGTAGGGGATATACCGTGCTTATTAATAAATTCCGCGATAAAGTCTAAAATTTGTTTTTGTCTTTTCGTAAGAGTTTGCATAGTATTTGACATTATTTATCCACATGTTATATTTATAGTATATACCGAAAATTTACCGAAGTCAATTTTGAACATTTTAATAATTAAATAAGAAAGCAGATTGTTTGATGAGTAGCGGGCAACTCTCCTCTAGAATGGCAAAAAACCTTGATCAAATCGGTTTTTCTTGAAGATATGGACTTAAAAAGAGAGGATAAGTCAAAGATTGCTTAGCGGCATATCTCAACTGTTTTCTCAAAAAAGTCTATGACGGACTCAAAGATTACTTGCCCAACTTGTGGCGAGGAGATTTCAATTGACGAAGTTTTTACGAGTCAAATTGAAATCAGAGTAAAAAAAGAATTTGAATCAAAACAAAAAATTAAAGAGCAAGAGTTTATCGCCAAGGAAATGGAATTAAGAAAAAGAGAGCAGGATGTAGACAAGAATAAAAAAGCAGTTGATATCTTAGTGGCTGAAAAGGTGGCTAGCCAAATTAATCAAGAAAAAGTAGGATTGTGGAAAAAAGCTCAAGTTGAAGCCGACAAAAAGAAAATCGCTGAAGTTAAAATTTTAGAAGAGCAATTAAAACAAAAGGATTTGAAGCTAACTGAAGCGCAGGACAAAGAGTTGGCAATTCGAAAAGAAAAAAATCGCCTAGAGGAAGAAAAAAAGGAATTTGAATTAGAGAAATTAAGACAATTGGACGATGAAAGAAAAAAAATTAGCGAAGAGGCGGCGAAAAAAGCAACTGAAGAAAAACAATTTATTATTTCTCAACTGGAGAAGAAGCTAACCGATGTGACAAAAGCCAAGGATGAGTTGGCGCGTAAGTTAGAACAAGGCTCTCAACAAACGCAAGGAGAAGTTTCAGAATTGGAGTTAGAAGATGTGCTTAAAGTTGAATTTCCACAAGATGAAATAATACCAGTACCGAAGGGAATAAAGGGGGCGGATATTATTCAAAAAGTTTGCGATCGTGTCGGCCGTTTTTGCGGACAAATTATCTGGGAGTCTAAAAAAACCAAGGCTTGGAGCGAAGGTTGGATTAAAAAATTAAAAGACGATCAAAGATCAATTAAAGCTGAATTAGCGGTAATCGTTTCGGCGGTTTTACCTGACGATGTAAAAAGTTTTGCTTTTCGTGATGGTGTATGGATTTGCGATGTTAAGATTGCCGTTGCTTTGGCTACAGCGTTAAGAATTAATTTGGAAGCAGTCGCAAGGGAAAGGGCAATTTATTGGACCTCTTGGGAATACAGGAAACTCCGGAGGATCTCACTTACATTTCGAAATACGTCACAAAGATTTTTCACCTCACGCATATGTAGATAAAAGCATGACTATTGAAAGTAT
>Ga0210004_1000775_pt1 | contig 19537 bp, 10 predicted proteins | sample CryGey13umfilter_FD_185450 | JGI IMG/M metagenome (GOLD analysis project Ga0210004, IMG submission 185450) | Groundwater microbial communities from aquifer in Utah, USA - Crystal Geyser 4/8/14 3 um filter (SPAdes) (version 3) | ecosystem: Environmental > Aquatic > Deep subsurface > Groundwater...
GACCGATTTTTGGCAGGATGGGACGGAATTCGACTGGAAAGAGTCCCTATGATTGGATATCGAATCCGGAATGGAATCAACAAAAAAAAGGACCATTTAGACCGGATACCGGTCGAAATGGTCCTTGAACAGCTTGCTGCACAAATCCTTTGGTAACGTTCAAAAGTTGTGGCAAATAAGGAATTGAATAAATCACGACCACTTTCTATGATTAGGATCTGGAAAACCATAATCAAAAGAAAGGGTCGTGATGGAACAAGAGATACATATCACATTAAGGTTCAATCTTGCAACTGGCAAAGTCAATTTGAATGAGATCGTCTACAGGCTGAAAGAGATCGGAGATGCTCTTATGTTGGATGTATTGAAAGAGATTCTCATGAGTTATGACGATCTCATTGCGGAGAGGCTGAGCAAGACAACGGTTTATGGTAGCAAAGACAGGAAGGGACTGGGGCGGCATATCAGGAAGAGTGAATCCGGAAGTCGATTTTGTCGTGGGCGCAAGGTACGGAAGCGTGGTTATCGTCAGGAGCCTCGGAATATTTCTACAGTATTCGGTGGTCTCAAACTGCCTGTGAGAGTCGTCGAATGCTGCAGATGCGCTGCTCGTTACTCTCCACTTCTGTCTGCTTTGGACATAGAGCCCTATGCTCGCAAAGAGACGAATTTTGAGTATGAGGTGATTGAATCTGTAATAGACACAAACTACCGCAGGCTGATTGACGGAAGGTCTATTGATATCTCCCTTGGAGGCATTCATAATATTGTCGTTGGCAGTGATATCGGTGAGACATTTCAGGAGACGGTTTCTACCGAAGGTTTGTCTGCCATAATGGCAGATGGTACCGGAGTAAAGCAAAAAGGCGGCAATAAAGGGGAGTTGAGGGCGGTTATAGGGATTACTAAGGGGGGTCGTGTCAAGCCTCTGGGATGCTTTGTCAACACTCCTTGGTCGGATGTGGAGCAGCGTATCAAACGTCGGATAAAGGAAACAAATCAATACAACATTCCCTTTGTTTATGATGGCGAGCCCGGTTTGGATGATTTTTTGGCCGATGCAGCAGAGTCTCAAAGATGTACCTGGCATGGCCCCAGAGGCCTTTATCATTCCCTCTGGGAGGATGGGTTGAAGAAGAAAGGGTCTCAACCTTATATGGACAAGATAAAACAGCTCATAGGGGTAGAGCTTCCCGAAGGAGATTTTGAGATACTCAAAGAAGAAGACAAAGCGCAGGTAAGAAATAAGTACGAAGCAAGCAAGGTAGAGATACAGGACTTGATAAAAACGTTTTATGCAAAAGGTTACGATCATGGGGCAACCTATCTGGAGAAGCTTTCAAATCGTCTTTTCAGCAACATAGAGCTATGGTTGGAGACAGGGGTAATTGCTCCGAAGACGACCTCTTTGCTGGAAAGAGTATTCAGGGAGATCGGCCGCCGTCTAAAAAGGATCGCCTGGGGATGGTCGGATAAGGCAGTTACAAACATTTCCAAAATGATAATGATCAGACAGTATTCAAGAGATGAATGGAAAAAATACTGGAAGAAGAAACTCGGGATCAGAGGCTATTTTAATATTCAAATCGCTTCGGTCCAAATTACATGATGCCACAACTTTTGAACGTTACCAATCCTTTTCAAGGGAGTAAACATAGTGTAGTTAGGGACCATCAAACTAAGAAGGAGACTCCAAATCTTGAAGCTCCGGCGAAGCGGGAAGGAAATCGCCGCTCAGATGGCAGCGTAAGGAAGGGGAAAACCTGCCCATTCTCCATCCCTTTGCTGGTTCAAACCCGGAAGTAGCTTGCCGCTGCCCCAGATGGGCTACGTTTAAACGGTAACACTAATATTCGTTCAACAGGCTCATATACATAGAGTAATAAATAAATTCGCACTTGTTTGTTTCACGAAGGGGCAGCAAAAAACGCCCATCACTCTTGCTACCTGCAGCGAGAGAAGTGTTAATGAGGGGCAACAACATTGCCTCCATCAAGGTCAACGGCATGGTTCACTGCCTCACGCAGCATCGACATGACGCCCACCACCTTGCCGTCCTTGTCCTTAACTTCGATCCAGAATCTGTCTGTACCCGTGCCAGGCTCATTATGATCCTCTATATAGACGACGAACTCATAGTTACCAATGGGAGTCGGCCATCCGGGCTCCTGATAAGTTGCCTTGCCGCTGAAAGAGGCCCATCCAAAAACCCCTCCACTCTCTTGCCCCACCCCGAGGGCCAGACCATAGAGAGCATTGCTCTTAACCCTGTAGATGGTTCCATCCGGCATATGCGAGATCAGCAGCAGACTTCCCTTTACATTTGTGCCATTCTTACCATATTTCATTGTAAACCCGAAGTTGGTGCGGTCGCCCGGATAACCGCTCACGGGATCCTCAGTCCCGGGCCAGTAGAACCATCCGCCGCCTGTGGTAAACCCAAGGCTCGGGTCGTAAACCACGAGAGCGTCTTCCCCATCCCCATGATAATACGCTCCATTGACCGTCACCTGAACCGTATACGTATTGACTGCCACATTCGAGAAGCTGCACGTCAACGTGAGCACAGCGTCGTAGTCCGTCCCGGAGGCGGTCGCCGTACATGAGGTCGGGGACGCCGTGGAACCGGGGCCCACTGGGACAAGGCTCACCGCCACGACGGAGCGGCTGATATCACCGGGATGCGCCAACCCATCGCCCGCCAAGTCGGGCAAGGCCTCGGAGACATGGAGCACAAGATCAAATGCCCCACTATTTCCGCTCGGAACGGCCACCTTCACTGCCACCAAGTTACTGTCGTCGAAAGCCACCTTTGCATTCTCTTGTCCGACAACGAGGGTTGTATGAGCCAGACTCTCAAGCGCCCCGTCACTTACCGTGAAGGTCATGTCATAGGCGCCGACACCCGCCAACACCCTGCCGTCCAAAGCCCAGCGGCATTGCACGACACCCCCTGTTTCCGTGCACCCTTCCTCACTCAAGCTCAAACCTTCCGGCAGACTCGATACTCCTATGGTCAGGTATGAAGAGTCTATGTCACGGCCCGATATCGTGACCGTCGTGATTCCATCACTGTATTGGACACTCTGCGACGACGGATCGGCAGAAACCTCAGGCGCATCGTTTACGGGATTCACCGCAATCGTGACCGTGGCTATGCCGGAGTCCAACGCACCATCGTTCGCCTTATAAGTAAAGCTGTCCGTGCCGTTCCAGTCCGCACTCGGTGTATAAGTCAATGAGCCGTCCGTGTTCAGCGTCAGAGCGCCGTGGCTGACACCAATCACCGACAATGCGGTGATACTGCCGCCGTCCACATCCGAGTCATTGCCCAACACGCCAGGCGTGGCAATGTTCAGGGTGGTATCCTCATCCGTGCTGTATGTGTCCCCCACTGCCACAGGGGCATCGTTTACGGGCTTGACCGTAATGGTCACTGTTGCCGCGTTGGAGTCGAGGACTCCATCGTTCGCCTTGTAAGTAAAGCTGTCGGTGCCGTTCCAGTTCCCGTTGGGTGTATAGGTGAAAGACCCATCGCCATTCAGCGTCACTGTACCGTTCGACGGACCGGTCACAAACGAACTCGTCAGGCTGTCTCCGTCTACGTCGGAGTCATTCCCCAACACGCCAGGTGCGGCTATGATCAGTGGGGAGTCCTCGTCCACCATGAAGTCGGCGTCGGGGGATGCCGCAGGGGGATCATTCACCGGATTCACTGTAATCGTGACCGTGGCTACGTTGGAGTACAACTCACCATCATGAGCCTTGTACGTGAAAGTATCCACACCGTGCCAGTTCTCATTCGGGACATAATTAAACGATCCCTGGGCATTCAATGTGAGTGTTCCGCTGCTTGGACCGGTCACCAATACGGCCGTGAGAGCATCATTGTCCGCATCCGAGTCGTTGCCCAGCACCCCTGTATCCCCTATGTTCAATGGCGTGTCTTCGTCCACGCTATAGGCGTCGTCTGCGGCCACGGGAGAATCATTGCCGGGAAGAACGGTGATCGTGACCGTCTCGGAATCGGACAGAGGGGGCGTCCCGTTGTCTGTCACTGAAAAGGTCACATTGTAGCTCCCCGCCTGACCACGGGTCGGCGTCCAGTCAAAAGCACCGGTAACTCCATTAAATACTGCCCCCGAGAGCAGGGGTGATGCCGAAAAAGTGATAAGATCCAGATCCTCGTCAGTGGCTGTCACTTGGAAGCTTAGCTTGGCCCTTTCCTTGGTCGTCTTCGGACCGATCGGCGCCAGCACCGGAGCACGGTTGACGTTCGTGACCCTAATGTGGACTATTTCGTTTGCGCCGGTTAATTCTCCATCCGTGACCGTAAAGACGACATCATAGTCGCCGGACTGCTCAAAACCCGGAGTCCACGTAAACCGCGCTTGAGCCGGATCAAATGTCGCCCCCGTGGGGAGGTCTTGGGCCCCATAGCTCAGGGGCTCTTTTTCCTCGTCTGTAGCGGAAACCGTAAAGGCAAGCAATTCGTTCTCGGCTACAACCCGATCACTGATAGGATTGAAGACCGGTGCTGTGTTCGAAGAGCCCAGGCTGACGACAAAATCCACCCGAGTGTTACATGGAATCCGTGTTCCGGAAGATAGACCCTGGGAAACCACAAAACCGGAAGGAATGGTATCGTGGTAGTCGGACGAAATCACTCCGGTCAGCAATCCCTCACCGCCCAGCGCATTGATCGCACTCTGCCGGTCCATGCCGGAGAGGTCCGGGACCATTCCGGCACAGCCCACCTGCAGCGTCCCCCCGGACACAAAGTCAACGGTATATTCCGTCTCTCCATTGAACAACCGCACGTCTCGAAGTCTCAGATTGTAATTTTGACTCCCAGGATTATCACCTCCGACGACGACATGGAAACGAGCGATTGAAACCGCCCCGGAAGGCAGAGTTGCGCCATAGGTATGGGCGAATACATAGGTCGCCCGTCCGGCATTCAAAGATTCGTTGACCATCTCCAGAATCCCGTTCGACCCTCGGGCAAGGACAAAGTCTGCTCCCAAGCCGGAATGAGTGGCGTCACTGCCGTTTTTCTGAAGGGGGGTCACAACAGTGATTTGGTTTGCCGGAGCCGAAACTGTGTCCGGCGCGGTTCCTATCCCAGTATCTGATGTCTCGATCGTAAATTGGAAGGCCCCCAGTCCCTCAGCGGGAATGCCGTCGGCGACAACATCAAAGCTCACAATCTCTCCCACGTGTGCCTGGATAGCTGCCGGCTCGATTCGCACCGTTGCTGCCGAGGCTCCGAATGGGGCCGCTGCGAACATAAGAAAAAACAATTGAATGACGGCCAACCCTCTTTTCGAGATCATGGCTTGCTCTCCTCCGTGAGGCGGGGATAAGGGAGACAACCAACCGCGCCTACATGACATTTATTTTGTAGTCAACAATATTGACGGTTCCGTAAAGAGTCTTACTATCCCCTCCCCGGGTGGGAGGGGATAAAGGGGAGGGGGCCACCCTCATCCCAACCCTCACCCATCAAGGGAGAAGGAGTTTTTGGACTTCTTACGAATCCACTAATATTGATACGTATTGCCGTATTCGGCGGCAAAGAAAGAGAAATCAGAAACATCCACCTTGGTGTCCCCATCAAAATCGTAGTCCACATTGTAGAAACACTCACCCACGTGACTTCCAAACTGCGTGGCAAACAGCGAAAAATCCTGGATGTTCACACTGGCATCCACGTTAATATCGGCCTTGGCGCGCAGGATCCCGCTGGCGTTCGCCCCGGTCATGGGATCACCGACCCCTCCTTTCCCTGCATTAACTGGAGCAAGACGAAAATGGGTCAGCACGCAATCACTTCCACTCCTTAGTTCTTTGAGTCTAATCCTCTCTTTTCCAGGCAGCCATTTGGTGCGTAGATCCGCACCATAGGCATTGTTCAGATTGACCAGAACCTGTGGCGCCGCAACGCCATCCCCCACATAGCCCGTAATCGGATAGGAACATCCGGTCACTTGAAGAATGAGAAGGCTCCCCTCTCCAGCCGGCGTACCGTCCGCCTCCATCAGGCCAAAGAGAATCAGTTCATTTGAAACCGGAACTGTTCCTTGATTATTCACCGTGGTCCGCTGAATGACTTGAGCTGTGTTGACGGGACCCATGACATTCGACTCGAAAAAATCGTCCGGCTTTGCCTTGTCGTACGTCACCGTCCTGAAGTAGTAAGTTGTGGACGGCAGCAGTCTTCCCACGCGCGCTTTAAGCACGCCTCGATTCTCTGCGCTCTCTTTGACGTGCTCGAATCCGTTGCCCAAGGGAATCGGCTCCACTTTCACTTCACCGGCAATTTGATTCTGCCCTTGAGCGTCGGAGTAGATTTTGACATCCGCCGTGGCCGGAACGTGACTCAACCAAACGACCGAAAACGAATAAGGCGTCACATCCGTGACCTCCGTCCGGCTGATCTGTGGCACGGCGGCCGTTGCACTATCAACCAACCACACACAGGCAAGCAGTACGGCAAATCCCACGGTATTCGACCAATAGACAAGACGTTTTATCATACGAACTCCTCGGCTTCAAGCCTGATTCGCCGCGGGTTTAGAGTTGTTATTTTTTATCAGCCCTCTAACTCCATCAAACCCGCCATACAAGAATCGAACGTTTGAATATCCTTCACTGCGCAAGAGCCGGGTCAACGTCTCCGCTTTGGGATCAGGTCCTCCGATCAAGACCACCTCGGTCCTGGCATAGACTCTTGCCATATCCCTCTCCTTCGGTGACAGAGTTCCTGTTTCCTTCTCAAACAACACCCCATCCTCGGCCTTGATTTGAGACAAGAAGGTCCGGAGCGCCGCCGGCACCTCATTTGCCTTGGCCATCTGGAAATGGTTTGAGGCGGGAACATGCGCCCTATTGAATTCCGCCGTAGACCGGATATCCACCATGCGTACCCTTGCACCATGGGAGAGCGCCCACACCAAATTCTCAGGCATGATTGCATGGACCTGATCTTTCCTGTCGCCCACAACCGGAAACCCGCTTCCTTCCCACGCATCAATGCCTCCGTCAAGCACGAAGAGATTCTTAACGCCTTTCTTGGCCAGCTTTTCAGCCGCCTGAATCGAATCCCTCATACCGAGCGAGGCACAGACAAGAACCAGGTTCCAATCATCGGGAAACTTTCTTGTGGGCAAGATGAATCCCTGGATATTCAACGAACCTTCAATGTGCCGCTTGGCATAAGCCTCTGCACCCCGAATGTCAATAAGCACGGCCCGGCCTTGGGTCTGCTTCATTAAGGCATACGCCTTCCAGGGAGGCATGAGTCCTGCCCTGCCTGGTTTCCTGTCTTCGGTCCCGGCCAAACTCGCATGAACAAACACCAAGACAGAAGCAGCGATCAGAAGATTTCTAATAGAGATCATACCGATTATACCTTCATCGAGGGAGAACGCCCCCTTCTACGGCGTCCAGCCGTAAACTTTTCCCAGCATTTGCACCATGATCCCCTCGCCGGGCGTGATGACAAAATTGTCCCCCATAATCACCCCATCCCGGACTGAGGCGCCTCTCCAGAGACCCGTGTCCTTATCCAACTGCTGAATGCTGATGACTCGCGATTTTCCCACAGAATTGATAAAGTCATACGCACTGTAACCGCTCGGCAGACATAGCGTCCCCACATTATTGAATCCCTGCTCCAGCGTCAAGGGTGAGCAATTACTCATGGTTCTTTGCCCAAGAACAAAAATCCCTCCTGTTCCGGCAGTCATCAGCAGTGCCTTGCCCGACTCAAGAGTGAAGTTGTCTCCGGAGGCCGCGTGCGTGCCCATATCATAGTCGGCCACTCGGTAGACGCCCGTGGGCGGATCGTACTGCTTCAGAGAGGTCAGGCCGAATTTGCCTTCCCACGCCGAGAGCAGACTGAAGGCATCCGGAGAGACCGCCGTAACGTTGTCCGTCACCATCATATTGTTGAAGCCGACCACGACTTCGTATTGAACCTCGTCCGTCGGGAGCTGAACCAGAGCCGAATAGATCTGCCAGACACCGTCGCGATTATCCTGCCAGACCACACGCTGATCGTAGGCGGCGGGCTCCTCCTGGCGGGCATTGTTCAGGCTGACGAAATATCCGATGCCGGAAGTGACCGAGAGCAGCGCCACATTCGGATCCATTAGCCCTGCCGAGTAGTCCGTGTAGAAGACCACCGAAGTCGACGTCCCGTTAAAAGCCGCCTGATCCTGGTCCGAAGGCTCATAATTCAACCGCAGATCCTGCCCTCCGGCCAGATCCTTGTAATGAATGTCCCGCGAGCCGTCGCGCTGATCCGTCCAGAGAATGGAGCCGTTCAGTATGGCCGGGGCCATCTGCTGATAATTATTATTCGTGATCCGGGTCTGAGTGGACGTGGAAAGATCATGAACATAGATCTCCCCAAGCCCGTGCCTGTAATCTTCCCAGACCACGGTCTCTCCCGAAACCTTCGGCTTCACCTGATCTCGTATGTCCGATGTAAGCTGGCGGGTTTCGCCGTCACTCAGCCGGTACGCATAGATATTCCAGTACCCGCTCTGATTCCCCTGCCAGACGATCCAGGTATCAGAGATGGACGGATTGATCTGATCCCCCGGGCCCGCGTAGACCACGGTTTCCGCGCCCGCGAGGCTCTTGCGATAGATATCGTAATCCCCGTTCCGATTGTCTTGCCAGACGACCTCGCTGCCATAAATCGCCGGTTTTTCCTGGTTTCCGGCGCCTGAAACCAAGGGTTGAGTCGCTGCCGTTGAAAGATCGTGGTGATAAACGTCCCAATCCCCGTTCCGGTTGTCCTGCCAGACCACGTGGTTGCCGTAGATCTCCGGGAACTCCTGCTCACCGCTCAGGTTCGGATCGAGGGCCGCCACCCTGTTGAAGTCGCTCACCGTCACCGCTCCTGTAACCTCGGCCGTATGACCCAGATGGTCATCCGCCCTCATCCTCACGCTGTAGATCCCGGGAGATACGATCACTCCTTTTGCGTCCTTACCGTCCCATTCCATCATGGCACTTGCCCCGGAGGCAGCCTTGCCTGTAAGTGTCCGGATGACCGGAAGGGTATTGAACGCCCCCTGTCCCCGCGCAATCTCAAGGGTAATGTCCAGATCCGGCACATCATCGGTAACTGTTGCGCTGATCACGCTGCTCCGCATAGCCCCCACATTGCCTGGCGCTCCGGGAGAGAACTCAGGTGGGGATGCCGTCAGACTGCCGAACACCGGCACAGAATCATCCACGAACACGGACAGCGTCCGAGCCGATTCCAGATTCCCGGCACGGTCCTTACTCCTGTAGTCCACCTGATGATCACCGAGCTGCTCAATATCCAAGGGATAAGCAGGCTGCCATCCGCCGGCATCTACCTTATATTCCATAAACGCCACACCGCTGAGGTCGTCATCAGCCGTAAACACGATTTGCGTGGCAGGTGTTACGTATGTCTTGGCCTGCGTCGAATAAGAGGGTGTGCCGAACACTACCTTGGTCACGGGCGCCGTAGTATCGTTCCCGATATCTTGATACTGGAAGGTATAGGTCTTGTTGGTGGAAGCTTCACGATAGTCCAGAATATTCAAATAATAATTATACCCGGTCGCACCCTTCTTCTTGACCTGACTGATCCAGACGTTATGTGAATCGATATAGACGCCATCACCACGAATCGCCCCACTCAACGGGACCAGCCCCTGACCCGGATCGTCAACTTTGGCATAGACCCAACCGGAAGGAGGGAGATTTAACGTCAATGAGACCGTCGGATTCCCACCGGAGGGATAACCCGCAACCGTCACATCCGAGTCCGGAATATGATTCACCACATAATCCCTGCCCTGAGAGTCAAAGATCATTTCCGGAATATCATCCGCATCCGCGGTATCATCAGACAGGAAATCAAGGCGATTGTCCGATCCCGTCAGGCCCACTTTCACCTCATGGACCAGGTAATGGCCGTTCACGGATTGGATCAATGACGTCAGGGCCCCGCCCAGCTCACTGGCGTGTTCGAACTCCACTTTCAGGTCCTTGAATTTTCCGGAGAGCGTAGCGATCATCTCCCATCGCGCCGTGGCCGTCTCCTGCGCCAAGACGTCCCCGAACCCGACCAACAGAGTTGTTCCCGTGGGCTGGTCGTTCACCTGCGCAGAGAGGATCTCAAAATCAACCAGGAGGCCGTCCTTGTTGTCTATGATCTTCGGCTGGGCAGACTGGATCTTGAAGTTCCATGCATCGCCATAACCGCTGTTCTTCACGCGAAGGCCCAAAGAGAACGGCTCGGCCGGTTCCACCTGGCTGGTATACGGATCATCTCCGACCACGTCGGACGGCATGAAATAATCAAGAGTCAGTTCAGGCTGAGGCATAACCGTGATCTGGTCCGGACGAATAGGAATCAGCTTGGTCTGCGTCCCTTCCTTGTAAGTCAGTGTCGCGCCCACATCATAGACCTTCCCGAAGGGGTCCTCACCGCCGGCCCCCGGCGATGGAATAATCAGCCAGTGAACCTCGGCCGTCGTATTGATCGCGACCACGCCGGTCCCTTGCACGTCGGAGATATTTTTCAAGTCCGAGACACGGACATAAAACAGGTCGCCGGCAGGGTTGCCTTCCGCATCCGTGATGCTCACGTCCACCCGAACATCCGTCAGCGAGACACCCTGGTCATTATTGGTTATGGCCATCCGGGCATCAAAGGCAATGCGCTCGAAAGTGGCCTCCTGAACAATTTCTATCTTCACCTCTGTGCACACCGCCTCGGCCTGCTCAGCAGACCACCACAAGGTCATCCCGAAAAGCAACAACAACCGCCCGAGCGGGGTCAAACCTTCAAAGTTCATTAACCGCCCGAGCGGGGTCAAACCTTCAAAGTTCATTGAGCATCCTCTCCTTCAGATGGGCCACCTCTTGCCTCAGCCCGGGTTCTCGTTCCAAACGCCCCTCCACAGCCTTGATTACACCACTCACTGCTGGACCCTTGATTCCGAACAGTGCTCCAACCTCCTTGTTCTTCCTGCCACTCATGACCTTTGCCAGATATATCGCGATATCTCTTGGTTTATTACCCCTGCTTGTTCGCACAAGCTCTTCCTCACTCCTGCCATAGTGGCCACAGCACGCCTTGATGACCTGGCTCATCGGTACCGTCTCGCGAAATCGCTTGAGTTGAGGCAGCTCTTCGCTGTGCTCTCTGCCCTTCAGAAGACACCTGACCTTCTCCTTGAACCTGGGCGACCCCAATACACATCCGCCATCTACCTCCCGGAATGGATTGTGGTCCGCCCCAATACCGGCCTCCGCAAATGCCCGGTAGGCGGCAACTGCTTCTCTCTTCCTGTTCGAAAAGTAGCCAAGCGTGTCCGATGTGACAACAAACCCATTCGGCCCCGATTCACCCATGTAATCCCGGTAGCTCGTCCACCGATAATCCTCCGGTCGATCCACCATACCGGCCCTTACTGGATTCAGATGGATGTATCTGCTCAACGTGATCAGATATGCGTCTTTATCCACAATGATCCCCTTGAACCTGCCCTGGAACAAATGTCCGTTTCTCCCATACTTCTTGTTCACGTACACAGTATGGCTCGTATTAATGTTCTGCATGATCTGGGAGAGGTTCGCTTTGGGAGTCTCGATCAAGAGATGATAATGATTGTCCATCAATGCATACGCATGCAGAAGATAGCCATACCGCTCTCTTGTTCGCATCAGAATTTCCAAGAACTTCTCCCGGTCCCGATCCTGAAAGAATATCCTCTCCCTCATGTTCCCCCGTGAAGTCACATGATAAAATGACCCCTCATATTCGATCCTCAATTGCCGAGCCATCCATGGCTCCTTCTTCGGGTTATGCCTCCTGCTTCCCTCTATTCTGACCCGCTCGTTCTCTGATTTTCTCCCTTCCGTTCCTTAATCGTTAATCGTTCTTTGAAGGTTTGACCCTCCGAGCCTTCCTCGGAAGAAAATTCCCGTCCGAGCCGCGCTTGTTCTTCACATTAAGATACAAGACCTGATCCTCTCTCTATGCTTGGCCGCTAAAACTGGCGCTGTCCCTCTATTACCATGCACCGCCCCCGCTCCTAAAATGTTCTTTGAAGGTTTGACCCTCCGGACTCTTTGACCCTCCGGACTCTTTCTTTGAAGGTTTGACCCTCCGGACTCTTTGTGAGATCCACGATCTCTTCCAGATCGCCCAGAGGCGAATAGTGATATTCGAAAACCCGGCCGTAAAGGTCCTCCACACGGGTCACGTGGCCGTTCTCATCTGTGGTAAAGCTCAGGACCTCGCGTCCGTCTTCGTCCGAGATGGAGGCGATAAAACCATTGAGATCATAGTTGATCGTGCGGGCATGGCCCCTGCGGTCCCGAACGGCCACGAGTTTCCCCTGATTGTTGAAAATACGGGCGCTCCCGCCGCGCCTTTCAATTTCATACCCCGTAGCCGTGGCCCGGGCGATATAGCCAAGATCGTTTCTCGGAAGAAAATTCCCGTCCGAGCCGCGCTTGTTCTTCACATTAAGATACAAGACCTGATCCTCTCTCTATGCTTGGCCGCTAAAACTGGCGCTGTCCCTCTATTACCATGCACCGCCCCCGCTCCTAAAATCGTTCTTTGAAGGTTTGACCCTTCGGACCCTAAGGTTTGACCCTCCGGACCCTTCCGGACCCTTCGTCTGGAAAAGTTATTTCGCAACCTGATACTTATATACCTTCCCAGGACCACCCCCAACCAAAAGTACCTCCGCCTTGGAGGAGGCAAATGCTGGAATCGCTGCGATTCCTGTTGTGCTGGGCACAATTTCTTTGTAGACCAGCTTGCCTTCTGGAGAGAAAACACAAAGGGCCGACCGGTTTGATCGGTAACTGAAATCAGCGAGTACCGCAAAGTAGACGGGCTGTTTTTCAAAAAGCTTGACCGAAGTTCCTCTGATCCTATATATCTCATTGTCTGTTATGCCGATGATCTGCCCCAACTTATGACGAAAGACAGTCTTGCCATTTTGATCCAACACATAAATACTGTCGCGTGAACTGGTTAATAGATTCCCAGCGCTTGGCCAATCACACGGTTCAAGATCCTCAAGTGTCACATCCGGTTTGATTCTCTTAACAAGTTTCCCCTCAAAATTCCGGAATTCCATGTGCTCATCATCGAGTACGGTAACCACTAAAGGCACCGAATTTTTTGAAAAATCCAAGGATACTACGTTCCATACCTTATCCCCCATTCTCCAAACTTTTTGTCCCTTGCTATTCAGTTGATCTAGTCCACTCCAGGTAGCCACGTAAAACTCCAATTCCCCATCTTTATTGAGATCGCCCGCGGCCATATCATAGATTTGTGTCTTAGGAGGATGGTAGCGCCAAATTGGCTTCCCATATTGGTCTAAGATGCCTACATCGCCAAAACCACCTCCATGATCTATAATTTCAAAATCGTTACAGGACTTAACACGAAGACTCGGTTTTAACATACTGTAGTTCTCAAAAGATACCTCTTGTTTTAGGGCGAGGGATTCGCTCTCTAACACGTGCATTGAACAGGTGTCGTATATGACAATGGCCGGCTTGGAAGGTGGGCACAAACTCACTTCCTCAATATGCGTAATGCGTTTCATCTTCGCGGAGGAGTAGAACAAGCTTTTTGAAAGAAAGTCCGCACCTTCGACTACCCTGACTCTCGGAAAACAGCCAGTAGTAGCGAGAAAGAAAAACAGAAGGACGGCAATTTCCACAGCAGTCTGCGCTCGGTTCTTGATAACCATCTCACCACTCCTTGTAAAAGATGGGGATCGTTGGGCCCTGGTATCCACTCTGCCCGGGATAATTACCAGGCCCGCCTTGAGGACCCCGATAGGATATCACACCGCCCCCCGCTACAGCGCCGTGATACGTGCCCGCGAAGAAATCACACGTGGGATTCCATGATCTCGCGCACACATCACGCATGCACTGATAAAATTCGTCGTCACACTGTTTTCTTGGCTTTTGACACTCCTGCTTTGTGTAGCAGTCATCGTGTCCGGCGCAACATTTTCTGAAATTATTACCGCCTGGGAAATCAAGTAATGGCGTCATCCCAAGCGGACCTGGCCCGCATTTGAGCCCTGTTGGATCTGTGAAGTTGATTGGATTGTTCTCCACATAGACGTAGAGGTTAATCCCTCCTGCCAACCCAATCGGATCCGGCGTGAAATATTTTCCTACACCCGGGTCATAGAAGCGGTGGTAGTTGTAATGCAGGCCGGTTTCGGCATCATAGTATTGCCCAGGGAAGCGGAGGTTGTTGGTGACGGCGTGTATCGTCATGTTCGCTTCACCGAAGGCGCTGTACTCCGCCTGCCAGACCACGTGTTGAGTGGCATCGGTCATGAGCTGAGGTGTACCCAGGTGGTCGTTGTGGTAGTAGTAGGCGTTGGTTCCTTGAATCATCGCCAACGGATCGGTCATGAAGGTCGCTTGTGGGTTGTAAAGATACCGTTTTGTTTCCGTACCTGTGCCGTCGTATTCGGAATAAAGACCTTCGGGGAGGTACACGTATTCCGTGACCGCTCCGCCTGCGTCTTTTCTGATTCTGCGGTTCAGGGCATCGTACTCATAGCTCGCGATGGTTGTGCCGTTGACTTTGACCTGGGTGAGGCGGTTCTCGTAATCGTAGAGATAGGCGACGGTGCCGGTTCCATCGGTTTTGCTTGCCCGGTTGCCGCTGTCGTCGTAGGTGTAGGTGACACCTTCGCCTGACTTGAGCTGGTTCGCTTCGTTGTTGGTCCAAGTGGAGCCGCCCTTGTAGGTCAGGCGGTTGCCTACCGGATCGTAGGTAAATGATTCGCCTTCGGCGAGGGCGTGGGTGAGTCTGTAGAGATCGTCATAGTCGTAGTGCTTAGTGGCGATGTCAGTGACAGTGTCAGTGACGTTGCCGACCTGGTCGTAGCTGTAGATTCGATTTGAGAGCACGCTGCCGCCATTGGCTTTGTGCTCGAGTGTGCGGAGTCTGTTTCGGATGTCGAATCCATAGTCCGCGACCATGGTGTTGGGGAAGATCCTCTTGTCCGGACGGCCTAATGCGTCGAAGTCCTGGTCGATGGTTCCGGCAACAGGGTCGGTGATCGTATCGAGGCGGTTTTCGTGGTCGTAAGTATAGGTGACCTCCCTTCCTTCAGGATCGGTCAGGGTTTTACGGGTGCTGTTCTTGTAGTAGGTGAATGTGAATTCCTTGGTCCCCTGTCTGAGCAGCGTGACTCTTCCCTGTTCGTCGTAATCGTAGTGCAAGACCTCGGCGGGGTTGATTGCATCCACGGTGCGGCCCAGCTTGTCGTATTGAATGGTCTGTGTGCTTGCGTCCGGATAGTCAATCCTGTAAATCCTGTTGGTCCTGTCAAAATCATATTGGATGGTTCTTCCCTTGCGGTCGATCTTGTAGTCGAGTGTGCCGTCATGGTTCCAGGCGTAGATTTCGTATTTGCCTTGAGCTTCGCCTTCCGAGGTCCGTGGAGGCTGTGTCTGCTTAACCAGGCGGTTGAGCGCATCATACTCAAACCGGGTGACGTTGCCCTTGGCGTCGGTCAGCGAGGTCAGATTGCCTGCGGCGTCATAGCCATAAACGGTCTCATACTTGGGAATGCCGTTTGCATCATCGGCGATGTATTCGGTCACCATGGTGAGCCGTCCGAGCTTGTCATAGCCTCTCTCGGTCAGATTCCCGTTTGCGTCCGTGATGCGGGAGGGCTCGCTTCCCTGCGAGCCGCTGCATCCGCAGCCGGCGGGGGCCTCGTAGCCGTAAACGGTATGGGCTGCTTCGGCATTAATGGTCGCAAGCCCGTCCGCGGAGCTATCAGCAAAAAATTCCCGCCTCGTCATTGTTCCCTTATCCTGAAGTAAGAAGTAATACTCTCTCCTCTCACCTCTTATTCGAATTTCGAAACCTTCACGCACCGCCCCCACTCCTAAAATGTTCTTTGAAGGTTTGACCCCAAGCCCTTTTGCAAGATCTGATCCTCTCTCTATGCTTGGCCGCTAAAACGGGCGCTGTCCCTCTATTACCAAATCGTTCTTTGAAGGTTTGACCCCAAGCCCTTTCAAGAATTTGTTTATGGAAGCGTGTTTATGGCAATCAAGTATGTCAAGACTCCCAAAACAATCCAACCAACCAAGTCCAAAACTTTTAGCAAGGTCCTGTTCTCTCTGAACTTTCGATGCAGTATTATTTCAAGGACTATAAAAGCGACCACGGCGGCCATGCCAAGATAGAAGGTTCTCTGCGGGACATTTTCCCGATTATAATTAAGTAAGAGGAGTGTAACCCCAACGAGGAAGACCCCAAAAGCAACTCGAGTTATTTTTCCAGCCAATCTTCTTTTATTGGGATACTGTTCCTTTGTCGCATTCATCATCTTTACACTTCTTCTTGCAATTGTTATACGCCTGGTAACACTTCAATGACAGGCCTTGGTTAACGCCAACTCCGGCCGCTGAGCAAACAGTCCTGCAGAGTATTGGAGCCTTTGTAACCGTAACGCATATGGTATTGCAAACAACCCCAGTTGTGCCTCCGGCGATGCCAGCCAAGAAGTAGCATCTCTTCCGAAATGTTTCGCAATCCCCACAGGAAACAAGCCCAAAAGGATCTATAAAGTTCATTGGATTATTAACAGCATACACGTACAGGTTAATACCACCTGCGAGTCCTATCGAGTCCACTGACAAATACCGCCCCACCTGCGGGTCATAATATCTGTGCCAGTTGTAGTGCAACCCTGTCTCGGCATCGTAGTATTGGCCGGGGAAGCGGAGGTTGTTGGTCACCACTTCTGTTGTGATCTGTGCTTCGCCGAATGCACCGTACTCCGCCTGCCAGACGACGCGCTGTGTGGCATCGGTCATGAGTTGCGGCGTGCCGAGGTGGTCGTTGTGATAATAGTAGGCGTTTGTTCCTTGCACCATTGCAAGCGGATCGGTCATGAAGGTCGTTTGCGGATTGAAGAGGTATCGCTTTGTTTCCGTGCCTGTGCCGTCGTATTCGGCGTAGAGCCCTTCGGGCAGGTACACGTATTCCGTGATCACTCCGCCTGCATCTTTCTTTACTCGGCGATTGAGGGCATCATATTGATAGGTGGCGATGGTGGAGCCGTTGACTGTGACTTGGGTGAGGCGATTATCGAAATCGTAGACATAGCTCGTGGTGCCGGTCCCGTCATTCTTGCTTTCCCGATTGCCGTTCTCATCGTAGGTGTAAGTCACGCCTTCTGCAGTTTTGAGCTGGTTGTTCTCGTTGTGTGTCCACGTTGCTCCTCCCTTGTAAGTCAGGCGGTTGCCGACCGGATCATACGTGAAGCTTTCCCCTTCGGCCACGGCGTTCGTGAGCCTGTAGAGATCGTCGTAAGCATAATGCTTGGTCTCGGTGCCGGCGATGTCGGTGACGTTGCTGACTCCATCGTAGCTGTAGACTCGATTGGAGAGCACGCTGCCACCGTTGGCTTTGTGCTCCAAGGTTGAAAGCCTGTTTCGGATGTCGAATCCGTAGTCCGCGACCATGGTGTTGGGGAAGATCCGCTTATCCGGACGGCCTAATGCGTCATAGTCCTGGTCGATGGTTCCGGCAACAGGGTCGGTGATCGTATCGAGGCGATTCTCGTGGTCGTAAGTATAGGTGACCTCCCTTCCTTCAGGATCGGTCAGGGTTTTACGGGTCCCATACTTGTAGTAGGTGAATGTAAATACCTTGGTCCCCTGTCTGAGCAGCGTGACTCTTCCCTGTTCGTCGTAATCGTAGTGCAGGGCCGCGGATGGATTCACGGCATCCACGGTTCTTCCGACCTTGTCGTACTGGATGTTCTGTGATGTCGCATCGGGATAGTCAATCCTGTAGATCCTGTTGATCCTGTCGAAATCATATTGGATGGTCCTTCCCCGGCGGTCGATCTTATAATCCAGTGTTCCGTCATGGTTCCAGGCATAGATCTCGTATTTGCCTTGGGTTTCGCCGTCCGAGATTCTCGGAGGCTGGGTCTGTTTGACAAGGCGATTTAAAGGATCATACTCAAACCGGGTGACGTTGCCCTTGGCGTCGGTCAGCGAGGTCAGATTGCCTGCGGCGTCATAGCCATAAACGGTCTCATACTTGGGAATGCCGTTTGCATCATCGGCGATGTATTCGGTCACCATGGTGAGCCGTCCGAGCTTGTCATAGCCTCTCTCGGTCAGATTCCCGTTTGCGTCCGTGATGCGGGAGGGCTCGCTTCCCTGCGAGCCGCTGCATCCGCAGCCGGCGGGGGCCTCGTAGCCGTAAACGGTCGCGGGATTGTCGGTTAAATCACTTGGCGTCTCGTCAGGATAGATCTCCTTGGTCTTCCTGCCTCGGTCGTCATACTCAAAGATCGTGGGATTGCCGGCCAAGGTGACGATAGGCAGTCCTGTGTTTGCATCATAGGTCGGATTGCCGCTTCCATCAAGCACGGCCTGGCCGTTCTCGGTGTAGATAAGATTCCCGTTTTGGTCGTATCCCATGAGGGTGGTGAGACCGTCGTGATCCATGGTGGAGGTGACGCGGCCTTGATAATCATAGGTAAACCGGGTGACGTGATTCTCCGGATCGGTGACCGTGATGACGCGGCCTGCCGCGTCGTATTCATTGGTGGTGGTCACGTCTCCCTCGGAGGTCTTGATTGTTACGGTCTCGATCTGATCATACGCATTGTAGGCGTATTCGGTGCGGGTCCCTTGGGCGTCAATGGTGGCATGCAGCCGATCCAGGGTATCGTATTGCAGGGTCGTGACCTTGCTTCCGGGCTCGGTGACTCGGATGAGATTGCCGTGGGCATCGTAGTCGTTGTCTTTTACCATGAAATCATCGGCGGAATTGTTGGGATCGGCTTCATTCTTGATGGTATCCACTTGCCCGTCTTGTGTATAGGTGTAACGGGTCACGTGGCCCAGGGCGTCGCTCTCGGTCTCAAGCTTTCCGTCGGGATAGTAGGTGTAAAAGGTGGTATGGCCGAGAGGATCGGTCACGGATCTGCGCCAGCCTTCATCCGTGTAGGTGTAAGAGGTTTGGTTGCCGTCAGGGTCTATCTTCGTCGTAACCCGTTGAAAATCATCCAGAATCTCGGTCGTCTGATAACCCGCTTCGTCGGCCGTGACTCGGGATTTCTGGCTCTCTCCGTCGCCTTGGCTTTGATAATCATAGACGATTTTCTTGATGGTCACGCCGTTTATGGATTCGGAAATGACTCTGCCGGTGGCATCGTACTTAATCTCTCGAATGTCGCCATCGTCATCGGCGGTGTAGGATGCACTATTCTCCCAATCGTAGAAGAAACTCCGGGTCTTTCCGGTTGGATCGGTAACGGACTTCACCCGATTACCCCCTTCATACTGGATGGCAGAGCCGTAGCCTCCTGGAACGGTCTTGTCCGTGAGCCCATGTTCTGCGTTATAGCCAAAGGTATATAGCGTCCTCGGGTCAGCAGGATCTCTGAGATCCACGATCTCTTCCAGATCGCCCAGAGGCGAATAGTGATATTCG
>Ga0210004_1000790_pt1 | contig 19402 bp, 16 predicted proteins | sample CryGey13umfilter_FD_185450 | JGI IMG/M metagenome (GOLD analysis project Ga0210004, IMG submission 185450) | Groundwater microbial communities from aquifer in Utah, USA - Crystal Geyser 4/8/14 3 um filter (SPAdes) (version 3) | ecosystem: Environmental > Aquatic > Deep subsurface > Groundwater...
GCGGCTGGTTCATGTAGATGACCGCGAACGGCACGAAGATGGAAAGCGTGATGACTTCCTGCAGAATCTTGAGCTGGCCGAGGCTGAGCTGGGTGTAGCCGATGCGATTGGCCGGCACCTGAATCAGTACATGCAAGTCTTGCACTGCTTGATATGTAATGCAAGTTTTCTGTAAAATGGACATGTTCTCTATTGAAAGGAAGCAAGTTTTGAAGGAATTGCGCCGCAAGGTCATTTTGCCAGTATTTCAACTGTCGGAGTTAACGACAGAGGATGACCCGCACGCGCTTAAAAGGGTTATCAACCAGGGCAAAGGACATCCAGCCCTGACCTATCAATACCGAATTAAATTGGATGAGCAAGCTGAGCGTAGTTTCAGCTACAACCTGTTTCCTGTTGTCCTTGACCGAGGGGGAGTTCCTTGGTCCCTTGGCACCATTTATATCTTGTCACAGTTGGAAGCGGAAACTAGCCCCGTCATGACGTCTTTCCAAAGCAAGGCAGATGATCTAGGTGCTTACAAAGAATGGCTGGACTCTCAGGATAGACCTGACGACTTGATGTTCCTATTTCCAAAGATCAAATTGAGGCGCCCAACGTATCGCTATCGTGGTTATCTTCAACAGCAAATTCAAGCTGGAGAGATTGCACCTGCGACCGCCAAGCGGCGCATGGGAACTGTAATCGCTTTCTACCGCTGGTTGATTGACAACAACTACTTTCAGCCAGAGTGCCCCCCATGGGAAGAAAAGAAATACCAACTTTCCTTCAAAACAACAGAAGGTCGAGCAATTTCAAAGAAAGTCATTTCCACTGACGTTAGTATTCGCGCACCAAAGTCAGAGGATCCTTTTGCAGGAACTATCCAGGATGGCGGCAGGCTTCGACCGCTCACCAGCAGGGAGCAGAAATGGATTCTTGAGGCCACAAAGGCAAAGGGCAACACTGAGTGCTACCTGTTCCAACTCTTTATGTTGGCCACCGGGGCGCGCATCCAAACAGCCGGTACGCTTCGTTTGCGGCACTTTATTCAACCTCACCCCCATTATTCGAGAGCGCTGACTGGTGAAGGCGAGGTCTTTAAGCTGAGAGCGGGGCCAGGCACAGGCATTGACACTAAGAACAACAAGAACGGCGTGCTGCAAGTTCCGCGCTCTGTGTATGAAGTGCTCCACACTTATGCCATTTCCGAGCGTGCCAAGATACGGAGGACTAGATTCGTTGCAAAGCTGGGCGAACATCCCGATCCCTACTTATTCCTGACACAGCAGGGCAATCCTTATTACACAGCAAAGGACGAGGTCCTGCGTTTTAATCCAGATTTCAACCGTCGGCACGAGAAGTCCGGTCAGCCAGTTCGACAGTTCCTCAAGGATCAAGTAATTCCATTCGTACGCGAGCATCATGATAAACACTTTCATTATCGGATTCACGACCTACGTGCCAGCTTTGGCATGAACATGACTGAACTTCTGATGAAGTTGGTGCTAGCAGAAACAATCACCCTGCATCGAGCTCGGATGACCGTGAAGGATTTGCTGTGGCATGAGAGCCTCGCCACCACCGACCTCTACCTCAACTATCGCAGTCAGATGGATGCGATTTACGAAGCGGTGAATGGCTATGGGGAGCAGTTGCAAAAGTGGACTGAACAGGCGATGAAAGGCATAGAGGTGACGCATGAATAAGCATGCAGAACACATCTTTGTCACGCGTCCGACAGTTACTATCAACCTACCGTTGGGCAAGAATACCCGCATTCTGTATCCGGAGCAGGTTATCCTGAGAATTGGTGACAAATACCACGACCTTGGCGCCTACTGCTACGCCATGCGTTCACACAAGCATCGGAAACGATGTCAAGCGCGCGAAGTTGTAATTAGTTCCTTTCTCAAGCAGCGTCCCAAGCAGGTCCTGCACCTCATAAAGGCATTATCTCGGCTTGCTACAGAGAGCGGCAGGTCTTTAGAGACGATAAATTGCTATGCGAGCGTAGGCGTAAAATTGTTCCTCGACTGGGCGGATGCCAACTGCCTTCATGACTGCCTGTCTGGCGGCGCCGCCACTCGTGAAGCATATGAGAGATGGGCAAACGAAAATTTGGAGCGCTACAGTAGGCAGGAGTTTGGCGAGAAAACACTCCACCATAGAAATTACTATATTCGCGATCTTCTTGAGGCCACGACTGGTCTCGAAGATCTCCATAGCGGAATCCGCCAAATCAAGATCCCAAAGAACCCCAATGGGTCTGATCCATTGGCGCCGCACGATTTCGCTCATGGCGTGGCCCTCAACCAAGCCTTTTTCGACGGCCTATGCAATCTAGTGCTGGAGCAACGCTCCTTTCCTTACAAGCTATTACTGCCGGACAGCCTCGGTTGGGAAGAAAGCCACCTTTGGCTTTTTCCCATTTATAAATGGCGCCTCCCCCCACATCAATGGGGAACCAAACGAGAAGAGGGTGGCCACCCACACTGGGCATACGACTACGCCGGCGGCCGCCTTTTTACTCCTGACGAGATTTCGCATCACTATTCGTTTTGGAAGTACCCATCTGAAAGAAACAAAATCGCCAAAAGACTCATAGCAGATGCAGGAAGTAGAATCAACGAGGCGAACAGAAACCCACGGGATCCTATGCGAATCAAGCTTGGCATGATTGCGCACAATGCCTTCTTGTTCCTTTTTCTCTGTAACACCGGAGCAAACGAGTCTGTGGTGCGGGAAATCGAAACGAACGGCGAGATCGACGCAGCCACTCTTAACCAGCAATTTAGATCAATCAAATTTCGGGCAGGTGGCAAACAAATCACAATTGCCATGCCCGCAACTTTCATGACATCTCTTCGACGCTTCATGGAGCTGCGCCGATACCTTCTTGGCGACATTTCCTTTCCTTACTTGTTCTTCACTTTAGGCATACATAACGCAAATCCGCCTCGGCAGTTTGGGGCAGGAGCACTTGAGTCTCTATTTTCTGTGCTCCGCGCTATCGACCCTCTACTGCCTCGCATGGGATCTCGAATACTCCGTTCCAGCGTAGCCGACTGGTACCAACGCCACCACGACGCTTCTGTCACAGCTAAGGTCCTTCAGAACTCAGAACGTACCGTGCAGATGCACTACGACGCTGGATCAGTAATTGATCACCGCGATGAAATGTCGCTCTTCCTGCATTCAGTCTCCGAGTCTGCAAAACGGCAACGCGTAATTGCGCTCAAGGATGTAGATGCTCGTTCGCTTGAAGAGGGCGGATGTTGCGAAAGCTTTGGTCATCCCGAGTTGTTGGCCGAAAATGCACCTGTGAAGCCGGATTGCAAGACTGGTCAGGGCTGCCTGTTCTGTGCCCACCGAATTCTCACCGCTAGTGAAGAGGACACACGCAAAATCGCCTCGGCTGCATTTGTCATGGAGCAGGTAATACTCGGCCCGAAGCACGAAGAAGCACTGCGTCCACTGATTTTGAAGTGTGACAGTGACCTCGCGAAGATTGCTAACTTCGGAAACTGCAGCGAGATGGTAGAGGGGGTGCGTAATGATGTGTATCAGAACGGCAATCTAACACCGTTCTTTGCAGACAAATTTCAGTTATTCCTCGAATTGGGAATCATCGCATGAAAATAGATGCGCGAATTGGATTACACAAATTCACCCAAGGCCCTGATCCTTGGGACGAGGACTGGGGTATCCGTCTCCCCTTGGGGCATATCATCTGCCGCGATGTGGATGGGACTCCGCACATGGTCAGCGAATACGTCTGGCCATGGACCGCCTATACTGCCGATCAGAAGAGATGCTTACTGCATTTTTTTTATTGGAAGCAAAACAGTAACAGAGTATCAATCATTACTGAGGACATTACACCTGAGCGCGAAGCCCGCATACGCGAACTGCAGTTTCTAATGACACGGCAAATCTACTTTGGCAGAGAAAAAGCACCAAAAACGCTCTATGAATTACTCAGATATCTGCGCAATGTCGCACGCTTTGCCGAGGAGCGCGCATGCACAGTGCAAAACGTACTATCGCAAAGTACCCTTCTTGACGCTTGTGGCGAAAGCCTTCCCAATCACGCCGTGAGTGTTTGGATAGAGTGGATTACTTTCCTTCGCACCCTCAATCCCGAAACACAACTTGGTTTCACATTGGCGAGGCCGAAGAGATGGATGGACATACTGCGGCGAGACAAGGAGTACCGCAACAACCTACGTCAAGTTGCCCCTTTACCCACGAGAATCTACGCCTCATTTATCAATAACCTCTCGACGGAACTCGATGACATTGAGGCACATAAGTCTCGGTTGCTGAATGCGCTACATGAAGCCATCACTGCCCATGCACAGGTCCGCATGACCAATAGCCGTATTCCTATCGGTCCCGCCCTAATCGAGAAGTACAAACTCGGCACATTCCTAGAAAAGCGCGGATTTGGCAGGAACTCTTTGCGAAGCATTGCTGGCGCGATCACTGATATTTTCCGTGTCTGCAAGCTACAGATCCATGTGTTTAGTGGCATGCGGGACAAAGAGGCAAACAGTCTCCCGTATCACTGCATGATCGATGAAAATGGTTCTCATGGCCGAAAACACTGTTTAATTACTGGCTATACGACCAAATTTAACAAAGGAAGACGTTTAAGGACAAAGTGGGTTACCACCGAGCTTGACGGATTCCGGGCTATCCGGCTGGCACAAGAGTTCTCGACGGCAACCTACAGTTTCCTTGGTATTAAGCCGAGCGAAGACGATGATTTTAAGGACGACTATCCGCTGTTTACTTCATGCGATTATTTGCCGTGGATGGCACGTCGTGACCTTACGGTAGAACGCATTTCGACTCCAAAGCTAATGCTTTGGGATGCTAATGATTTGTTGCGCTCGCGCCTGTGCCCACTCATCGAGGAAGAGGATATCGCCGAGTTGGAGGAAATCGACCCGTTTCGTCCCTGGCGCGATGAGCCTGAATTCGCTGTTGGGCAGCGCTGGCCATTGACTTCCCATCAGTTGCGCCGAAGCATAGCTGTTTATGCCAACGCCAGCGGCTTGGTTCGTCTTTCTTCATTGCGAAGACAGTTGCAGCACATGACTCGGGAAATGGCGTTGTACTATGGACGTGGGAGCACCTTCTGCAAGAATTTCATTGCGGACGATCCAGACGAATACAAGAAGCACGTCGCGGTCGAATGGCAGGATGGTGCCGAGGAGGCTGAGATGCTAGCCTTCGTACGCGACGTTCTGAGTTGCACCGAGCCCATGTTCGGAGGGGCGGGAAGCTTCTACGAACGGCAGCGGGAACGTGGCGTGGTTATGTCTCGCGAGGACGTTGCAAAGCAAATGAAAGCTGGATTGCTTGCCTACCGCGACGGCCCCTTGGGAGGCTGCACCCGACCGGGCATTTGTGAAACCCGCAAGGGGCTGAACCTCATTGACACCGTTTGCGCCACTGATGGGTGCAAGCATCTGATAGGCAAGCACTCAAAGATCATGCAAACAATCCGACTCAAGCGTGCAGCGATGGCACACATTACGCCCGGCTCGATATCAGAAGTGATGGAGCGGGAAGAGTTGGAGTCACTGGAGCGTGTAGAACGCGAATGGCGGTCGCAGGAACACCCTGTGGTTCACTCTAGAGGAGGTGAAGATGACTGACATTCTCAAAGACTACTTCGAAGCATTGGAGCGTCTGAAAAAGGGGAAGCCGATCAATGTTCTTAAAGGAACCAAAATCACCAACGACTCGGTTTCTTTGGAAGCAGGACGCAAGAAAGGGACAATTAAAAAGTCCCGTCCGATATTCAGCGACCTCATCGAAGCTATTGATGCGGCGGCTAAGGTCGAGACAAAGCCCGGCGACGAAATGCGATCAAAACTGGACGAGGCCAAGGATCAAGCTGCGCGCTACCGAGTGCTCTGGGAAGAGGCGCTGGCTAGGGAGGTGTCATTGGTTAAGCAGTTGTGGGACGAGCGAGATGCTTGGGCAAAGGAACGTGCAGCACTGTCGGGTGGAAAGGTCATACCCATTAGGAAGCCCGGGCGGGTTTAAGCAAAATGACAGCCCTCGTCATCACGGTGTTCCTGCTCGTCTACGTGGGGATGATCTTTGGCGGCCTTCCATTTCTTCAGATGGATCGCACCGGTATTGCTCTGCTCGGAGCGATCGCACTCGTCGCCTCACAAGTGATTAGCGTCGAAGAAGCCTTTCAGTCGTTGCACTCACCTACGTTGATTTTGCTTTTCGCCTTCATGGTGATCTCCGCGCAACTCCGATTGGGCGGCTTCTATTCTTGGATTGCACGTCGAATTGGTTCACTGAACACTCGGCCTCCCATGCTATTAGGTGCCATTATCGGTGTTGCCGCATATCTATCAGCAGTATTCAGTAACGACGTCGTCTGCTTAGCAATGGCTCCAGCGATTGCCGAGATATGTCTTGCCAGGAAGCTCAATCCCATACCTTTCCTGATTGGTCTTGCCTGCGCAGCCAATATCGGTTCCGCAGCGACGCTCATTGGTAATCCGCAAAACATGCTGATAGGTCAATCACTCAATATGTCGTTTGGTCGTTATCTTTTGGTTGCCTCCATTCCGGTAGCACTGAGCCTAATCGTGACGTGGTGTCTAATCGTGGCCTTAAGATACCGTCACGGTTGGATTGCAGCTGATTCTTACGGCCTGCCAGCCGAAGATTCGCGTAACGAAGAGGAAGCACCACTTAACCTGTGGCAGACCGGGAAGGGGCTTATGGTTGCCGTAACTCTCTTCGCGACCTTCTTGTTTGCGCCATGGCCGCGCGAGCTGATGGCATTGGCTGGAGCAGGACTTCTGCTGACCAGTCGTCGACTTCATTCGCGCAGGATGCTCGGCCTTGTGGATTGGCAACTGCTAATTCTTTTCATGGGATTATTCGTGGTCAACCATGCAATGCAGCAGACGGGACTACCTTCTCGCCTCGTGGAAGCCTTAGCGGTTTATGGTTTCGACTTGCGGACACAAGGTCCCCTATTTGTCACCAGTTTCATACTCAGCAATGTCGTTTCCAACGTGCCGGCAGTCATGCTTCTTTTACCCACGACAGTGGGTGAGCATGCCGGAACTGTGCTTGCCTTATCCAGCACCTTAGCAGGAAATCTCTTGATCGTCGGCAGCATTGCCAACATCATCGTTGTAAATGAAGCGACGCGTAGAGGCATCAAGATCGACTGGCAGGAGCATGCAAAACTTGGCGTGCCGGTAACAGTTGCCACCTTGGCGATATCAAGCGCCTATCTATGGCTGCTGGCCTAAGTCCTGCTGAGCCAGTAGCTTACCGAAATCTGCTAGCATCATGCCCCATGTGTCCATGTCTATCGGCATGGTCGGCCAATAATAAGAATTCCAAGGACGTCTGATGACAAAAGCAGCACCGAAAAAGAACGACTCATCCGCCAATATTGGTTTCGAAGCCAAGCTGTGGCTTGCCGCCGACAAATTGCGCAACAACATGGATGCGGCTGAATACAAGCACGTAGTCCTTGGCCTGATCTTCCTCAAATACATCTCGGACGCCTTCGAGGAAATGCGCGCCAAGCTCGTCGAAGGCAAGGGCGACTACGCCGGAGCCGATCCTGAGGATGCAGACGAATACCGCGCCGAGAATGTCTTCTGGGTACCAAAAGAAGCGCGCTGGTCACACCTCATGGCTTCAGCCATACAACCCACTATTGGAAAGCTGGTTGACGATGCGATGGTTGCCCTTGAACGCGACAATCCGCGCCTTAAAGGTGTGCTGCCCAAAGATTACGCCCGTCCCGCGCTTGACAAGCACCGCCTCGGTGAGCTGATCAATCTCATTGGCACCATCACACTAATAGCCACCGCCACAGAGGGCGCGGATGCCAAATCCCACCGCTCGGTTGATCTGCTCGGTCGCGTTTACGAATATTTTCTCACCCGTTTTGCCAGCGCCGAAGGCAAAAACGGCGGCCAGTTCTACACCCCTAGCTGCATCGTCCGCACCATCGTCGAAATGCTCGCCCCCTACAAAGGCCGCGTCTATGACCCCGCCTGCGGTTCCGGCGGCATGTTCGTGCAGTCGGAAAAATTCGTTCTTGAACACGGTGGTCGCATCGGCGACCTCAGTATCTATGGCCAAGAGAGCAACGCCACAACCCGCCGCCTCGCCATCATGAACCTTGCCATTCGCGGCATCGAAGCCGACTTTGGCCCCGAGCAGGCAGATACCTTCCGACGCGACCTGCACAAAGACCTCAAGGCTCAGTTCGTCATCGCCAATCCGCCTTTCAACGACTCCGACTGGCATCGCGTGGATGACGATGTGCGCTGGCAATACGGCGTGCCGCCCAAGGGCAACGCCAACTTTGCCTGGGTACAGCACTTCATCCACCACCTTGCACCCGATGGCTACGCGGGCTTCGTTCTGGCCAATGGCAGCATGTCCTCCAACCAGTCCGGTGAAGGTGACATCCGCAAAGCAATTATTGAAGCTGACTTGGTGGACTGCATGGTCGCGCTGCCCGGCCAGCTTTTCTATTCCACGCAAATTCCCGTTTGCCTGTGGTTCCTCACCCGAAACAAGAATGACGGCAAACGCCGCGACCGCCGCAAACAAACCTTATTCATCGACGCCCGCAAACTCGGCACACTGATCGACCGCGTGCACCGCGAACTGACCGACGAAGACATCGCCAGAATCGCCGGCATCTACCATGCCTGGCGCGGCGACCAATTAACCCCCTCTCCCCTCGCGGGAGAGGGCGGGGGAGAGGGGGCATACCAAGACACCCTCGGCTTCTGCAAATCCGCCACCACTACCGAAATCGCCACCCACGGTTATGTATTAACCCCCGGTCGTTACGTCGGCGCCGAAGAAATCGAAGAAGACAGCGAGCCCTTCGAAGAAAAGATGGCCCGGCTGGTCGCCGAATTGAGCGAGCAGTTCGACGTATCCGCGAAGCTGGAAAAAGCCATCGCAAAAAATCTTAGAGGTTTGGGCTACGAAGTCACGAAGCAGGGGAAATAAACCATGATCGACTACGACAAACTCCAGAAATCGCTCAAGCATCTGGAACAGCAGTTTGCCAATTACCAACTGTCACAGGATCGCGCCGAGCTCGCCGACATAGACCGCGAAGCCATCGCCGAATCCGTCATCCATCGCTTCGAGACCTGCTACGACACCCTGTGGAAAGACCTCAAGCGCTACCTCATCGAAGAAATCGGCTTGGCGGATGCCCCCAACAGCCCCAAGCCGCTGTTGAAACTGGCCGGACAGAACGACCTGTTCGCCTCCAGCGTAGAGCAGTGGCTGAAATACGCGGACGCCCGCACCAGCACCGCCCATGACTACAGCGGAGAAAAAGCGGAAGAAACCCTCGCCGTCGTCGGCGACTTCATCGACGACGCCATCGGTCTCTACCAGACCATGACGGGAACCACCTGGGAATGACCGCCGCGATAGACATCACGGCGGGCCAGCGCAAGACGCTGCTCGCACTGTTGCGCCGCTACATTCCCGGCGTTGCGGTGTGGGCCTATGGTTCGCGCGTGAAGTGGACGGCCCGGCCCAATTCCGACCTCGATCTGGTGGCCTTTACCACACCCGAGCAACAACCCCTTGTTTCAGAACTCAAGGAAGCACTGGCCGAAAGCGATCTTCCTTTTCCGGTGGATTTCCATGTCTGGGATGAAGTGCCTGAGCGCTTTCATGAAATCATTCGCAAAGAATATGTGGTCTTGCAGGAAGTCAGGCAACCGGAAAGAGGCTCGGGTATGGCAGGTGAGTGGATAAACGTCGCTCTCGAAGACGTAGCCGACGAATTGACCGTTGGTTACGTCGGCCCAATGGCTTCTGAATACGTTGATGTCGGCGTTCCGTTTCTACGGTCACTGAACGTAGAACCACTGCGAATAAACAAAAATGGCCTGAAGTTTATCACCCCAGAATTTCACCAACGAATTCGCAAATCACGACTGACTCCTGGCGATGTCGTGATTGTCCGAACTGGGAAACCTGGTGCTTGTTCAGTGATCCCGGAGTGGCTTGCTGATGCGAACTGCTCCGACCTCGTAATCGTCCGGTGCGGGAAGCGGCTCAACAATCGCTTCCTCGCCTACTACGTCAACACAGTAGCCTCTGACCATGTCGCAGCCCATCTCGTCGGGGCTGTGCAGCAGCACTTCAATGTCGGCTCAGCTCGCACGCTGCGAATCAATCTCCCTCCGCTTTCAGAACAAAAAACCATCGCGCACATCCTTGGCACACTGGACGACAAGATCGAGTTAAACCGGCGGATGAACGGGACGCTGGAGGCGATGGCGCGGGCGCTGTTCCAGAGCTGGTTCGTGGATTTCGATCCCGTCCGCGCAAAACTCGATGGCCGCCAACCCACCGGCCTCGACGCCGCCACCGCCGCGCTCTTCCCTGCGCATTTCCAGGAGTCACCGCTCGGGCATATTCCGCAGGGCTGGACGGCTGGCACGCTTAGCGAAGGCTTTGATCTCACCATGGGGCAATCTCCGCCCGGCGATACTTACAACGAAGACGGCGATGGAATTCCTTTCTATCAAGGTCGAACAGACTTTGGTTTTCGCTTTCCGACGCGCCGAATTTATTGCACCGCACCAACACGCTATGCCAAGCCAGGCGATACGCTGGTCAGCGTCCGCGCTCCCGTTGGCGACATCAACATGGCGGATGAGGAATGCTGTATCGGACGAGGAGTGGCAGCAGTGCGTCACAAGAGTGGCGCAGTTTCATTTACCTACCATGCGATGGAAAATCTTTCGCCCGACTTCGCTCTCTTTGAAGGTGAGGGGACAGTATTCGGTTCCATTAACAAGCAAAGCTTCGAGAATCTCCGTTTCGTGATACCGCCGCAAGAAATAGTTGCGGCCTACGAGCAAATAGCAAAGCCGCTCGACGATCAAATTTACACGTTAGAACACCAATCCCGCTCTCTTGCTGCCCTGCGCGACTCGCTGCTGCCGAAACTGTTAAGCGGTGAATTGAGTGTGACCGAAATACCATGACCAATATGCCAGAAGAAATCCTGCAGCCATCCGCACCAGAGGTCGATACGAGTTCGGCACCAAAGGACTTGCGGGCAGAACTAATGGCCGACTTGAAATCAGAGTTCACCGCCAACCTTTCGGCAGCGGGAACGCTTCCGAAAGTGGCTTGTGAAGCATTGGTCTCATTGCTTGGTGCGAATGGCACAACTTCTGCTGACATCATTTTGGCACTCGCCTTAGAAGACCCAACTCAATCGGAGGTGGCAAATGAGTGAGGTGATTCGCTCAATCCGGTTCGAGCATTTTCGCGGCATCCCCGACAGCGACTTTAAACTCAAGGGAAAAAGTCTCGTGCTGCTTGGGGCAAATGGGAAGGGCAAGAGTGCTGTCGTAGACGGCATCGAGTTCTTGTTTTCTGGGCAGGTGAGCCGCTTCGTTGGGACGGGGACGGGAAGCATCGACCACAATGATGCGATTCGGCACGTGAGGAAACTTGGCGTCCCAAAAGTCACGCTTTCTCTCAGCCCATCGAACGGTGCCATTAGCAGAAGCTTGGACTCCGAAACGCTTTCGATTACCGACCGGCAATCTGTGAAGGACTACCTAGCGAACCATCCTGGAGTTGATGCTTTTATTCTCCGGCGATCAAAGATTCTGGATTTTGTTTGCGACCAAGATGCTGACCGATACCGGAAGTTCATCCAGCTGCTCGGTGTTTCACATGTTGACACGTTGCAGCGAACCTTTGTCGAGGCCGAAAAGCAGGCGAAAGATTCTGCACAACGGGCACGGACTACCCATCTGACGAAGCTGGCCGTGTTTCGGGATCCTGTCGCAAATTTCGTCCCTCTGAATCTCGCTCAGGTGCTAGTGCGGGTTTCAGACACGGTTGCAGCGATTGGACTTGAGAAACTGGCTGAATGGTCCGATGCGGAAATCCGACTGCCTCTGCTCAAAGCAATGCGCCCGGAAGCCAACAAGGAAAAGATTGATGCCCTGACGAGAGCGCTCGTCAGCTTGGAGAATCCGCTGCCAACTGACATCGGAAGTGACATCACAACGGCCAATGCGCTGCGCCAAAAGCTGGTAACGCTGGACACGTTTTCAGTCGATGCGCCACGGAGCAATATTATCGCCGAAGCGGCTAGCTATCTGACCAAACATCCGACGGAAACGAGTTGCCCGCTTTGCGAGAAGGAGTTCGATCAACCGCTAGCGGACGTTCTCGTACGCCTCAAACAGCGCGGTGACGCCTTGCGCGAACTGAGAGAAGCTGTAGCCAATCGCAAAGCAGCCGTTGGCCGCATACAGCGATATGGTGAAGCTGTCGCGGCTCAGATTGCTAAAGACCTCACGCATTCAGCACTGCTTGAGACGGTGACCAAGCAAACGCTGCGTGACGCACGCGCATCAACTCTTCGTTGGCTACGCTCAATAAAACGGACAGAAAGTATTTCCACTGGTTCAGACCTAACGGCACCGCAGCGCCTCTCCACTTTGGGGGCTACCCGCAGCGCATGCGCGACGGACCTGAAGGAGCAGAAAGTGGCACTGGTCCCGCCGGACATGTCGAAACTCGAAGCTGCTATCGCTTTGGTTGAAAAGGGTATCGCTGCACACGCTGAAATAGCCGCTGCCGAGGGGGCAATCGGCTGCACCAACGAGTTAGCACGGAGGGCTGCCGTGGCAAAGGACGCCTTTTCCAAGGCGCGTGAAAGTGCAATTCAGAAGGTCTTTGAGGCGATTGCTAAAACCGTTCTCGATTACTATCAGCGCCTTCATGATGTTGTTGACGACAGCGAACACTCCGAATGCACCGCACTTGAGCTAAAGCCAACGTCGAGGGCAGCAGCCGGAGGGTTGCGGCTAGCAATTCAGTTTCTTGGCTTGGCTGATTCCAAAGACCCGCGAGCGTTTCTCAGTGAGGGGCACCTAGATTCGCTTGGCCTCTGTCTCTTCCTTGCGACGGTTCGAATTTTCAATCCTCCCGGCTCACTTCTTGTACTTGATGACGTTCTTACCAGCATTGACCGTGAACATCGCCGCCGCGTGGGTGAACTCCTTTTCCAAGAGTTCGCGGATTACCAAATCGTGCTCACCACGCACGACGAGCATTGGCATGACTTGCTGAACACTTCGGTGCGTGCTTGGGGCATCCAAGGGAATTGGGCTTTCATCAAGGTCGAGGGCTGGAGTGTAGACTCAGGCCCCTCGTTTTCTGAGGTCGACAGCTCGTGGGAGTTCGTCGACGCCCATCTGACCGAGGCAGATTATCGCGAACTAGGCGGACCATTCCGGCTCATCCTCGAAGACTTTTTGAAGCGAACCGCCGTAAAGCTCGAATTGAAGGTTAAGTTCAAGTTCGACGGGAAATATACGTCGGGTGATTTCGCGAACGCGGGCATTCAAGACTCGATTCGCGACACGTTAATCAAGTTGGCTCCGACTGAGGACACAGCGATTCGGACCGATGTTGGGCGTGTATTTGGTCAGGGAGACTTGGTGAACTTCCTCAGCCATGACAACCCTGGGCGGCTCGAAGTGACTTTCGATCAGGCAAAGGACTTTGTTCGCGGCGTACGAGACCTGACAAAAAGGTGTGAGACACACAAAATAATCAAAGGACGATAACGATGTCCCTGAACGAATCCATTGTCGAAGACGCCACCCTGACCTGGTTCGGGGAGTTGGGCTATGCCATTGCTCACGGGCCGCACATGGCCCCCGGCGAACCGGCGGCGGAGCGGGATTCGTTTGCCGACGTGGTGCTGGTTGGCCGCTTGCGCGATGCGATCTGGCGCTTGAACCCCGCCATACCGGAAGAGGCACGCGAGGATGCGTTGCGCAAGGTGTTGCGCGTTGGCACGCCTTCGCTGACGCAAACCAACCGCGCATTTCACGCGATGTTGCGCGATGGCGTGCCGGTGGAATACCGGCGCGAGGATGGCAGCATTGCGGGCGATCATGCGCGGCTGGTGGATTACGACAACGCCGGTAACAACGACTGGCTGGTGGTGAACCAGTTTACGGTGATCGAGGGGCAAAACAACCGGCGGCCCGACATCGTGGTGTTCGTCAACGGCCTGCCGCTGGCGGTAGTCGAGCTGAAAAATGCGGCGGATGAGGATGCGACGATCTGGTCGGCTTTCAATCAACTGCAAACCTACAAGCAGCAAATCGGCAGCCTGTTCAACTACAACGAGCTGCTGGTAGTGTCCGACGGTACGAATGCGCGCATCGGTTCTCTGACGGCGAGCCAGGAATGGTTCAAGGTTTGGCGCACGGTCGATGGCGAGGGCGACGCGCCCAAGACGGCGCTGGAGCTGGATGTGCTGGTGCGCGGGGTGTTCGAGCCGAGGCGCTTCCTCGACCTACTCCAGCATTTCATCGTGTTTGAGGAAGATACGGACAGCGACCGGCTGCACAAGATCATTGCGGGCTATCACCAGTTCCACGCGGTGAACGCCGCCGTGGAAGAAACCGTGCGCGCAAGCGGCATGGCGGAAGAAAACCTGCTGCGCCAGGATCAGGGCAATTACTGGACGGGCAGGATGCACGGCGGCAAGCCGGGCGACCGCCGCGCCGGGGTGGTGTGGCACACGCAGGGCTCGGGCAAGAGTTTTTCCATGCTGTTCTACGCCGCGCGCGTGGTGCGCCATCCGGCGATGAAGAACCCGACCCTGGTGGTGCTGACCGACCGCAACGATCTGGACGACCAGCTCTTCGGGCAATTCCAGCGCTGCCACGAGTTGCTGCGCCAGATGCCGGTGCAGGCGGAAAGCCGCGAACGATTGCGCGAATTGCTGCAAGTCGCCAGCGGCGGTGTGGTCTTCACCACGATACAAAAGTTCATGCCGGAGAAGGGCGAGAAGATGGCGGAGCTATCGCCGCGCCGCAACATCGTGGTGATCGCCGACGAGGCGCACCGCAGCCAATACGATTTGATCGACGGCCTCGCGCGCAACCTGCGCGATGCATTGCCGAATGCTTCGTTCATCGGCTTCACCGGCACGCCCATCGAGAAGAACGATGCCAACACGCGGGCGATCTTCGGCGATTACATCAGCATCTACGACATCCAGCGCGCCGTGGCGGACAAGGCGACGGTGCCGATTTATTACGAGAGCCGCATTTCCAAGCTGGGGCTGAATGAGGCTGCGCTGCCGGAGATCGACGAGGAGTTCGACGAAATCACCGAGGGTGAAGAAGACGCCAAAAAGCAGAAACTGAAAACCAAATGGGCGGCGCTGGAAGCCTTGGTGGGCGACCCGAAGCGCATTGCGCTGGTGGCTGCAGACCTGGTGCAGCATTACGAGCGCCGACTCGAAGCGATGGATGGCAAAGCCATGGTGGTGTGCATGAGCCGTCGCATTTGCGTTGACCTTTACAACGCCATCATCAAGCTGCGGCCGGAATGGGCGAGTGCCAAAGACGACGACATCGAAATCGAAAAGAAGCAAGCCTGTGTCGCCAAGATTGTGATGACCGGCAGCGCCGACGATGGCCCGGACTGGCAGCCGCACATCCGCAACAAACTGCGCCGCCGCGAACTGGCAACGCGCTTCAAGGACAGCAAAGACCCGTTCCGCATCGTGATCGTGCGCGATATGTGGCTGACCGGCTTCGACGCGCCATGCCTGCACACGATGTATGCCGACAAGCCGATGCGCGGTCACGGCCTGATGCAGGCCATCGCGCGCGTGAACCGCGTGTTCCGCGACAAACCCGGCGGTTTGGTGGTGGACTATCTGGGGCTTGCCGATCAATTGAAGCATGCGCTTTCCATTTACACCGAGAGCGGCGGTCAGGGCAGCCCGAGCATTGATACCGCGCAGGCGATTGCGATGATGCAGGAGAAGCACGAAGTCGCTTGCGCCATCATGCACGGCTTCAACTGGGACAAGTGGACGACCGGCACGTCAGCCGAGCGCCTTGGCTTGATTCCCGCAGGGCAGGAACATGTGTTGCTGCAAGAGGACGGCAAGCAACGATTTACTCAGGTGGTTTCCGATCTCTCTCGCGTGTTTGCACTCTGCGCGGCAACGGATGAAGCCATCGAATTGCGCGACGACATCGCCTTCTTTCAGGCGATCAAGGCTCAGCTCGTCAAGTCATCCGGCACGCAACGCCCGCCGGAAGAAATCGACGCCGCAGTCCGGCAGCTCGTCTCCAGGGCGATCATGGCGGAAGAAGGCATCATCGATGTGTTCACCGCCGCAGGCTTGAAGAAGCCGGACATCAGCATTCTTTCAGACCAGTTCCTGGCCGAAGTTCGCGGGCTGAAGCACAAGAATGTAGCTGCCGAGTTGCTGGCGAAGCTGCTCAAGGATGAAATCAAGAAGCGCTCCTTGCGTAACCTTGTGCAAAGCCGTGCATTTTCAGAAATGCTCAAGAGCACGCTCAACGCCTATCACAACCGCGCCATTGCCACGCAAGAGGTCATCGAAGAGCTGATCAAGCTGGCCAAGGAGATGGATGCAGCAACCAAGCGCGGCGAAAATTTGGGGCTGAACGAAGACGAGATCGCTTTCTACGATGCGCTTGCTGCGAACGAGAGCGCGGTGCAGGCGATGGGCAACGATGAACTGAAAGTGATTGCCGCCGAACTGGTTACCCAAGTGCGCAAGAGTGTGACCATCGACTGGGCGGTGCGTGAAAGTGCGCGCGCCAGAATCAAGGTGATGGTGAAGCGCATCCTGAAAAAGCACGGTTTCCCGCCCGATTTGCAGGAAGAAGCGACCAAGACGGTGCTGGCTCAGGCGGAGTTGCTGTCGGCCTTGTGGGCAGTATAGATGGATGCGTGCTTTGGGGAAAATTGACCGTCTCTTTAGTATCAGAAGCGGCAGTCAAGCAAGACTACCTAGAATGACCGCAGTGGATCATCTGACAATGCCTGTCAATAGACTACCAGTCCAATCAGAATCTAAGAAGTTCAAGCGGCTCTATTTCTAGCGCTTCGGCCAATTTACAGATGTTCACAATCGCAATGTTGCGCTGGCCTCGTTCCACACCACCTAAGTAACTTCGCGCAAGCCCACTCTCAAGAGCAAGATTTTCTTGAGACCATTCACGCGCCTTTCGCAATTCGACTAGCCGAGAGCCAAACAACACCCGAGGGTCTTTTTTGCTTATTTTATTGGGTATCCGGATTAAACGGTGGATGAGGCAATATCCGGTTGCCCTGCTTTCATTTTCAGACTCCGGATTATCGGGTGGATGTCGCTTGACATGGTTCCGCAAGTTGATACCATGCAAAGTATGAACGCCACGCATCGAAAGACACTTGCCGCAGTATTTGCAGATCCGGTTTCGGTATCACTCGAATGGCGGCGCATCGAGGCATTGCTGGTGGCGGTAGGCTGCCGCGTGATCGAGGGCAATGGTTCGCGGGTGCGCTTTGAGAAGGACGGGCAGATTGCCGCCTTTCACCGTCCGCACCCGGCCAAGGAAGCGAAGCCGTATCAGGTACGCGATGCGCGGCAATATCTGGAGAATTTGGGGGTAAGACCATGAACACGATGGAATACAAGGGCTTTGCAGCCCGTGTTGAATACAGCGAAGAGGATGGGTGCTTCATCGGCCATGTAGCTGGCATCCGTGATGTGATCGGCTTTCATGGCAAGAGCGTAGCTGAGTTGCGCGCTGCTTTCGAGGAGGCCGTAGATGACTATCTGGAGACGTGCAAGAAGGCGGGCAAGAATCCAGATAAACCGTACTCCGGGCAGTTCCGCCTGCGGCTCACTCCTGAGCTGCATGCGCGTGCCGCGATGGTCGCTGAGACTCGCGGCAAGAGCCTGAACACTTGGGTCTCTGAGGCGATTGAAAAGAGCATTGCGGCATGAAAACCTCTCACTACGACGTAGCTGACCATCTTCGTACTTCGGATGAGATGGAGATATACCTAGAGGCTTGCATCGAGGTGGCTGAAGGTGATTCGGCTTTCATCGAAAAGGTGCGAATGGATATTGCTCGTGCTCAGGACAAGCAACTTATCCTGACTCGGAGGGAGTCGATGCGCTTGCTGGAGTTAATTGAGAATCCGCCGCCCAGGAATGATAAATTCCTTCAGGCGATGAGTCGGTATCACAGGAGAAAGTCGTGAGTATTGAGACAAAATCCATGCACATCACCCCCGTCGGCGGGAACGTCTTTGCCGACTTGGGATTCCCGCCAGAAGAAGCTGCTGCGCTGAAAGCTGAATCGGATCGCATCATCTCAGAAAATCTGGCCAGAAAGAGCGCTGTTGATCGTATGCAAGCTGCACCGCGCTTCTTTAATCAGGAAGAGTGGAAAGCCTTAGAGACCTATGATGGGCAAGTTGCATCCGGCGATCCAGAAGGTCGCGTTCCGGATAACCTGGAAGCAGACGACAACGAGTAACACTCAACGCAACACAACCACCGATTATCTATGATGCCCGGAACGGAATAGCCAAACCACACTGGATCTGGTTTTCGATTCAGGCAAGTTCTAACCCAAAGACCGGCTCAATCCACCCGATAATCCGGATACCCATTTTATTTTGCCTAGCCATGCGAACATGCTATGGCTTTGGTTACTATGGGGCCACGCTCTATAAGTGACAAATTGGATCTAGTGCGGTAGAGTCATCGTCGTTCGAGTCCCCTATTCTTGTTTTTGCTTCCGGATGTGAACCTTGCACAAACTGAGGATACTGACAATGGAACAGAGCGATCTCCTGCAGCTTAAGCGCGAGGTGTTAGATCAAGGACCAGAAGCTGCGTTACCCTGCAATTTGTCCGACAATTGGTTAGGTATGCTTGCACGAGATATTGAGATGTTGCAGGAAGAGACCAACAGCGACCATAGCTACCTCAGTGCACCGTTAACCATCATTGTCCAACTTTCGTTAGGAAAATCTGGGCAGTCGGAAGGCTCAATATCGGTTGAAGAACTCATCGAATACTTACAGTATCTGCAAATTGAAATTGTGCTCGAAATTGCTCGCCGGAACTCCGATATAAACATTGTGCCAGCGACAATGGAAACGATCTTTACGAACCGAGGCGCAATGAGGACATTCACAAGTGGCCAATGAAGATTTTTGTCGGACGGTAGATCACGCGCCAGAACCACGCTCCATAGGGGACCAGTAACACTGCTTGAGCGCGGCGAAAAAATGGACACAACGGCTTGGAATTGTCCATCAAGATGCGAAACACAATGGACAGACGGGAAGTGGTTATCTAGTTGATTTTTCAGAAAGATACTCAGTCCATTAAGTGCGGACTTGGGTGTGCACTATGTACTCGAACAGCGCAATGCCCCAGCTTGCCAGCGCCGCCACATACCAGGGCGAGGCCGAAAGATTTTTCAGATGCCCATACCAGGCAAAAGTCATGAACAGATTTGACACTGCCAGCATCAGCGCG
>Ga0210004_1000802_pt1 | contig 19270 bp, 16 predicted proteins | sample CryGey13umfilter_FD_185450 | JGI IMG/M metagenome (GOLD analysis project Ga0210004, IMG submission 185450) | Groundwater microbial communities from aquifer in Utah, USA - Crystal Geyser 4/8/14 3 um filter (SPAdes) (version 3) | ecosystem: Environmental > Aquatic > Deep subsurface > Groundwater...
CATCTTGATATTCCATATACAGTTTCCACATCAATTTTTCTATTTTTTCAGAAGGATATGAAACATTGAGTCCGATTATTTCCTTTGCTTCGTGCCTGGAAATCTCATACCCGTGAAAATATAACTTTTCACTTAAAATTTCAACAATCTTTTCAATCTTTTCCTTATCTCCCTCTCCTTTCATGTGTAGCTCAAGAAGTCTTTTTGATAAGGTGCGAATCAAAAGATATTGACGATGAACGTTACCCAAAGCCAATGGATGGACTCTATCAGTTAAAGCCTTTAACGCAGTAGAGAAGACGTTTGGGTCACTTAATCCTTTTTCCTGAATTAAGGTCATATAGGCACTCACATCTTCGACGCTTATTGGAATATTTCCCTTCTGAGGGTCCTTTTCATCTATTAAAGGATTAAAAATATTTGCCACACTCGGGTCAACAGGGCTGAGCTCTCCCATAGGACCCATTACAATTTCATCTGCCCCAAGGGCCAAGGTAGTCCCTGCACTATGGACTCTAAAAGGAACCAAAACAGCTAATCTTTCACAAAATTCCCTCAACAGATGAACAATTCTGTTTGGTGTAAGAGTGTGTCCACCCCTCGTATATAGAAACAAATCTATTTTCTCTACTTTTTTAACTGACTGAAGATGTTCAAAAAAGAATGGAATGGTGTCACTACCCATTTGAGCCCCCAAATTTCGGCGGTCCGCGGTGAAATATGAAATTATTTTAGAACCCCTTTCATCCTCAAGCTGTTTTATTAAGCGTTTTCTCTCTCCTCTTCTTTCCGATAATAATCTTCTTTGTTTCAACTCTTCAGCCATGGTTTCAATCCCCTGCAGTTGAACATCGGTTTGAATTCCCTCTTTAGGAACAGGAACTTGTAACTTTTGTTTCCTTTTTTTCTTTCCCATATCAAGTTAATCCACAAAAGGGACTCTGTGACAAGATGCAATTTTTATAGACTAACTTACGATATAATTTTACTCTCAGCTTTGTCAACAGGGAAATTCAAGGTTATTTCCCAATCCTTAATTGACATCCCGTTCCGAATTTAATAGATAACAGTGACATAAAAAAGTTGCAGGATAAATTTGAAAATATTATCGAGTTTCATTGTTGAACAATATGGTAAAAATGAAAACAGGAAGAGATGGAGATAGGCTATGGCGCAAATTCAGTTTAAAGGCAAGTCGTTCGTTCAAAACCATCATCTGTTGGTCAAGTATCATGAGCTGATTCCGAAAAAGGAGAAAAGCCTGACGGACAAGGTCAGCCTGCATGACAATCTCATCATCCACGGAGACAATCTTAAGGCCCTTAAGGCGCTTCTTCCGCTCTATGCCGGGAAAATCAAATGTATTTACATCGATCCGCCTTACAACACCGGCAATGAGAAATGGGCGTACAACGATAATGTCAATTCCCCCATGATGCAGGAGTGGTTTGGCAAGGTGGTTGACAGGGAAGACCTTACTCGTCATGACAAATGGCTTTGTATGATGATGCCAAGGTTGAAGTTGCTGCGGGAATTGTTGAGTGATGATGGTGTGATCTTTATATCGATTGATGATGAAGAAGTCCATCACCTGAGAATGCTAATGGATGAAATATTTGGCCTTGAGAATTTCATAGCAACAATTATTTGGCAAAAGAAATACTCACCTCAGAATGATGCCAAGTATTTCTCTGACATGCATGATTTCATCTTGGTGTACGCAAAAAGGAAAAATGAAGGTGCGGAAACAGGAGGCTGGCAAAGAAATCTTTTGTCTAGAACCATCGAGCAAGATGCTCGTTATAAAAACCCGGACAATGATAAGAGAGGTCCTTGGAAAGCGGCAGATTTTTCGGTTAAAACTTACTCTGAAGCCTACGATTATGAAATCACTACCCCATCAGGAAGAAAGGTTAAACCTCCAAAAGGCCGTTGCTGGGCGACTTCTATAAAAAATTTTAAAGAATGGGTGAATGATGGCAGGGTATGGTTTGGTAAAATGGGGAATAACATTCCAGCGATTAAAATATTCTTGAGCGAAGTCAAAGAAGGTATAGTGCCTCTTACACTTTGGTTTCGCGAAGATGTTGGTGATAATGAACTTGCAAAAAAAGAGATAAAAACAATTTTTGGAGATAAAGATTCTCCATTTCAAACGCCTAAGCCTACTTCTTTACTGAAAAGAATTTTACAACTATCGGTCGATAAAGACGCTATAGTTCTCGATTCATTTTCCGGCTCCGGCACAACCGCCAATGCCGTCCTTTCCCTAAACAAGGAAGACGGCGGCAACCGCAAATTCATCCTTGTTGAGTGTGAAGATTACGCAGACAAAATAACCGCTGAGCGTGTTCGACGCGTTATCAAGGGGGTGTCGAGTGCGAAAGATGAAAATCTTAAAAATGGGCTTGGCGGGACATTCAGTTACTTTGAACTGGGAAAGGCCATAGAACTGGAGAGCATTCTTTCGGGAGATGGGTTGCCGACATACGAAGAACTGGCCCGGTATATATTTTACACGGCAACCGGCGAGGAATTTGATCCAAAGGCCATGAACGAAAAGAAGAATTTTGTCGGTGAGAGCAGGAATTACAAGGTCTATCTTTTCTATGAGCCTGACATTGAAAAGCTGAAAAATACCGCCCTGACGCTGGAGCGTGCAAATTCCCTTGGAAAGCACGGGGAGAAGAAACGGCTGGTCTTTGCGCCGACCAAATACCTGGATCAGGCGCACTTAGACGAACTGCGGATTGATTTTGCCCAGCTCCCTTTTGAAATCTATGAGCTTGCACGGTGAGATATGGAACTTAAAGAATACCAGATACGAGCCTTATCAGAGGTAAAGTCCTATTTCGAGCTTTTAGCCGATTGGCGAAAAAAGGCTGAACAAATTCCGGAGGCTGAAATAGATTTCCCGGCCAAGGCGTGGGAAAAGGCGGGGACAGGGCGGAGCTACATGCCCCGTAAAAACGGCATTGGTCAACCCCTTCCTAATTTTTGCCTCAAAATACCCACCGGCGGCGGCAAGACTCTTCTTGCGGTCAAAATGATTGACCTTGTCAACATGGTCTATCGCAAGAAAAGAACCGGGCTTGTCCTGTGGATAGTGCCTACAACCCAGATCTACCGTCAGACCATCCAAAACCTGAAAGACCGGGATCATCCCTACCGGCAACATCTCGATTTAGCCAGTGGAGGCCGTACTGTTATCCTCGAAAAAACAGACCGCTTTTCACCATTAGACGTACAGGAAAACCTTGTGGTTTTAATGCTCATGCTGCCTTCTGCTAATCGCCTGACTAAAGAGACCCTGAAAGTTTTTAAGGACAGCGGCGGTTTTCAGGACTTCTTCCCGGCCGAGGATGATGTGAAGAATCAGGAAAAGGTTCTTCAAAATATTCCCAATCTGGATACTTATCACCAGGAAAAGGGTTTTTGGGGGAAACAGATCAAGACCTCACTGGGGAATACGCTCCGGACTCTATCACCAATAATCATCTTAGACGAAGGGCACAAAGCGTATAGCGAGGGCGCGCAAAATACGCTGCGCGGCTTCAATCCCTGCATGATTGCAGAGCTCTCCGCCACGCCTTCCCAAAAAAGCAACATCCTGGTTGACATATCCGGCCGGGAGCTTCACCGCGAGGAGATGATCAAGCTTGATCTTCATGTGGTCAACAAGGTGAGCCCGGACTGGAAAGACACTTTGCTGGCAGGTGTGAATAAAAGAAATGTCCTTGAGCAAAAGGCCCGGGAGTATGAAGCCAACTCTGGCGTCAACATTCGCCCAATCTGTGTTATTCAGGCTGAAAGGACAGGTAAGGAACAGAGGGGAACCCGCTATATCCATTCTGAGGATGTTCGGGAACAACTCATAAAGACGGTTGGAATACCCGCTGATGAGGTGGCTGTCAAGACAAGTGAAAAGGACGAACTGAAAGAGGTTGACGATATTGGTGGTTTGATGGACCGGGACTGTAAAATCCGTTATATCATTACAAAACAGGCATTGCAGGAGGGCTGGGATTGCGCGTTTGCATATATCCTTGTTATCCTGACAAATCCTGCTTCGAAGAATGCTCTGACACAGCTTGTGGGACGCATACTTCGCCAGCCCGGAGCTCGCAAAACCAGGATCAGGGAGCTTGATGAGAGCTACGTATTTTGCTTTAAACAAAAGGCAAATGAGCTGCTTGCGAGCATAAGAGACGGCTTTAGCCGTGAGGGTCTTGGAGACCTGAAAAGCCAGATTGTTTCAGACATGGAAGGAACCGGGGAAGCCGGTGAGCAGCCGGAGCGTTTGATAAAAATCAGGGACCGTTTCAAAAAGGCGGCAAGCAGCGCTATCTTGCCGGTCTTTATGGTACGGCGTAACGGGAGATGGAAACCCGTCAACTATGAGATGGACATCGCAGTCCAAATACCCTGGGATCACGTTGACCTCAATCCGGTCCTCTCGCTTACACTCTCAATGTCTGAAGAAAAGGATATGGAGCACATTGCCACGCTTTCAGAAGACATTAAAAAAGTAATTGAGGAGAAAGGGGCGATAAAGCTGAAGGAAGGCGGCATTCGTGTTGATCCGGTTTTTATGACCCGCCAGGTCTGCGATATTGTGCCCAATCCCTGGATGGCCCATGAATTTGCCCGGGCGACGCTTACACATCTGGCAGGAAAATATGATCATGAGATGATTGCCAACAACTTTGTATTTATCATCGAGGAGTTACGAAAACAGCTTGACCGGGAAAAAGACCGTTTAGCTGAGAATGTTTTTCAGCAGATGCTTGCTTCAGACCGGATGAGATTCCTGGTGATCGGAGAAAAATTTGACTTTACCTTTCCAAAATCGGTCAAAGTCAAACCCACTGCCAGAACACTGAATCAAAAAGATGGCCGACCACTTCAACTGAGCCTTTTTGAATTCGTTCCTGAAGAAGAGTTCAACGAAACTGAAAAGGCAGTGGCATGGTATCTTGAAGGGCAGAAGAGGCTTTTTTTCTGGTACAGGAACCGATCCTGGCGTGACTATGCCATTCAGGGCTGGCGAAAGCACAAAATCTATCCTGACTTCATATTTACTTCAACCTCTTCAGAAAATGAAGACGACTATGAACAGGTTTACGTAGTTGAAACCAAGGGCCTTCACTTAATAGGAAGTCCGGATACGGATTATAAGCGAAAGATGTTTTCTCTGTGCACGAAGGAGGCAAAGGCGAGAAGCCGTTCGGAATTGGGGCTTGCGGTAAAGGACAAAGTGTTGCGATTCGAAGTGCTCGCCGAAGATGAATGGGAGGCAAAATTGAACGAAATGCTGCAGACATAGAGGTTGGTAAAGGTCTTCCTGGGTCAAATACTTATGAGGGATTAGGAAACAGGAATAGAAATTTTACTATTCATGTTAGGCAATTAAAGAGTTGGAAAAACCTGTCCCCGCGCCTCCCGGAGGACATCCTGTACCTGACCGGTCTCCAGGATATCAAGACATCGGCTCCATTCCTTGCCGTCGCAACCTTTCTGGCGGCAGGGGACACATTCCATGTCGGGGACAACAACGCGATGATGTTCCCCAATGGGCGCCCATTCCTGCCAATCTGATTTCTTGAAAAGAAAGATTTCGCAGATTTAGGCCCGAAGGTGTCAGGGGCCTGTCGGCGGCTCTCTTGTGGGGAAAAGGCCCTCTAAGAGTAATACAAACAAAAAAGCCGAAAATCCGACAATAAAAGCAATAATATTCACTAAATGGTAGGTTACTAATAGATAAATTGTGCCGAACAGCACGATAAGTTTTATCACATATTGCCGTACTATCACTGCCTTGGAGGGTTTTTCCTGAGAGAAAAGAATGTCTATTATCCTGCCCAATACTCCGATGTTTAGAATTGATAGACATCCCCCAATGGCTATTCCTAAAGATACTTTTGGCGATTTATAAATTAAACTTAATAGAAGCAGAAAAAACAGGACAGCGACCGTTTTTTTTTGTATCGCAACCAATCTTTTTTTTGATTCATTCAGCAAAAGTATACTACCGTTTTCACCTGTATTGTTGTATTAAGTGATGGTTTCCGGTACACAAATATCCGGCATCAAGAAGTGTTTTCTCCTTCCTGGCCAGTTTCATATCCGCTTCAATCATCATATCAATCAACTGCTCAAAGTATACCTTTGGTGTCCACCCCAGCCTGTTCCTTGCCCTGGTGGCATCACCGAGGAGGCAATCAACCTCCGTTGGCCGGAAATATCTGGGATCTACAACCACATATTCTTTATAATCAAGTCCTAACCTTTCAAATACCATTTCCACAAACTCCCGTACCGAATGGGATTCCCCGGTGGCAATGATGTAATCATCAGCCTTCTCCTGCTGGAGCATAAGCCACATCGCCTCGACGTAATCACCGGCAAAACCCCAGTCCCTCTTCGCCTCGAGATTCCCGAGATAGAGTTTATCCTTAAGACCTAATTTGATCTGCGTGGCCGCCCGGGTAACCTTTCTGGTTACAAATGTTTCCCCGCGTCTGGGGGATTCGTGATTGAAAAGGATCCCGTTGCAGGCAAAGATACGGTAGGCCTCCCGGTAGTTCTTTACTATATAATACGAATAGACCTTGGCGGCGGCGTAGGGACTTTGCGGCTGAAAGGGGGTTAACTCATTCTGGGGCGGCGGGGCGGCCCCGAACATCTCACTCGATGAGGCCTGATAAAATTTTGTTTTTATACCGGTTTTGCGAACGGCTTCCAATAGTCTCAGTGTACCGAGTCCGGTGATATCCCCCGTATATTCCGGTATGTCGAAGCTAACCCAGACGTGGCTCTGGGCGCCAAGATGGTAAATCTCATCAGGTCTGATGGCATAAAGCAGGTCTGTCAGTTGTCCCGATATGGAAAGATCACCGTAGTGTAGAAACATCCGAGCCTCAGGATCATGGAAGTCTCTGTAGAGGTGATCAATACGGTCTGTGTTGAAGGTACTGGCCCTGCGAATGAGGCCATGCACCTCGTAACCCTTTCCCAGCAAAAGCTCTGAGAGATAGGAACCATCCTGACCGGTTATTCCAGTAATGAACGCTCTGTTCATTTTTGACCTTTTACGAGAAGATCAGGTTACTACTCATCGTCAAATCCGGTACAGCGCCCTTTTACAGGCGGCGAGGGTTTTCTCTATGTCTTCGTCCGTATGGGCAAAGGAGACAAAGGAGGTCTCGAACTGGGAAGGCGCCATGTAGATTTGATTGGCTAACATTTCTCTGAAAAAACTTCCAAAGCGTTTCGTATCACTTCTGAGCGCTGAACTGAAGTCGAAAACTGGATGGGGGGTAAAAAAAACGGTAAACATAGAACCGATCCGATTGATACAAACGGGGATGTCGCCTTTAGTAAATAGCTCTTTCATCCCCTCACAGAGAAGGGAGGTCCTCCGGTTGGTTTCGTCATAACCGGTGGCGCCCTTCCGAAGTATCTTCAGTGTGGCAATACCGGCCGATATGGCCACGGGATTCCCGGAGAGGGTACCTGCCTGATAGACAGGGCCTGAGGGCGCCAGCTTTTCCATAATATCCTTTTTCCCGCCGAAGGCGCCCACGGGAAGCCCCCCTCCAATAATCTTTCCCAGGCAAGTAAGATCAGGTTTGATGCCGGCAAGGTTCTGGAAACCACCATAGGTCAGTCTGAAACCGGTGATGACTTCATCAAAGATAAGGAGGGTATCATGCTGACTGGTGATTTCTCTCAGTGTTTCAAGAAACCCGGGCATGGGAGGAACGACCCCCATGTTTCCTGCTACCGCCTCTACGATAATACAGGCCAGATCGTCACCGTATTGTTCTACGGCGGAGCGGACGGCCCCCGTGTCGTTGAAGGGAAGGGTGATGGTCAATTCGGCAAGTCTTCGGGGTACACCCGGACTGTCCGGGATACCGAGAGTTGCCACACCGGAACCGGCTTTGACTAATAGAGAGTCGGCATGGCCGTGATAACACCCCTCGAATTTGATGATCTTTTCTCTGCCGGTATATCCACGGGCCAGCCTGATGGCGCTCATCACCGCCTCTGTCCCGGAATTTACCATCCTAACCATTTCCAGAGAGGGGAAGGCATCTACGAGTAATCTTGCCATCTCAATCTCGAGTTCCGTCGGCGCTCCGTAGCTTGTCCCCCGTCTTGCAGCCTGATTGATGGCCTCGATGACCGCCGGATGGCTGTGACCGAGAATCATCGGTCCCCAGGACAAAAGGTAATCAATATACTCCCTCCCCTCCACGTCATAGATCTTCGCACCGCGGGCTTCACTGATAAAGAGGGGTGTTGCATCTACGGCCCCAAAGGCCCTCACAGGGCTATTGACGCCTCCCGGCATGTATTTCTTTGCCTCTTCAAAAAGCCCCCGGGAGGAACTCTTCATCTTAAAAATACTCCATACTGTTTTTCTTAAACTCTTCTTCGCTGATGAGGAGGAGGTAGTCTTTTATGCCCGTAGCTGATGATAATCTCTGGATCAGCAATTCGTATTCATTATCCCGTAGGCCGTGCCCATTATCCCGTAGGTGGATCATGGTGAAGATATTGTATTTTCCTGCAAAGGCCGGAGTTCTCTGGTAGCAATGGGTAATTTCCGGGAAAGAGGCCAGTATATTTCCCACGGCCTCGCTCTTTGAGGGAGGGACTGCCCAGAGTAGCATGGCATTTCGCTTAAAGCCTGCCTTCTGGTGACGTAAAATAGCGCCGAACTTCCGGATTACCCCCTTTTTCATCATATCTTCGATGATACCGAGGACGTCCTGCTCCCCGCTACCCGTTAGCTCTCCGATATGCTTAAAGGGACACTTGATGAGGGGTATATCTCCCTGGATCAGGGAGGCGATTTGCATTTCTTTTTGTGTCAACATAGTCAGCAGAAAAAGTTGGAAGTGCCTAAAGTGGGAAGTTAAAAAATTCACTTTAGCTCACTTTAGGCACTTCACACTTTAGTGCACTTTAGGCACTTTTTAAATGGCATATATTTCCTCATTAATAAGATGGATCCAGTTCTGCTGCAAAGCCTCCTTAGCCTCTTCGATCTTGTCAACTCCCAGGATCACAATGGTCTCTTTCCCAATTCTGTTAATCGTTGTATAGAGATAGTGGATGTTAATCTCCGCCTCGGCAAGATGTTTCAAAATGGCATCCATACCACCGGGATGGAGGGGAACCTCTGCGGCCAGTACGGGTGTTATCTCGTAATTGAAATTGAAACTTTCCAGGACGGTGGCGGCCCTTTCCGGATCATTGACCACAAGCCGCACCATGCTGTTTTCTGCCGTACTGGCAGAAAGAACAGCCTTTGTGGTGATATCTTCTCTGTCCAATATAGAGGCAAGCATAGATAAGGTTCCGGGAACATTACCTAATAGTACCGAGATTTGCTTGACAGCCATTTTCCATATACTCCTTCAGTAATTCATAACCGGCAGCAAACGCCGCCCGGTTGGCATCGGCGATCGTTTTCTTCTTGCTTCCCATGATCGTCTCCAGGCTTTTCAGGTAAACCTCAGGTGATACAAGAGCGGTCTTTTTAAGAAATGCACCCATCATGACGACATTTGCCGCCCTTGGATTGCCCATCTTCTCCGCAATTTCTATACAGGGAATTTCATAGACGTCAACGTCCTTCCGGCTGGGACGGGCCTCGATGATGGAAGAATTCAAAAAGAGACTCCCTCCCGGGGCAACCCTGTTCTGAAAGGTATATAACGAAGGGGTGTTCATAACCACGAGATAATTCGGCTCCGAGGCAATAGGAGAGGCAATTTCCTCATCCCCCACCGCCACGGTGCAGTTGGCTGTTCCACCCCTGACCTCTGCCCCATAGGCCGGGAGGTAGGTAACCTGGTAACCTTCCATCATCGCCCCATGGGCAAGGCTATGTCCCATCATCAATACGCCTTGTCCCCCGAATCCGCAAAATATCGTTTTAACCAACATGACTCTTCCCCCCTTTATCCGATGATTTGATGTCCTTAATGATACCGAGGGGAAATTCTTTGCTCATCACCTCATCTATCCATTTGCAGGCGGCAATGGGTGTCATCTTCCAGTTTGTGGGACAAGGCGACAGGACCTCGATCATGGAGAAACCGAGACCGTCAATCTGATACTGAAAGGCTTTTTTAATCGCCTTTTTGGCCTTGATGATGTTGGGGGGTGAGTTGACGGTACACCGTTCGATAAACGTTGTGCCGGGAAGAGATGAGAGAATTTCGCTGATCCGGATGGGATAACCCTCCTTTACCGCATCTCTTCCCGAGGGGGAGGTTGTTGTCCTCTGCCCTAACAGGGTGGTGGGCGCCATCTGCCCGCCGGTCATACCATAGACAGCGTTATTAATAAAGATGACGGTGATGTTTTCACCCCGGTTTGCCGCATGGAAACTTTCCGCTATCCCGATGGCAGCAAGATCTCCGTCCCCCTGATAGGAAAAGACCACACGATCGGGCAGTGTTCTCTTGATACCCGTGGCCATGGCAGGTCCTCTACCGTGTTGTGCCTCTATCATGTCAATATCAAAATAGTTGTAGGCCAGAACGGCGCACCCCGCCGGGGGAACGCCTATCGTGATCCCCCTGATATCGAGTTCGTCAATTACCTCTGCAACCAGGCGGTGTACGATGCTGTGACCGCATCCGGCGCAGTAATGAAAGACGTTCTCCTTTAAACATTTCGGTTTACCGAATACCTTTTTTGTCATGAGAAGGTGACCCCCTGTCTGAGAAACATCAAAATCATTCGTGATGCCTGTCTTTCTTGGAGTACTGACGGGCAATCACATGGGCAAGTTCCACAGGTGTCGGCACTACTCCTCCCGGCCGTCCATAAAAGTTAACATATCCGCGACCACAGAGGGCGAGGTGGACGTCTTCTATCATCTGACCGGTACTCAGTTCGAATACAAGAAAATTATCTGTCCGTTCGGAGATTTCCTGAAGTTCCCGGCTGGGAAATGGCCACAGGGTAATGGGACGAAACAAACCAACCTTTAAGCCGGCATCATGTAACCGCTTGATCGCCCCTTTGGCGATTCTGGCCGCTGTACCATAGGCCGTCACAATCAGTTGTGCATCTTCCGTATTGAACGCCTCGTGCCTCGTCTCCTTTTGTGCAATTACCTCATATTTTCTGGCCAGCTTCCAGTTGTGCTCCTCCATGGCCCGCGGGTCCAGGATAAGACCCCTGATGAACCTGCTCTTACCGGCGCCGGCTCCCTTAAGGACATATCTTTCCCTGTATTGCCTTGGTTTTGGTTCCTTGAAGACGACGGGTTCCATCATCTGCCCCATCATCCCATCGGCCAGGATCATAACGGGCATCCGGTATTCATCGGCCAGGTCAAAGGCGTCCATGGTCAGATCGGCCAGCTCCTGACCGCTGGCCGGGGCAAGGACGATCGTCCGATAATCACCGTGTCCGCCCCCCCTTGTTGCCTGAAAATAATCTCCCTGGGCCGGGCTGATATTACCGAGACCTGGCCCGCCCCTCATCATATTAACGATGACGCCGGGGAGCTCACAGGCAGCCATAGAAGATATGCCTTCCTGTTTTAAAGAAATACCGGGGCTGGAAGACGATGTCATAGCTCTGGCGCCGGCAGCGCTGGCGCCGGCTACCATGTGGATCGCTGCGATTTCACTCTCAGACTGAATGAATACACCGCCTTTCACCTGGCACATACTTTCCGCCATGTACTCCGGCAATTCATTCTGTGGCGTAATGGGATAACCGGCATAAAACCGGCATCCGGTCCTGATGGCAGCCTCACCAATCACTTTATTACCCTGCATAAGTACCTTATTCACGATAAACCTCGATAGCGATTTCCGGACAGGTTATGGCACACAGGGCACAACCTGTGCATCTCTGATCTCCCTCGTTATTGAAACGGACAGGACGGTACCCCTTCGCATTATATTCTTTCGAGGAAACAATATGACCTTTTTTGCATGCATGAAGGCAGAGGTAACATCCCTTGCAAAGTTCTCTATTTATTTTAATGTGTCCCTTCAATGAGTTCTCCTCTCCAACGTACAGTCTTCATATAATTATTTAATATGTCATAAGATATTTATAAGATTCTATACTATCTTCACGTTAGTGATTTGTATTTTCTACTCATATCAATGAGAAAGTCAAGTTGAATTTTTTTAAAAAGCTGTGATATTATGTAACTACTCCTGAATAGTCACAGCAAATTGAGATAGAAGATACAACATGTTCAACGCCTTCCTGATTAATGACCCCTTTGGCGACCCTGGGGTATATATTGAATTTAAATATCGGAATGAGGCCCTGCTCTTCGACCTGGGTGATCTACACCTCCTCCCCCCACGAAAACTCCTCAAGGTCAGCCATATTTTTGTTTCCCATACGCACATGGACCATTTCATCGGTTTTGACCATTTATTAAGGGTCTGCCTGGGGCGGGACCGGCACATCTCCCTGTTTGGTCCCCCCGGTTTCCACAAGCAGGTGGAAAACAAGATCGGGGCCTATACCTGGAATCTTGTGGAAAACTACACGAATGATTTTGCCCTCTTAGTAACGGAGGTACATCCGGAGGGCAAATTAACCAGATGCTATCACTGCCGGACAGCCTTCAAGCCTGAGATATTGGCGGAAGAGGAGGGTTTTGACGGCGCCCTTGTCGAGAGGAACCTCTTCTCCGTCCGGGGGACATTCCTCGATCACAAGATACCCTGTCTCGCCTTCCGGTTTGAAGAGAAGAGCCGTGTCAACATCAAGAAGAATGTCTTGCAGGAGATGGGACTTCCCGTGGGGGCATGGTTGATGGAATTGAAAAACCATGTTCTTTCCGGTGACGATGATGATACGCCGGTCAAGATCATCTGGAGAGAAAGGGGACAGGAAACAAGGGAAAAGATCGTTCCCCTCGGCGAATTAAAGGCGACGGTGGTCAAGATAACACCTGGTCAGAAGATAACATATATCACTGATGCTATCTATAATGATGAGAATCGTCGCAAAATTGTCGCCCTGGCGGATGGGTCCGATTTGTTATTTATCGAGGCGACTTTTCTCCATGATAATGCCGATAGCGCGGCGAAGAAGTACCATCTTACAGCCTTACAGGCAGGAACCATGGCACGCATGGCAGGAGCAAAGAGGGTTTCACTCTTCCATTTCTCGCCGAAGTATAAAGGGTTAGGAGAACTCCTCGTGGAAGAGGCGATGCAGGCCTTCCAGGGTTAGGCTTGGAGGAACAGCGCCTACCTGATGCGGGGGCAACCGGTCTTAGAATGATCAAAGGAATTGATTTTTTAGAAAAAACCACCAAAAAGTGATAAGGGCTTAGCCAATGGAAAAAAATATTGCCGTAATCGGCGCTGGCTTTTGGGGTAAGAATCTGGTTCGTAACCTTTATGAACTTGGTGTCCTCGGCACTATCTGTGATGGAGATAAAAAGCTTGAGGGGGAATACAGATCAAGATATCCAGATACCAATTTCACTCAGTTTTTCAACCAGGTCCTTGATGATCCCAAAATTGATGGGGTGGTCATTTCTACTCCTGCCTTTTACCATTATGAGATGGCCAAAAAGGCCTTACTGACGGGAAAACATGTATTTGTGGAAAAGCCTATATCCCTTCAGGTTGACGAGGGAAAGGAATTGGTCAAGCTGGCTACGGAAAGGACATTGGTTCTTATGGTAGGCCATATCTTACAATATCATCCTGCCATAGAAAAACTTAAAGAGCTTATTGAAAAAGGAGAACTTGGCAAAATTCAATATATCTACTCTAATCGCCTAAACATAGGCAAAATTCGTTCTGAAGAGAATATTCTCTGGAGTTTTGCCCCCCATGACATCTCGGTGATACTCTTTCTCTTAAATGAATCTCCGGAGACTGTCTATGCCACAGGGAGAAGCTACCTCCAGCACCAAATCCCGGATGTAACCATAACCACAATGGATTTTAAAAGTGGGGTTAAGGCTCATATCTTCGTCTCCTGGCTTCATCCCTTTAAAGAACAAAAATTGGTTATCGTTGGCGACAGGAAGATGGCCGTCTTTGATGACGTAAGTAAAGAAAAGCTTTGTCTTTATCCCCATAAAATCGAGTGGAAAGAACGTATACCTGTAGCCTCTAAAGCTGAGGCCGAGATCATACCCATTGAGATGGAAGAACCTTTAAAGATCGAGTGTAGACATTTTATAGAGTGTATCCAAAATAACCAGACACCCAAAACCGATGGATACGAAGGCCTGCGGGTTTTGGAAATCCTCCATGCATTTCAGGAATCTCTGAATGAAAATGGTGTAAGTATTTCCCTGATAAAAAGTGAAAAGTCGAAAGCAAAAAGTTTTTCTCCTTACGCCTCACGCCTTACTCCTCACGGAGTGTATGTCCACGAGTCCTCTTATGTAGACGATGATGTAGAAATAGGAAGCGACACAAAGATATGGCATTTTTCCCACATCTTGAAATGGTCAAGAATAGGAAGGAATTGCAGGATTGGTCAGAATGTGGTAATTGGGCCAAATGTAGCTATTGGCAATGGCTGCAAAATCCAGAATAATGTCTCCATATATGAAGGAGTGACCTTAGAAGACGGGGTATTCTGTGGACCTTCTTGTGTCTTTACCAATGTCTTTAACCCTCGCTCGGCAATTCCTCGGATGGATGAGTTACGCCCAACCCTAATCAAGAAAGGAGCAACTATCGGGGCTAACGCCACCATTATCTGTGGCCATGCTATTGGACGATATGCCTTTATCGGTGCTGGGGCAGTAGTCACAAAGGATGTCCCGGATTATGCTTTAATTGTGGGTAACCCTGGGAGGATTGCAGGTTGGGTTTGTGAATGCGGAATAGGGCTTAATCTCGATGAGAAAGGGATCGGGAACTGTAAGATTTGCAATCTGACTTATGAGAAGATAAACGAAGGGTCATTAGGGGTCAGGTCTTGCAATCATACATAGATGCCCTATGCTTTTTTACCGCTCGGCTTATAGTCGCGTAATCGTAATGGACGCTGAAAAAGATGGCGATTTCCTGCATGGTATAGTCACCGGTGGCATACGCAGAAACCATTGCCGCCTTGGAGCAAGGAAATTGCATGATTGCAAGACCTGACCCCTATCTTCACTCTATCTTCACTATCTTACAAGAAGACAGAAAGACATATCCCGATTATTGAGGGAAAGGAAACAACTTGTGAAGGACAGGAAAAAGGTCAAAAAGAAATAATAAGCCGTGGAAAACTATTTTAACCGAGCCGATGTAAGGCAGATTGAAGCAACAGGCCTGGCGGTAGAGCGGATTTTAGAACAGATTGACCTTTTTAAAGGGGGTGTTCCCCCGATCAGGTTGAACAGGCCCTGTACCATCCATGATGGCATCGTTGATATTACGGGCCCTGAAGAGGAGCGGGCCGCCTTCCTCGCATCCTACGATGAGGCGGCCGCTGAGGGACGATTCCTGAAATTTGTGCCCGCTTCCGGGGCGGCCAGCCGCATGTTTAGGGACTGGTACAGGGTCATTGAGAGGGGCGGTTTTGATTCTGAGGAAAAGAGCACAAAATTTGCCCAGGACCTCAAAAAATTTGCCTTCTTTGATGATTTGAGTGTAGCGGTCTCGCGGAAGGGGGATAATATACAGGATCTGATCAGGGGCGGAATATTTGCCAGGATCATGGAATATATCCTCACGCCGATAGGTTTAGAGTATGGGCAGCTTCCCAAGGCGCTCCTTAAATTCCATGCCTATCCGGGAGGCAATCGAACTGCCCTCGAGGAACAACTGGTGGAGGCAGCCCTGTATGTTCGGGATGGTAACCGTATCTGTCGTCTCCATTTTACCGTTTCCAACGAACACAAAAAAGGTGTGGAGGATTATCTGTTCCAGGTCAGGGGGGATTATGAAAAGCATTACGACGTGAGGTTTAATCTTGAGCTTTCCACACAGTTGCCATCCACCAATACCATTGCGGTAGATATGGAAAATCGCCCCTTCCGGAATCGTGATGGTTCCCTCGTTTTCCGACCGGCTGGTCACGGCGCCCTCCTGGAAAATTTAAATCGAGCCAGGGGAGACATCATCTTTATCAAGAATATTGACAATGTTGTTCCCGATAGATTAAAGCCAACCACGGTCATTTATAAAAAGGTCCTCGGGGGATACTTAGTCGCCCTTCAGAAAGAGATTTTCCGATACTTACGCCTCCTGTCTGAGGATAACATGGTCAATAAAGAGCTGATGGAGGAGATAGGCGATTTTTGCCAAAAAAAACTCAATATCACATTTCCCGCGGGTTTTAAGGATTTATCTCTTTTAGACAAACGTGTCTTCATTTGTGAAAGGTTGTACCGGCCCCTGCGTGTGTGCGGCATGGTTAAAAATGAAGGGGAACCGGGGGGAGGCCCATTCTGGGTGGATGAGAGGGACGGGACCCAATCCCTCCAGATTATAGAGGAATTTCAGATAGATAAAAATTCTCAAACGCAGAGGGCCATCTGGTCTTCAGCCACTCACTTTAACCCCGTTGACCTTGTATGTGGGGTTAGGGACTATAGAGGACGGGAATTCGATCTCCATCAGTTTGTCAATCGGGAGACTGTCGGTATTTCACGGAAGTCTGAAAAGGGAAAGGAGATAAAGGCGCTGGAGCTTCCCGGTTTGTGGAATGGTTCCATGTACTTCTGGAATACGGTCTTCGTTGAGGTTCCTGTGGAAACATTTAATCCCGTAAAGACTGCCGATGATTTACTGAGGGAGGAACATCAGCCGTAACAGGCAGACGCCAGGCTATCAAAGGGGAAAGAACATGTTAAAAGGGAAAAAGATAGGATTCGTCGGTGGCGGGAAGATGGGAGGCGTCCTTATCGGCAGCATCATCTCCCATGGTCTGTTGAATGCAGGCGCGATAATGGTCTCTGATGTAGTCGGGGAAAGGCTTGAGGAACTCAAGGAACTCTATGGTGTGCATGTAACAGAGGATAATAGAGAGGTTGCAGGGGGCGCTGATCCGGTTATTCTGGCGGTAAAACCCCAGAATATGGCAGAAGTTCTGGAGGAGATATCCGGCGCCGGCGAGAGACCGGGAGTGATCATCTCTATTGCGGCGGGTATTTCCACGAGTTTCATCGAGGGTTATCTCAGGAAAGGAGTTCGGGTTATCAGGGCCATGCCGAACATGCCGGCCATGATCGGCGAAGGGGTTACCGCCCTTGCCTGTGGCAGATTTGCGGGAGAAGAGGACCTTGCCCTGGCCCGTCTCATCTTTGACTCCGTGGGGATAACGGTTTTTGTTGAAGAGAAACTCATGGATGCGGTAACCGGCCTCAGTGGAAGTGGTCCTGCCTATGGGTTTGTCGTTATTGAAGCGCTTTCAGAGGCAGGCGTCCGTATGGGGTTGAGTAGAGACGTAGCCTTGAGGTTGTCGGCACAGACTATCCTCGGTGCAGCCAGGCTCTGCCTTGTAAGCGGTAAACACCCTGCGGAATTGAGGGACATGGTTACCTCGCCGGGAGGTACGACCATTGCGGGACTGAAGGCCCTTGAGGAAGGTAGGATCAGGGCTACCCTGATGGCGGCTGTAGAGGCAGCGACCGCACGTGCCAGGGAATTGGGCGGTGGTAAATAGCGCTGACACCGCCTGTCATGGCTGAATAGTTACAATTTTTCTTTCCTTTGCTGAAAATAATCTGCGAGGATCTCTTCATGATCAAACATAAGAGGGGAGGGGAGGTTTTCCTTTGTGAAGGCGCCTACCTGTGCGGCATCATCGGCGGCAACAGGCGTGCCGCTCGCCCTAACAATAAAGACGGTGGTAATCGTATGATGGCGCGGATCTCTGTCTGGTCTTGAGTATGTGTGCAGTTGTTTCAAGAGAACGATATCCAGACCTGTCTCCTCTTTAGCCTCCCTGATGGCTGCATCCTCAAGGGACTCTCCAAAGTCAACAAAACCTCCGGGGATGGCCCATCCACACGGAGGATTTTTTCGTCTTATAAGAACGATTTCCCCCTCATCCAACTCGATGATAACATCCACGGTGGGAAGCGGGTTTCGGTAGCATTCTACTTCTCCACCACAGTGGGGACAGCGTTTTTTTACTTTCACCGTCATATTGTATCCTGCGACAGTTTCACTTGTTTCATCGTAACTGTTCAGGTAGCCACCAAGGCACTAAGGCACGAAGGATAGATATGAATTTTTCCACTTTGTCTGAAAAGGAAGAAGGCATTGCAAGAAAAATAGTAGGTGCGGCATACACCGTACATAAAATACTTGATCAAAAAGGGTATTCAAAGAATAATTATATGATCTTAGAGTCTTGGTGTCTTAGTGGCTGAATAGTCACGTTTCATCAACCTTTTTTCCAGTGCCTCCAATTCGTCCCAGAGGGCAGAGGGGAGCCTGTCGCCGAATTTCCTGTAATATTCCCTGATGCCGGCCGCTTCTTCCAGCCACCCCCCGGTATCTACCCGGAGAAGTTCTGCCATATCTTCGGCCGGAATATCAAGTCCGGAAGTATCAATGGCATCCGCCGCAGGCAGATAGCCGATAGGTGTTTCCACAGCTTTACCCCTGTCCTCCGTCCGTTCGAATATCCATTTTAACACCCGGCTGTTTTCACCATAACCCGGCCACAGCCATCTGCCTCCGGGTGTTTTACGAAACCAGTTTACATAGAAGATCCCTGGAAGCTTGCTTTTTTCGGTCCTCTTTTCCATAGCAAGCCAGTGGGCAAAGTAATCACCCATATGGTAGCCGCAGAAGGGAAGCATGGAAAAGGGATCCCTCCGCAATTGACCTACTTCTCCCGTTGCGGCTGCCGTCGTTTCGGAACCGGCGATGGAACCGAGGAACGTTCCATGCTGCCAGTTAAAGGCCTGGTGCACCAGGGGGACAACGTTTGTACGGCGGCCGCCGAAGAGGATCGCCGAGATGGGAACACCCCTGGGGTCTTCCCAGGAAGCATCAATTATCGGGCACTGGGCTGCCGGCGCCGTAAAACGTGCATTCGGATGTGCAGCCAACCGACCGCACCCCGGATGCCATACCTGACCTTTCCAGTCAATAAGCCTTCCCGGTTCTTCATCTGTCATCTGTTCCCACCAGACATCACCATCGGAAGTGAGAGCAACATTGGTGAAAATCATGTTTTTGCCCATGGCAAGCATGGCATTCGGGTTGGAATCCATAGATGTCCCCGGCGCAACCCCGAAGAAGCCATTTTCCGGATTGACGGCGTACAGCCTCCCATCCGGGCC
>Ga0210004_1000807_pt1 | contig 19200 bp, 19 predicted proteins | sample CryGey13umfilter_FD_185450 | JGI IMG/M metagenome (GOLD analysis project Ga0210004, IMG submission 185450) | Groundwater microbial communities from aquifer in Utah, USA - Crystal Geyser 4/8/14 3 um filter (SPAdes) (version 3) | ecosystem: Environmental > Aquatic > Deep subsurface > Groundwater...
TAATGATTTTAGTTAAAGTCAAAGAGAAAAACTTATCAACATTATTCACAGTTGTTAACTCCCCCCTTGGAGAACCCCCTAATACTGTGAATAATAAACTACTTTTAAACATTATAACCTACGAGGAGGTGATAAAGAATGGCTAAAGGAACAGTAAAATGGTTCAACGATAAGAAAGGTTACGGTTTCATTACCCCGGATGACGGAGGCGAAGATTGTTTCGTGCATCATTCCGCGATTCAGGGAGAAGGTTTCAAAACATTGCAGGAAGGCGATAAGGTCGAATTCGAGATTACTAAGGGTGAGAAAGGACCGCAGGCTTCCAATGTTGCGAAAATCTGATTAAAGATTACGGAAAAGGAATAAAAACTGCTCTCCTCCTGCTTAAGGAATTTCCAAGAAGAATAGAAGTGCAGTGTTTTCGTAAAGGAGAGGTCGCATAGCCCGGTTGAGTGCGGTGGATTGCTAATCCATTGAGGTGGGATTTCCTGCCTCCGAGGGTTCAAATCCCTCCCTCTCCGCAAACTTTAGGGAGAATAGGTCGGGATTCCCGGCCCGCCTCACTGACTCGGCGAGCCTGCTAACCAACGCCCCGGCCTGTCTCACATCTCGACAGGCGTGCCTAAACTCGTTGCTCTTTATTCATCGCAACAGGCACCCTTATTCGTCGCGTTAGCAGCCCTCCCTCTCCGCTAATTTTATTAGTATTGTCATTGCGAGTCGAAGGCGAAGCAATCTCATAGAAGCGAGAGATTGCCACGTCGTCCGCCAATACTACTTGGGCGGACTCCTCGCAATGACGTAGTTCGCTGAATATTTACTTAATTTTAGATAGTTGACGGAATATTAAATAAGAGGTAAATGCTCAGTAAACCACGTTATAATTTTGCGTAAATACTCAACCACGTCATTGCGAGAAGCGATAGCGACGAAGCAATCCACGAAGCGTTGCGAAGCCGAAGGCTGTGGCAATCCCTAACTTCTCTGAAGAGAGAGATTCCTCGTTCCACTCGGAATGACACTCAGCGAGAGATTGCCACGTCATCCGCCAATACTACTTGGGCGGACTCCTCGCAATGACGTAGTTCGCTGAATATTTACTTAATTTTAGATAGTTGACGGAATGTTAAATAAGAGGTAAAATTTCATTATTGCGAAAAGCAATAACTTAATTTAACAGGTTTAGATATAGTTTTGTGAGGATACTGAGGAAAGAATGAAAATTCTGGTAACCGACCCCCTGGCAAAAGAGGGACTGGACGTTTTGGAGAAAGAAGGTTTTGAAGTAGATTGTAAAGGGAAACTTTCTCCCGAGGACCTGGCTAAAGTTATCCCGGGTTACGATGCTCTTATTGTCAGAAGCGGAACTAGGGCACCCAGGGAAGTAATTGAGAAAGCGACCAATCTTAAGGTGATTGGGCGAGCCGGGGTGGGGCTGGATAACGTTGATATTGAAGCCGCCACGGCCAAAGGCATTATCGTGATGAATTCGCCGGAAGGAAATACCATTTCTACCGCGGAGCATACCTTGGCAATGATTCTTGCTTTAGCACGCAACATCCCCCAGGCCGACTGCTCCTTAAAGAGCAAAGTCTGGGAAAAGAAAAAATTTACCGGTTCTGAACTCTACGGCAAAACTCTGGGCATTATCGGTTTAGGGAGAATTGGCAGTTACATCGCAAGAGTCGCCGTTTCTCTGGGAATGAAGATTGTGGGGCATGACCCTTTCATCTCTCCGGAGAAAGCCGCGAAAATACCGGTAAAAATAGTGGATTTAAAAGAACTCTGCCGAGTCTCCGATTATATCACCGTGCATACCCCCCTTACTTCGGAGACCAAAGGCATTATCGGGGAAAAGGAGTTTAAATTGATGAAGAAGGGAGTAAGAATTATTAATTGTGCCCGGGGAGGGATTATTGAAGAAAGGGCGCTTTGCGAAGCATTAAAGGAGGAGAAGGTAAAAGGAGCCGCCCTGGATGTCTATGAGAAAGAACCGCCTCTTGAGAACCCGTTGCTGGGTTTTGATAATGTCATTACCACTCCCCATCTGGGAGCCAGCACTCAGGAGGCCCAGATTAACGTAGCCCGGGATATTGCGCAACAAATCTGTGATGTTCTAAAACGCAAGATCTCCCGGTATGCCGCCAATATTCCGGCGGTGGATGAGAAATTAGCCAAGATAATCGGCCCTTACTTTATTCTTGCCGAGAAAATCGGAATTCTGATGGGCCAATTAATGCCGGGCAATATAATGCGCATAGGGATAGAATACCAAGGTGAAATTGCCGAATACGATGTCTCTTCTTTAAGAAATAACCTTATTAAAGGGCTTTTGAAACCTTCTCTGGGAGACCAGGTTAATTACGTTAACGCCCCTCTTTTGGCTAAAGAAAGAGGAATCAAAATTTCGGAGACCAAGACAATTTCTGCTGAGGAATTTGCCAATCTGGTGAGTTGCAAGGTGGAGACGGATAACGGCGATTTGGCGGTAAGCGGAACACTTCTTTCGAAAAATGACTTGCGTATCGTTAAAATTGATGGCTATCCGATTAATGCGCTTCCCCAGGATTATCTTTTAATCTGCCGCAATGAGGATAAACCGGGAATTATTGGCCAGATCGGGACGATCCTGGGAGAAAGAGAAATTAATATTGCCGGGATGACTTTAGGAAGGAAGAAAAAAGGCGGTTTGGCAATTACCGTGCTTAACATTGACCGGGTTATTCCGACCGATGATTTAAAGAGGATTCAGGAAATTTCTGCGGTAAAATCAGCAAAGTTGGTAAAACTATAAAGATTGGAGAAGTTAGGAAGGATAATAAAGAATGAATAAAGAGAATTCCCTATTGATACACTCAATTCATTATCAGGGTGAAATCTATGATATGCATTCACTCAAGCACGTCATTGCGAGCGTAAGCGAAGCAATCTCAAAACTGGATTGCCGCGTCGTCCATTTACAGATCGGATTTCCTCGCAATGACATAGGGTTTATCGGTTAATCTGATTTTTTCTCTCTTTATTTCCTTTTTTCTTCCTGCCTAATTTTTCACTTCTGCTAAATTAAAGACTACAAAATTTTTTAGGACGCAGATTTTCGCAGATAAAATTGGATAAAGGATAAAATATTATTGTTCTTAAATCCTGTTTTATCCTGAAGTTATCTGCGTCCCATATAGTTAAAGTGAAGGAGGTGCCAAATTAATAATTCTTTAATAAGTGGGATTGCGGGGATTCTTCTTCTTTTTGCCGGTTATTTTTTAAGGAAGTATTTGGGCGAACAGAAGATAGGGCAAGCAGAAAAAAAGAGCCGCCAGATTTTAAAAGAAGCTCATGCTCAAGCTGAGTCTATTCGGAAAGAAGCGAATTTAGGAGCGAAGGAGTTGTCCTTTAAAGTAAGAACCGACTTCGACAAGGAAGCAAATTCAAAGCGCAAAGAACTCCATTCCTCAGAACGAAGGTTGAATCAGCGGGAGATAAATCTTGACCGCAAAGTGGATATTTTAGAGCGGCAGGAGGCTGATTTATTGTCTAGAGAGAAAAAAATAATCGAAGAAGAGAATGAAATAAAAGAGAAGAAAAGTAAATTAGATGCTTTGGCGGAGGAAGAGAGGAAAAATTTAGAGAGAATAGCAGGGCTTTCCCGCGAACAGGCAAAGCAGATTCTCTTAACCAGATTTGCTGAAGAGGCAAAGAAAGAGAGCGCGGGCGTGGTTAGTCGGATAATTGAGGAAGCTCAAGAGAGCGGAGAAAAAAAGGCGCGGGAGATTATTATTTCAGCTATTCAGCGTTGCAGCGCCGACCAGGTGGTTGAGTCAAGCGTATCCGTAGTAAGCCTTCCCGAGGAAATGAAAGGGAGAGTTATCGGGAGGGAAGGGAGAAATATCCGGGCCTTTGAAGCGGCTACCGGGGTTGATCTGGTTGTTGACGATACGCCGGAGGCAGTAACCCTTTCCGGTTTTAATATCTACCGCCGAGAGATTGCCAAAATTGCCTTAAAGAAACTTATTACCGACGGCAGGATTCATCCGGGGAGGATTGAAGAAATTGTAGAAAAGACCAAAAAGGAGATGGAGAAAATAATAACTGAGATTGGCCAACAGACTATCCTTGAATTGGGAATTATCAACATCCATCCGGAGTTGGCAAAACTTTTGGGACGCTTAAAATACCGCACCAGCTATGGCCAGAATGTCCTGGCTCATTCTAAAGAAGTAGCTTATTTATCCGGTCTTATCGCCGCAGAGTTAAAAGTGGATGAAAAAGTTGCTAGAAGAGCCGGTCTTCTGCATGATATTGGAAAGGCCGTTGACCAGGAACAGGAAGGAACTCATCCTCAAATTGGCGCTAAACTTGCCACTCGCTACAACGAATCCCCCTTTGTCGTTAATGCCATTGCCGGTCATCATGGGGATGTAGATGCGACCAATTTCATCACTCCCCTGATTGCCGCGGCCGATAGTATCAGCGCCACCCGGCCGGGGGCAAGGAGAGAAACTTTAGAAGGTTACATTAAAAGACTGGAGAAATTGGAAAATATCGCTTCTTCTTTTAAAGGAGTTTCTCAGGCTTACGCTATTAGCGCGGGAAGGGAGGTTCGCGTCATTGTGAAACCGGAGGAAATTTCAGATTCTGAGGCTACCGTTTTGGCGCGGGATATTACCAAGAAAGTTGAGGAAGGGTTGGAATATCCCGGTCAGGTGAAAGTAACCGTTATCAGAGAAATAAGAACTGTGGAATATGCGAAATAAGAGAGGTGGGGGAAGAGATGACTGGGCTTTGTTCGCTCGGGCTTTTTTATTCCTCGGCACTATCGTGCCTGCGGCATAACCGCCAGCTTCGCTCACAAATCAGTCATCTCTTAGTAGCGGTGCGATTTATCGCACGAAAAATACAGAGGAGGGGTGCGAGCATCTTTAAAGGCACGCTTCGGAAAGACTTCGAACTCTATGTTTAAGGACTTTGCTTCGCAACTACCATTGTTCTTGAGGGGAAAGAGAGGAGAAGATTAGCGGTAAGGATTCAGAGAAAGATTTAGCCAAAAAATTGCTTTTTAAAATAGAAGAGAATATAATAATGTTGTAGTAGCAGGGTTTACTCTGCTCAAAATAGAAATGGCTAACCTAACCTATAAAAAGGCCGGAGTGGACATTGGGCAAGCCGGGAAATTTATAGAGAAGGTTTCTTCCTTGGCAAAAAGGACAAAGAATCTATCGGTTCTCTCCGGCATTGGCAAATTTGCGGCTTGCTTTGAGCTGGAGAGGAAATATAAAAAACCGGTTCTGGTCTCTTCAACCGACGGGGTAGGCACCAAAATACTTCTCGCCGAAGAATTGGAAAAATTTGATACCATCGGGATTGATTTAGTGGCGATGGTAGTAAATGATATTATTACGACCGGGGCAAAGCCCCTGTTTTTTTTAGACTATTTTGCCGTAGGAAGGTTGAAAGAGAAAAGAGACGATGAGATTCTAAGGGGCATCGTTGAAGGATGTTCTCTATCCGGTTGCAGTTTAATTGGCGGGGAAACAGCTCAGTTAGCCTCTATCTACGGAAAAGATGGCTTTGATCTTGGCGGCTTTGGCGTTGGTGTTGCAGAAAAGGAAAAAATAATTGATGGCCGCAAAATTAAGGTTGGAGACAAGGTTATTGGTTTAGCTTCCAACGGCCTCCATTCCAATGGCTATTCTTTAGTCAGGAAAATCTTTCCTAAAAGAGAATGGAAAATATATATTCCTTCTTTAAAGAAAACCTTGGGTCAGGAACTTCTGAAACCGACCAGAATTTATGTAAAAACGATTCTTTCCTTAAGCAAAAAATTTCCTTTAAAAGGTATTGCTCATATTACCGGAGGAGGGCTATTGGGGAATATTCCCCGGATTTTGCCAAAAGGAAAGAAATTAGCAATCAAAGAAGGAAACTGGAATATCCCCCCGATCTTTAATCTAATCAAGAAAAAAGGAAAAATTTCAAAAAAGGAAATGCTTGCTACCTTCAATTTAGGTATTGGAATGGCAATTATTATTGAGGAAAAAAGAGTTAAAGGAGTGATGAACGCTCTTTCCAAAATGAAGATTTCTTCATTTCTAATTGGAGAAATTAAAGAATAGCGCTTGTGGCTCAATGGATAGAGCGCTGGCCTCCGGAGCCAGTGGTTGGGGGTTCGAGTCCCTCCAAGCGCGTTCAAGGAAGGGCAGGTCGGGACTTCCGGCCCGCCTCACTGACTCGGCGGGCGTGCTAACCAACGCTCCTTATTCGTCGCGTTAGCACCCCTCCAAGCGCGCACCCCCACCTATCTCCTCCTCCCCCCTTGAGGGGGAGGAATGAGGAGAGGGGGGAAGGAGAAATATGAATCTGCTAATCAAAAATGGCCGGGTAATTGACCCGGGTAATGGAATTGATAAAATAGCCGATATCCTTATTAAAAACGGAAAAATCGCTCAGATTGGCAGGAATCTAAAAGCAAGAGGAAGGACTCTCCAAGCGGAAGGAATGCTGGTTGTCCCCGGACTCATTGATATTCATACCCACTTGAGGGAGCCTGGCCGGGAAGACGAAGAGACGATTCTCTCGGGGTCAAAAGCCGCGCTTGCCGGTGGTTTCACCACAATCTGCGTAATGCCCAATACCAATCCCTGCACTGACAATAAGACGGTGGTAAGATTTATCTATGACCGGGCAAAACAAGCAAATCTCTGCAATATTTTGCCTATTGCCGCCATTACCAAAAAGAGGAAAGGCGAAGAACTCACCGAATTTGGAGAATTAATTGAAGCGGGGGCAGTTGGATTTTCTGATGACGGGAATTCTATCTCCGATTCCAGGATTATGCGCCGGGCTTTAGAATATTCAAAGATTTTCGCCCAACCCCTTATCCTTCATTGCGAGGATACTGAACTTTCCGCCGGAGGAGTGGTGAACGAAGGTTATCTTTCTGCGAATTTGGGTCTCCCCGGTATTCCCAAACAGGCCGAAGAAATCATTGTTGGACGAGATTTAATGTTAGCCGAGTTAACCGGAGCAAAAATTCATCTTGCTCACGTTTCCACCGCCGGTTCGGTAGAACTTGTTAAGACAGCCAAGAAAAAAGGAATAAAAGTTACCTGCGAGACCTGCCCTCAATACTTTATGTTAACCGAAAATGCGGTGAAGGATTTTGATACCAATAACAAGGTTAATCCTCCCTTAAGAGAAGAAAAAGATAATCAAGCAATTAGAAAAGGTCTTTTTGATGAGACTATTGACGTTATTGCTTCTGACCACGCTCCGCATTCTGCAGAGGAAAAGGAAAAGGATTTTCTCGCCGCACCTTTTGGAATGATCGGGCTGGAGACAACCCTTCCTTTATCCCTTGCCTTAGTGGACAGGAGATTTTCTCTTTCTAAAGTGATTGCTAAATTAACCATCAATCCTGCAAAAATTCTGGGGATTGACAAAGGAACCTTAGGTATTGGGAGAGGGGCCGACATTACCATTATCGACACAAAAGCGGAATGGATTCTAAAGACCGAAAATCTCAAATCGAAGAGTAAAAACAGCCCATTTTTAGGCAAGAAACTGAAAGGAAAAGCAATCTATACCATCGTTGGCGGAAGGGTTCTCTCATCCTGAAACAATAAAAGGCGCCTGCCCTTATTTTATCTTAATTGTCGAATCAATTCCTTACCGAGGATGGCTCATATATATCGAGAGCTAAATAGAAGCGCAAGAAACAGTGCACTCCTTACGATTCAACTGGAACCAGCTTATAGAAGAACTGAGGGTTTGGCAAGAGTTAAAGGCTGGTGTAGTGGGCTAATAAGACCTTATCCAAACTGTGGAGAGGATTTGTGGGAAGTACGGGGGGGGTGATTCGAAATCTCAAATTACACATCACACTTTGAAAAGTACTAATTGTTCCTGTGATGTTTGCTGCCCCTTCCAAATATTTTTTTGTTTTATTCCCGGTGTTGATTTAACAATGTTGAATTCTTTTCTCCTTATGTCACGCAAACTAACCTCTGGTAAACGTTTATCTCCTGACCAGAGCTGTTGAACTTCTTTTCCGACCTTAGTCGCTAAAATAGAAATGAAAGCACCGTAATCGATAGAAAAAACATCGAAACGCTTTCCAGGTGTTCCCTTAGAGGACCAACCTTGTTTTAATAAGTGCAAAAGACGCATATCAATAAGTTGTTGCAATTCCCTATTAGCAGATTCAGAAGAAAGAAGTATAAATTGTTTAGTTCTGTATCTAATAATAACCTCGTTTATTAAACGTTCTAGTAGGTTGTATATTTTAGATGATGCATTTAAATCTGAAATTTTATCCTCTTGGTACCAATCGGCAACTGCTTTTTTCACATGGCGGATAAAAATTCTTTTTGCTTTTGGATCGTTCCAAAAATAATTATAAGCCCTTCTAAATACATTTAAGAAATCTCTTGGAACACCTTCGCTGGCCTTCACAAGTTCAATAAAAGTTTTTTCGCTCGCAAATAATTGCATAATATTAGATTTAGTAAACATTTTTAACCCTAAGCCTAAATTACTAATACTAAAATTCAAGTGTTTTTTCAAAACTTCTGTAAAGAATCTTATTGAGGTATCCAATCCTCTTTCCCACATTTGAGAACTATCCAAATCAATATCAGCAAAGATATCGGAACCTAACTCAAGACCGATATTTTTACGAGGAATATATAATCGAGTTCTAAATTTTATCGCTGCTATTTTAAAAACTATCAATTTTGATGTAAAAAAACATTTATTTAACATATCTGCTAAAATCGGTTGAATATCTTGTGTCAAACTAGTCCATTCATCTAAGGCTACGGTTAGACAATTTAACTGGGCTTCTTTTAAAACTTCTTCAATCCTTGTTCTTATAGAAGTATTCTGGAAATTTTTGGGAACATCCGATTGGTCATCACTTTTAAACCCTATCATACTGCTAGTACCATTTTTTGGTATTAGCTCACCCGTCCTTGCCTTAAAATTCTCAGCCGAAATCTCTTCAAGTAGCTTGTCAATTAAATTTATAGAATCTATAAAATGTTTCTTCTTAACGTTAGGGACCTTCAAGATTTTGAGACGCAGAGTAATTTCTTGTCTTGCCTGAAGAATGATCTCTTTGAGAATCGCCCAAAAATAAACAAATGCTTTCCTTTCTGCTGGTGACTCACCAATAATTGGACTTACTAATTTTTTAAGATCGATAAAAACAGCTATGTTTTTCTTGTGGTCGTTTTCATTTATGCTTTCTGTTAGACTACCCAATAGATGTGTTTTTCCGCTGCCTCTTCTACCAAAGATAATCTGATTTCTATTACTACTAAGCCTCACCAAATATCCCAAGTCTTGATAAAGGGCAAGGTAACTCTCCTGTCTTTCAATTCGTAATTCTATATCAGAAACAACAATCTGAAACTCTTTCGATTTAAAATCCATTTGTAGACCTCAAAATAATTTATCGCTAGTTTAACATCTATTTTAACATACCACAAAAGCTGGAGGTAAATATTACGGTGTGAAAATTTGTCCAGAAAGGCAAGTTTTCCTGAAAACTCCCCCTACGAGACCCTATCCGAACCGTGGAGAAGCTTTTGAGTCCAAGACGTCAAGATAGATAGTTACGTAATACAAACACATTAAATCTTTTAATGTAGGGAGCGGATTTATCCGGCCCGCGGACTTGATAAATCAAGCTCCTACGATTATTGATGCAAATTAACTTAATACATTTGTATTAGTTAATTTTTTAACGTATTTTTTTGCTAATTCTGATCCGAAAGTGCTGAGGGTTCTCAAACCTTCTATAGCCACATCTCTGAGAATTTCATGTCTACCTGCTAATTTGGCAATAGCTGCTATGGCAGCATCTTGCTCAGCCTTGCCAACTGGAAATGTTACAATTGCGGCGTCAGCAAGTCTTTCCCTCAGGGCGCTGAGGTCTTGCGCATTTTCCAATACTTTACGCTCAAACATTTTTTCAACAATTTTTTCAGAAACCATATAACCACTTCTACCGTGAGCTATACTCATCAATTTAGTAAACAAAGTCAGTAATTCAATATCTGTTTCAACTTTCTCTGATTCCAATTTTAGGCGGTATTGTTCGAGCGACAACCATCCGCCAATAGCAACTGAGGCTAAAAAAAAGGCACCTGCTAAAGCCAGCATCGCTTCTTTGCCTAAGAAAAACTGAAACACCACAAGAATAACGATAACGAATAATAATATAATCAAATTCTTCATTTTGTTCCTATACCAAAGTTTATTTTGATTATACCGACACACTTACAAAATTTCTCCATAATCGATTTCGATACCATCTTTCAACTTTTTATAAAAAATAATCTTGGTTTCGATGCCTTCCGGCAGCGCCTTCTTAACTTCGTAGGTATCTGGTTTAATGGACACCGGGATATTACCAACCCAACCGTCAATGCCTTTTGCTTCTTCGTCTGATATCGCCAACCGGTATTCCACCCCCTTCAGATGAGCACCTTTTTTCAGAATTGCTTCCTGAAACCTAAGACCGAGAAATGTTTTGATAATAACCAGATCTTTTACCCAGGTTTCTATCATTTTCCGGTCAATCTTACTTACGGCTTCTTTAAGATTTTCAACCATCGTTATAATTCTATTCGTTGCTTTTTCAACTGCCTGAGGATTTTTCTCTAGATACCATTTCTCCCATTCTCGAATCGTTTTACCGTCAAACTCTTTGATAAGATCGCTCATCTGCCCTACGACCTTAGGTCTGGTCCCCTGGGCGTTTTGGTTGGCTAAATTTAAAATTTGGGTTACATATTTCGGAAATTCCGGACTTTCAATATCAAGATACTTTCTTACTTCTTCGTTGGTTAATTTTATTTTCATATTTGTAATCCAAAAGGGTATTTATGTTCATGATGGTCGGTTTTTTTGACCATATCATCAATTTCTATTTTGGAACCAAATTTTAATTTACGCGGGTCAACTTTCTTATCAAACTTTATCGGATCTTTGAAGATATATGGTAATTTCTTGCTCTCTTCTTTGAAGTCCACTACTGGTTTTGCTTGTTTAATTATTTCAACCTCGGCATCCTGATGGAAGATGCCTTTTTGCTTTAAACCGAGTTTCTCTTGAATTACGGACAAATAATCGTTGTTTGCTTCGTAACCAATAGAGTTCCGGTGCAAATTCTTAGCTGCCAAAGAAGTTGTCCCGCTGCCCAGAAACGGGTCAAGGACCGTATCGCCTATAAAACTAAACATCTTGATAAGCCGTTTCGGCAGTTCTTCGGGAAACATCGCCAAGTGTTTATTTTGTTTTTCGCCCGGAAAATTCCAGTGTCCGTGAAAGTATTCATTCCATTCATCAATCGTTAGTTTAGATTTTTCTTTCTGCTCTTTACTTACTGCCGGTGGATATCCTAATTTTTTAAAAATAAGGATGAATTCATAATCTAATTTCAAGATTCCATTCCGGGGATACGGAAAAGAGCCCATAATGGTTGCACCGCCGGTAGTATTGCAGGTAGTTACTTTTTGCCAAATTATGGCACCCATATAATCAAAACCGCGCGTCTCGCAGAATTTAATTACCTCGGTCCTAATCGGAATGATTTTGTACCTTCCATAATAAACAGAACGGGCGAATTGGTCCCCAATGTTAACGCAGAGCCGGCAACCTTTATGTAAAACACGAAAGGATTCATTCCAAACCAGGTTTAGATTATTGATGTAATCCTCGTAAGTGTCATCAAACCCAATTTGGCTGCCGTTTCCGTAATCCTTTAATTGCCAGTAGGGTGGGGAGGTAATCACCAGATGGACGGATTCATCCGGTACTTCTTTTATCCATCTGGCATCCCCGATAATTATTTTGTGATTAGTTTTCATGCTGTTTTCCAAATAGTAATCCAATCTATTTTATTATATCAAGAAATCGCTTTTTTGACAATTTTCTATATTCGAAATTCGAAATTCTTCTTTAGGGGATGACCGCGGAGAAATTCATTGGCCGCCATTCTTCTTTTTCCTTCCCGTTGTAAACTTTTTATTAATAAAGAACCCTTCCCGCAGGCAATCAGAAGTTGATCCTTATTTGCTTCAAGAATCTCTCCCGGTTTTCCTCCCTCCTGCTTGATTTCCGATTCCCATATTTTGAGACATTTATCTTCAAGATACGTATAGGCTGAGGGCCAGGGAGCAAGACCGCGAACTAAATTGTGAATCTCGACCGCTTCCCTCTTCCAGTTAATAAGACCATCGGACTTTTTTAATTTGGGGGCAAAGGTTGCCTCCGCGTCATTCTGAGTTCTCAACTCTGCCCTTTTCTCCTTGAAGAGGGAGAACGCTTTTAACAGGAGGGATGCTCCCTCCTCTGCCATTCTTTCGGATAGGGATCTGGCGGTATCCTCCGGTTTTATTTCAATTCTTTCCTGGAGAATAATTGGCCCGGAATCAACTCCTTCATCAATCTTAATTATAGAATTGCCTGTTTCCTTCTCTCCTTTAATGATTGCCCAGGGGATGGGTGCTGATCCTCGATATTTTGGAAGTAGAGAAGGGTGGAGATTAATCACACCCATTTTTGGCAGATAGATAATTTCTCTCTTCAAAATTGAGCCAAAAGCAATGAGCACGCCGATATCGGCATTTAAAGAAGAAAGAATTTCCCGGAAACAAGGTTCATTTATATTTTTGGTCTGGAAGATCGGTAAATTATAGAAGGTTGCTTTTTCTTTAATGGGAGTTTGTTCTATCCTTAAGCCCCTACCTTTTGGTCTATCGGGAGCGGTGATAACCGCCACTAAATCTTCCTTTGATTTAATTAAGGCTTCCAGTGACGGAAGACCGAATGAATCGCTGCCAAAAAAGATTATTTTCATTACAAATCCATTTTGGACGCAGATTTCCGCAGATACACGCAGATTAAAAGCATAGAATTAGGAATAAAGTAGAATTAAGAAATAAGAAGTAAGGAATAAGTAAACTTAATTCTTAATGCTTAATTCTGAATTCTTACTATTTAATTCTTATTCCTGTTTCCTGATTTTATCCTGATGTTATCTGCGTCCGATTAATTTGTTGGTACTTCCGATAGGTTTTGATTCTGCGCAAAAAATTCATCCGGTCCGGGAAAAGAATTCCTGAGAGATGGTCAATCTCGTGTTGAAAAACCCGGGCAAAGAGGTCTTTAGCCTCAAAGACTATTTTTTCTCCTTCTACCGTGATACCGGAAACCTTGATGATTTTGGAACGGCCAACCTTCTCATAGATTCCGGGAATACTTAAGCATCCCTCATCCCCAAACTCCTTCCCCTTTGATTTTTTAATAATCTTTGGGTTGATGAAACCGATTGCTTTTGTTACTTTGGGGATTTCGCCGATGACGATGATCTGTTTTAAGACCCCTACCTGAGGGCCCGCCAGACCAATCCCGTTTTTTGCTTTCATCATCTCCAGCATAGCTAAAGTCAATTCCTTGATTTCCGGCGTGATTTCCTCTATTGGCTCGCATTTCTTCCTTAAAATAGGGTCAGGATATCGTTTAAGGGATATAGTTTTCATTTTACTTAACGATTAGGTAAAAAACTACCAGGAAAGAATTTCCTCGGAAGCATTCTCGGGATCGTGAATCCATGCTGTATGCCCATCAAGAAAGCAGAAATTTGTTCCTCCGGAATGGCGGTTGTCAAGCCAGCTGTAATTATCATTCCCGCCTTCATAACAATCGTCTTTAGTGTCAAAGACTAACGGTTCTTGTGATGGTTTGGCAAAGTAGCTGATTTTTTTACCCGTTTCACCTAAGCATTTATTTGCACCATAGCCAAGAGATGGTCCCTTATAGTCAGGACAAAGACCAATCTTATAACTTCCATAATTCTCTAGGGCAGTAACCCAATATTGACCTCCGGTAGGAAGTCTGCTCGGAGGCAAAGATTCATTATGGTCCTGGACGTACATCATGAAGGCAAGTCCCAATTGCTTGAGATTGGAAAGGCAGACCGATGCTCTTGCTTTCTCTCTGGCTTTGGAAAGCGCAGGCAGAAGCATTCCCGCTAAAATCGCAATGATGGCGATTACCACTAAAAGTTCAATAAGAGTAAACCCTGTTAGAAATACTTTATAATCTTTTCTGTCCTTCGTATTTCTAATGGGGTAAATCCTTTTTTTCATCTTTATTTATAATATCCTAAAAGAAATATAGAGTCAATTGACCCTGAACCAGAAACGGTTCAGGGTTGACAGGAAGAGAAGCATTGAGTAAAATTAAAATGTAATGGTTAAGTATTGGGGAGCGAAGGAAAAGAAAAAAAAGAAAGTTCCGGCTGCAGAGAGAAAATCATATGCCAGTCTTATCTCTACTATTTTGTCTTTAGCTCTAATAGCCGGATTAATCTACTTAGGTTTTTATCTCAATAAACGTTTTGACAAAAAGGTCTCCAAAGAAACAAAAATTACAGCGGAGGAGGAAAAGGTGAGTGAAAAACAACCGACAACTTCTAGTTATAAACCAGTAATTTCTACTTCCAGCTCCAGCAGGACAGTCCCTGCCAGTGTTACCAAAATGAAAGAAAAAGAAGATGAAATTCCATCTGAGATGGTTTATGTTCCGGCAGGAGAATTTATCATTGGCTGGGATAGGGAAAATAGGCCGGTACAAATTTCTACCGGAGCTTTCTATGTTGATAAATATGAAGTAACCAATGAGAATTATAAGAAATTTATTGATGCTACCGGCCATCGGCCGCCTAAACATCCAGGCAAGAGTAAATATGATATCTGGCAGGGGAATGATTATCCGGCAGATTTGGCCAAACATCCGGTAGTCAATGTTTCCTGGGAAGATGCTGCTGCTTATGCCAGGTGGAGCGGTAAGAGGTTGCCCTCTGAAATCGAATGGGAAAAGGCTGCTCGGGGAATCGATGGGAGGCTCTATCCCTGGGGAAACAAATTTGAGGAGAACAGATGCAACGCCGGTGCATTTGGAAGAAAGGGGACTTCTCCGGCAGGTAGTTACTCTAACGGCATTAGTCCTTATGGCTGTTTTGATATGGCGGGTAATGTCTGGGAATGGAGCTCCACCCTCTACGATACTAAACATAAATGGCATCTTGCCCGTGGTGGTAGTTGGGCTGATGGAGAGGGAGAAATTACTACAGTAGCAAGGAGTAATCCGATTACAGCAAGCCCTACTGGTGGTTTCCGTTGCGTAAAAGACATAGAATAACTCCAAATTTTCTATCTCCTACCCTCTCATAAAGAAAAATGATAAAGATTGGTAAAGTGAAGTTGGGTAAAACTCCTAAAATATGTTTAACTTTATGCAATATAAAAGATAGAAATTCTATAAAAAAAGCAAAATTTCAAGGAGCGGATTTATTGGAATTAAGGATAGACCAATTCCAGAACCTTGACGAAAAAGATATTATTAAATTTATTAGAGGAATCAGAAAAGGATGTTTACCCCTTATTGCGACTGTGCGGAGTAAGAGGGAAGGGGGAAGATGCTTATCCGACACTAAGCGACTCAGATTGTTTAAGGCGGTTATTCCACTGGTAGATGCTGTTGATGTTGAATTAAGTTCTCGGAAGATTTTAAATGAGGTTGTAAAAAAAGCTCATCATCACCAAAAAATAGTTATTTTATCCTACCATAATTTCAAAAAAACACCGGTAAATGAGGTATTGGAAAAAATCATTAAAAAGATAAAATCTCAGGGTGGAGACATTGTTAAAGTTTCCACTTTTGCGAAGAAGAAAGAGGATGTCATCCGACTTTTGGAAATTACCTTAAAATACAAAGATAAAAACATCATTGCTATTGCTATGGGAAAGATTGGCGCGGTTTCCCGCGTATTTTTCCCGTTTATCGGGTCTCTTCTCACCTACGGATACGTAGATACTCCTTCTGCTCCGGGACAGTTTTCCCTAAATGTTCTGCGCGAGGAGATAAAGAGGTTTGATTCCGCATAGAAAAAATGGAATTGAAAAAAATACCAGGAAGAAATGAGTATGGGACAGGTTGTTATCTGGAAGAAGGAAAAAGATATCGGGGGAAGATTATTCTGGATAATAAACTTTACCTTCAGGGAAAAGAAGATTTTGCGGAAACCTATATTCCTCTGGAAAAAATAGAAGCCGTCAGAATAGAAAGAAACCGGATAGAAATTAAAGTATATCCGTCCTTACTAACCGCCTACACTGCCACAATAGAGGGAAATGGGAAAGAATTAAAAAGATTGATTAAAGACCTTGTTGTGAAGATCGGTCTTAAAAAGAGGTTTTTCAAGAGGGAATGGGTCGGAGAAATATATTCACGGTAGTGGGGGTGGGGGGAATAGAAGTGTGGTTGTTATGGAAAAAAAAGAATGTTTAGAGGAACTTAAGAAAAAAGTAGAAAATTGCCGGAATTGTTCTTTGGGTCGTTCCAGAAAATACGTTGTTTTCGGAGAGGGCAATAGTGAAAGTAAGATTGTCTTTGTCGGGGAGGCACCGGGCTATTATGAAGACCAAGTAGGAAAACCATTTGTCGGGCAGGCCGGGAAACTATTGGATACTCTTTTAGCCGATATCGGACTTTCCCGCAGCAGCGTTTATATTGCCAATATCCTTAAGTGCCGGCCGCTGGGAAACCGCGACCCTTTACCCGAAGAGATTAATGCCTGCAAACCTTACCTGATGGAACAACTAAAGATTATTCAACCTTCCCTTATCTGCACTTTAGGTAGATTTGCCCTTATATCCATTTGCAACAAATCGGTTTCCATTACTGCTGTCCATGGCAAACTCATTCAGGCAGAAACGTACAATATTTTTCCTCTTTACCATCCGGCAGCGGCTTTGCATCAACCAACTCTCCTGAAATCAATCAAGAGAGATTTTGCCGAATTAAAGGAAATAATCTCTAAACCTATGCCGAAAATAAAACCAGAGCCAAAAACAGAAATTAAGATTCCCGAAAAGACCAATGTTCAGGAGCAAATGAAACTGTTCTAACAAGTCATTGCGAGGCATAGCCGAAGCAATCTTATGAAATTCTGGAATTTATGGTGGGTGAGAATTGTTGTTGATTTAGCCATTATTCTGGCAGGTTTGGTTCTGGTTACGGTTTATCGCGCTTTATCTCCCCGGCATTTCCCCAATTCAATTACTCCTGAGTCTTTTAATCTTTCTTATCAAGCGGCAACCTTTCCCGCCACCGATGGACTTCTTCTTTCCGGTTGGCTTCTATATTCCCCGAAGGCAATGACAACAATTATCTGTTGCCACGGATATCCGGCGAATAAATCCGATATTCTACCGGCAGTTTCTTTCCTCTATCCTGATTTCAACCTCCTTCTTTTTGATTTTCGTGGGCATGGGGATAGCCCGGGAAGACTGGTAACCTTTGGTTTGCGGGAATCAAAGGATATTCTGGGAGCGGTCAATTATTTGAAGAAGCAACCAGGTTTAAAAAATTTACCAATAGGAATTTGGGGATATTCTTTGGGCGGAGCAGTAGCTTTGAAAAGTTGTACTCTAACTGAGGAAATAAGTGCAATTGTCACCGATAGTACCTATGCTGACTTTCCCGAGATGGTCATTCAATATTATGGAAATTTTGGACCGTTTAAATATCTTTTAGGAATTCTGCCTGAGTTTTTAGGCAATCTTTTTCTTAAAGGAGGGCTTGCTTGCTTGAGTCCGGAAAATATTGTTAGTTTGGTAAAAATTCCTCTCCTTATTATCCATAGCGGCAATGATTCATTTGTTCCGGTAACCCATGCGCAAAGACTTTATCAAAGAGCGAACCAGCCTAAGGAACTCTTGATTCTTCCCGGAGAAGGTCATGGGGTAGGATTAACTGATGAGCATCAGAAAAAAATAACCGCATTTTTTAAGAAGTATTTGCTCGGGAAAATTTTGTCAGAAAAGCCGCAGACATCCCCACAATCAAGAGAAGGACGCCGCTAAAGATAAATGGGACTTGAATGGTAAAAAGGGAAGCGAGGACTCCTCCGATAATAGGACCTAAGGCAGCGCCTGCCGCAGAGATACTGGCTGAAATCCCGAAGGTCTTGCCCACATCCTTTCGGGGGGTGTTTAAATTAATCATGGCGTTTACGGTGGGTATTACCCCTCCTATCGCAAGACCAAAGGCAACCCGGTACCAGAGGAGTTGGCCAATATTTCTGGCGAACGACTGAAAAATACAGAAAATTCCGGCAAAGATAACCGAGAAAATCAAAATCTTTTTATAATCAAGTTTATCGCTGAACTTACCAATAGTTACCGCGGCAAAAGCGCTAACAATTCCCGAAACCGCTAAGATAAATCCGGTAGTGGAGGCAAGGTGAGCCGAGAGGGATGATAATTTCTGCACAAAGAGTGGAAATATAGGAACAACAATTGTTCCGGCTAATTGAATAAGAAAAAGAATGGCTAAAATGCTTAAAAAATTGTTTTGTAAAGAAAACTTTCTTCTCGGTCTTTTCTCTTTTTTTTGAGGAATTTCGGAAGAAATGAACTTCTCTTTCACGCCAAAAAGCACCATAATTCCGGCAGTAAAGATTATTGCTCCGGCCACAAAAAATGAGGTTTTGTATCCCCAAAAATCGGCGGCTAATCCCCCAATCCAGGGTCCAATGGAAGCACCGGTAAAAACAGAAGTCTGCATTAAACCAAGACCAAAACCAGACCTTTCCCGGGGAATAGCAGATGCTACCAGAGCAATGGCAGCGGTGATGGTTCCGGTGAAAAGGCCTTGGATCAACCGCAGCCAGAGAAGTTGCTGGACATTTTTTGCCAATCCCATCAAAATCACTAAAATGCCCCCGGCAAGCATTGCCCTTTCCACCATGATTTTTCTGCCAAATCTATCGGCCAGTATTCCCCAGATGGGAGCGGAAACAATCAGTCCTAATGCGGGAGCAGTTGTTAGAAGCCCGGCCCAGATTGCTACCTGACCCATATCCTTGATTCCCAATTCCTGAATGTAAAAGGGAAGGAAGGGGAAAACGAAGGAGAAACCAAGCATAGCAATAGTTTCTGCAATCCAGGTAATATAGAGTGTTTTTTTCCACGGTTCCATTTTTTATAAAAAAGTGGTGTTTATTGGACGAAATCCGAACCCATTTTGAGCAAAATCCAGAGGATTTTGCGGATTGAATCCCGCCCAGTGTTTCCGTTCGCCTGACGGCGAGCAAAACAGAAAAATTTTCTTTACATTTTTTTATTCGCG